>LUMV01000233.1_pt1 | contig 11533 bp, 13 predicted proteins | sample 729731 | NCBI WGS metagenome assembly LUMV01 (sample SAMN03860301, study PRJNA289734) | marine metagenome | biome: seawater column; feature: ocean; material: water; isolation source: Red Sea water column Station 192 - depth 200m | place: Saudi Arabia: Red Sea | collected 2011-10-15 | depth 200 m
CGTCTACGACGACCGCGGACGCTATTACGAACCGCGCCGGATCAGCCGCAGCGACCGCATGTGGCGCGGCGGTGACGGCCGGTATTACTGCAAGCGCGACAACGGCACGACCGGGCTGGTGATCGGCGCCGGGGTCGGCGCGCTTGCCGGACACGAGCTTGCCGGCAACGGCGATCGCACGCTCGGCGCAATACTCGGCGGCGCGGTCGGCGGGCTCGTCGGTCGCGAGATCGACCGCGGCAGCCTGCAGTGCCGGTAACCGCCTGATCCACTCCTGATCCAGCCCCCTTCCGATCCCTCGGGGGCTGTGCACGAGGCGCGTCGCCACCCTCCCCTCAGGTGGCGGCGCGCCTTTTCTTTGGTGCGCGCGGCGCTATGGTCGTAGGCGATGACTGATCCCAGGCCAGCAGTGCTCGTAACCGGTGGAGCAAGACGGATCGGTGCCGCCATCGCGCGCCGCTTTGGCGCGGCGGGCTGGCATGTCGTGATCCACTACGGCTCCTCGCGCAGCGAAGCCGAACGCCTTGCCGAAACGTTGCCATCGGCGGAATGCCTCCAGTGCGACCTTGCCGATGGTGATGCGGCGGTGGCGATGGTCGAAACGCTGGCGCAGCGGCTGGGTGACTGGCGCGCACTGGTCAATTGCGCGGCGATATTCGACCCGGACCGGGTGACTGCGCTCGATCCGGAAACCAATGCGCGCACGATGCAGATCAACGCGCGCACCCCGACACGCATGGCTCAGGCCTATCTTGCCGGGGCGCAGGCCCCGGGCGGGCGGCGGGTGATCCAGCTGACCGACCAGAAGCTGGCCAATCCCAATCCCGATTTCTTCAGCTACACCATGAGCAAACATGCGGTCGCAGCGACCGTGCCGATGCTCGCGATGGGTGCGGCGGGCGCGCGCGACCGGGTCTATGCGTTGGCGCCAGGCGCCATCCTTGCCAGCCACGACCAGAGCGAGGAGGAAACCGAGATTTCGCACCGGATGAACCTGCTGGGCCGCAAGACCGGCGCCGACGAAGTGGCCGATGCCGCGCTGTTCCTTGCCGCTGGCCACCTCGCCAGCGGGCAGACGCTGTATATCGACAGCGGCCAGCACCTGCTGTCGCAGCCGCGCGACGTGATCTACCTCGCGCGCGCGGGGCAGGCAGCGTGAAGCGCCACGCGCTCAGCACCCGTCTGTGGCACTGGCTCAACCTGCTGTGTGTGGTCGTGCTGTTCATGTCCGGGCTGACGATCTCCAATGCGCATCGCCGGCTGTACTGGGGCGACTGGGGCTTTGCCCCCGAACAGGCGTGGCTGGCAGTGCCGCGCTTTCCCGACTGGATGACCATTCCGGGCTATTACAGCCTCGCAGTCGCGCGCGACTGGCACATATTGATGGCGTGGCCCTATGCGCTGGGCTTGTTGTTCATGTGGGTCGCCATGCTTACCAATCGGCACTTCGTTCGCGACATCGCCACTCGCCGCAGCGAATGGCGTCCCGCTGCGATATGGCGCGATGTCCGCGCGCACCTGCGGTTCGAGTTCGATCACGGCGCGGGAAAATACAATTTCCTCCAGAAGCTCGCTTACGGCCTTGTACTGGGGGTGTTCCTGCCGATGATGGTCCTGACCGGCATCGCGATCAGCCCGGGGATGGAACCCACCTTCGGCTGGCTGGTCGAAGCGATGGGCGGCCGGCAATCCGCGCGTTCGCTGCACTTTATCTTCGCTTTCGCACTGGCGGGATTTTTCGTCGTCCATGTCCTGCTGGTCCTGCTGTCCGGCCCCATCGGACAGATGCGCGCGATGATCTCCGGGGGCAGCCAGGCATGAAGCGGCGCAATTTCCTCGTCACCCTGGGTGCGGCTTTCGTCGCCGGATGCAACCGGGTGGCCGATAGCCAGCCGGGCCAGGCGTTGCTGGGCGCAGCGGAGAAATGGCACGAGAGCGCCCATCGGCTGCTGACCGACCGCACCGCCCTGGCGCCCGAATACCCGCGCAGCGCCATTTCGCCCTATTTCCGCGGCAATGGATCGACCGATCCGCAAACGGGCGGCTATCCGGCGCATGCGGAGGACGGCTTTGCCAATTGGCGACTGACCGTCGGCGGGCTGGTCGAAACACCGCTCAGCCTAAGCATGGAGAATATCCGGCGGCTGCCGCAGCGCACGCAGATCACGCGGCACGACTGTGTCGAGGGGTGGAGCGCGATCGGCGAATGGACCGGACCGCAATTGTCGCTGCTGCTCGACGCTGCCGGTCTGCGCGAGGAAGCACGCTTCATCGTCTTCCGCTGCGCCGACAATCTCAACGGCCAGGACTATTACGAAAGCGTCGACCTGATCGACGCCTACCACCCGCAAACCATCGTGGCGCACCGGCTAAACGGGGAACCGCTTCCCATCCGCAATGGGGCGCCGCTGCGCATGCGGATCGAGCGCCAGCTGGGTTACAAACACGCCAAGTATCTGACCGGGATCGAAGCCGTCGCCAGCCTCGACGATATCGGGCTCGGCAAGGGCGGCTACTGGGAAGACCGCGCCGGCTACCAGTGGTATGCGGGGATCTGATCAATCGGGATAGCGGCGCTTCATCGCTTCCCAATCCGTCCGGATCATCTCTTCGAGCACTGCGAGGTCGATATCGGCCAGCTTGTTCACATAGAGGCAGCTCTTGCCGCGCGCATGCTTGCCCAGCCGCTCGAGCGAAGCGGCGTGGCGACCGCCCGTTTCCTCGTCGCAATAGCCGCCCATCAGATACAGCGAGTGCCGTGCCTTGCGCGGGCTGAAACCGGTCCGCATCCAGTGCACTGCGCGCCCGCTCGCGTAGGTCGTGCGATAGGCGCCATATCCGATGATGCTCGGTCCCCACATGCACGGCTCTTCCCCGGTGACGCGGCGAAACAGCGCGTCGAGCTGGCGCGCTTCCTCTCGCTTGCGCTCGGGTTCGACCGTGGCGAGGAATTCGGCCGGGTCCGTTTCGCGGGGCTGCGTCTTTGGCTCGGCCATCCAAGTTCTCCCTGTCTGCTGCAGGCGCAGTCTGGCACTTTGGCGGCATGCTGGAAAGCCGCTGACGCTACGCATCCGGTTGATTCCAGCTGGTTGGACACCCACATTCGCCCGGAAAGGAAAAAGTCATGGCAGGTGGTTGGGCGCGCGACGGCGCGGTACAGGACCAGATCGACGACACTATTTCCGACGCGGTCAGCGCCGCACGGTCGCGCATGCCCGTGGGCGAAAGCGAACGGTGGTGCATCGAATGCGGCGAGGAAATCCCCGAGCGGCGGCGTCAGGCGCTGCCGGGCGTGAAGCGCTGCGTCGAATGCCAGTCGGGTCTCGATGCCAGCGCGCGCAGCACGGGGATCAACCGCCGCGGCAGCAAGGACAGCCAGCTTCGCTGAACGCTTTTCCAGGCGATACTCGGTGGGGCCCGCGCTCGCTGCGGGGTCAGGCGCCCCCTATCCGCCCTCCTCGGCCTCAGGACGCGGCCAAGACATCGGCGCATGTCCGCTTGTTGCCGCCAAAGCGTGAATCGATTGCCTAGAGCCCCCTCGCCCTGCTAGCGGCGCGCCTCGAACAGTGAAGGTGCCCAAATGTCCGATATCAAACGCGTCGTCCTCGCCTATTCCGGTGGTCTCGATACCTCGGTCATCGCCAAGTGGCTCGAGGTCGAGCGCGGGCTCGAAGTGGTGACCTTCACCGCCGATCTGGGACAGGGCGAGGAAATCGAACCCGCGCGCGAGAAAGCCCGTGCAATGGGCATTCCCGACAAGCACATCTACATCGAGGACCTGCGCGAGGAGTTCGTGCGCGACTTCGTCTTCCCGATGATGCGTGCCAATGCTCGGTATGAAGGCGACTACCTGCTCGGCACCAGCATCGCGCGGCCGCTGATTTCCAAACGCCTGGTCGAAATCGCGCGGGAAACCGATGCCGATGCGATCGCGCATGGTGCCACGGGCAAGGGCAACGACCAGGTCCGCTTCGAACTCTCGGCCTATGCACTCGACCCGGACATCACGGTCATTGCCCCGTGGCGCGAATGGGACCTGACCAGCCGCACCGCGCTGATCGCATGGGCGGAAAAGCACCAGATCGCTGTGCCCAAGGACAAGCGCGGCGAAAGCCCGTTTTCGACCGATGCGAACCTGCTGCACACCTCGTCCGAAGGCAAGGTACTCGAGGATCCCTGGGAAGAGACACCCGATTACGTCTATTCGCGCACCGACCATCCGGAAAACGCGCCCGACACCCCCGAATATATCGAGATCGGTTTCGAGAAGGGCGACGGCGTCTCGCTCGACGGCAAGACCATGAGCCCCGCCACGCTGCTCGCCGCGCTTAACGACCTTGGCCGCAAGCATGGCATCGGCCGGCTAGATCTTGTCGAGAACCGCTTCGTCGGGATGAAAAGCCGCGGTATGTACGAGACACCGGGCGGCGAGATCTACGCCCGCGCACATCGCGGGATCGAACAGATCACGCTCGACCGCGGCGCCGCGCACCTCAAGGACGAACTCATGCCGCGCTATGCCGAGCTGGTCTACAATGGCCTGTGGTTCAGCCCCGAGCGCGAAATGCTGCAGGCGGCGATCGACCTCAGCCAGGAGAAGGTTTCGGGCACCGTGCGGCTCAAGCTGTACAAGGGCAATGCCATGGTGGTCGGCCGCAAGTCGGACGACACGCTCTATTCCGAAGCGCATGTGACGTTCGAGGACGATGCCGGCGCCTACGACCAGCAGGATGCGGAGGGCTTCATCAAGCTCAACGCGCTGCGCCTCAGGCTGCTTGCCAAGCGCGATCGCTGACTGCGGACCTGCCTCGGAGCAGGTTTGCGGCAGCCGGTTGAGTTGTCCACTCTCCTCCACAGCGAAAAGCTGGAAAAGTGGAAAACTTGCCCGTCCGGCGCTGGACGAATCGTTCGACCGGGCGCAGCTTTCATCTATCGGAACGGCTTGGAATGCCAACGCGATCAGGGCTTAACGGCCTGAAATCGCGGTGGAATTCCACACCGGAAAGACGTGGGGAATGCTGTCCATGTGTCTCCAGAGGCCGTATTGCGGATGGTGCAAGCCCGAAGCAAGACGGTCGATGACGGAAGCGCAAAGTTCATTGTCCATGGATCGGGCTGACCCGGTCGAATGCCGAGGAGGCGGCGCTGCTGACGGTTTTATACCCGATCCGCGCCCCTCTGCCTGAAGCTTCGGCCAGTAAGGGAAAGCCGGATCGCGGCACCGCCCGGCGAAGGCCGGCTCGGCAAGGGAAGCGAGGGCTTCGGCCTGACGCACCCCGATGGGCCTGCTGGAGGGCGAGGTCGGATGCCGGTGCGAGCGCCGGTGACGGATCCTTCCGCCCCTGTCTCAGGACAGGATGGAAGGACAGGCACTGGATGCCAAGTGCTTGTCGCAAGGCAAGTCCACGCATCGGTGAGAGTGGGGTCGGCAGCGATGCCGGCCCCATTTGCATTTGCGGGGCGCCGCCGATGGGCGAACCCGGAAATTTCCGCCCGGCATCGTGAGACACGACGAACTGTGGCGCCAATGGGGCAACCGGCCCCCGCCGGTGGGACTCGCCCGCTTCTATCGCCTATATCCCCGTGAACCGAACGGGAGGTCCGATCATGGTCAATCGCGCGCTACGCAGCATGGTGATACTTGCCGCACTTGCCATGCCGGCGACTGCCGCGCAGCCGCAGGAACGCACACATGCGGCTGGCGGGCAGCCGGCCTTCGAGACCAGCTTTGCGCGTTTCGAGGCGCTACCGCCCCCGCCCGAACCGGCAGGCCGGGTCGTCGATCTTTCGACGATCGAACCACCGGTCGAGGTCGCGCCCGCTGCGCGCCCGCTGGGTGTGGGTGTGGCATCCTACTACGGCCGCCGTTTCCATGGCCGCCGCACGGCCAGCGGCGAGCGCTTCGACATGCATGCGCTGACCGCGGCGCATCGCACACTGCCGTTCGGCACGCTGGTCGAGGTGACCAACCCCAGCAGCGGGAAAAGCGTTACCGTCCGGATCAACGACCGCGGGCCGTTTCATGGCAACCGCGTGATCGACGTCAGCCGGGCCGCGGCATCGCAGCTGGGCCTGATCCGCCGCGGGCATGGCACCGTCCACCTCGCCATACTCGAACCATAGGACGGCCCGCGGGCCGCAGGTGCCCCGTCGTCAGGCAGCCATCTCGGATGTCTCGGACTGTGCCATCTCGGCGGCGGCGCTCTCGAACCGCGCCTCGACCGACAGCTTCACCGCAGCCGCGACATTGCGCACGCCCAGCTTGGTCAGCACATTCGCGCGGTGCAGCTCCACCGTGCGCGGGCTGATCCCGAGCGTCCGCGCGACTTCCTTGCTCGAATAGCCTTCGCACACGCTGGTCAGCACTTCCTTCTCGCGCGGCGAAAGCAGGTCGATGCGCTGCTTGGCGCGGGCCTGTGCCAGCGATGTCGCCGAGCCCTGCCACTTGCGCGCCATGATTGTTTCCAGGCTGCGCTGCAGCGCGTCATGCGCCGAGGGCCATTCGAGATAGCCTGCCGCACCGGCGGAGAGCGCGTCCATCACATGCGCGATGCTGGCGCCTTGCGAATAGGGAACCACCGGCAGGTACTGCCCCGCCTCGCGCAGCGCGCGCTGGGTGTCGGCCACCTGCGTGCCGGTGTCGTGGACGAGCAGCCAGCCCTGTTCGGGCCAGCGCCCGCCGAGTTCCTCGAGCGAATCCGCAGGCACCACATAGGCCATCGTGCCGAGTGCCCGCACCAGCTCGTGACGTGTCCGATAGTTGCTGTCGATGACAACAAAGGTAGAGTTTTGCATCGCGTGACGATCCCGTTCCGTCAATTCCCCCCGGGTCGGTCAAGCGATGGTCCCCCCGGCCCTGCCCTTTGACTATGATTAACGCGGTATTTTCCCTAGTCGTCTGAATGCATGTCACCCATGTGCACTACACCCATAGACACTACGTAGAGATACGTGCTTTGCAGCGCCAACGGGCCCGATGCGGTATTCATGTACGGCCCTTTGCCCGCCAACATGCCGACACGCTTGCATGTCATGCGAGTGGATGACATCCAGTGGAGGCATGCTGCAGACCGCATGCCTTGGGGGAGGTTCGACGCACGCCATGGACGACAGCCAGGCCATCCGCCAGATCGCCGCGGCCGAGGATGAGGGCGCGGTCTTCGCGGTCGCGCGCGCCTTCTTCCGCACGCAGGGCTTCGCCGCGCTGAGCTACGCGCGCCCCTCGCGCACCGATCCCGGGCGCAGCGAGGTGACCTCCTTCGGCTTCCCCGAGGGCTTCGTCGCCAGCTACCGCGAACGCCTCGCCGAATACGACCCGCTGCCCGGCCTCGCCGCGCGCGCGGGCCGGCCGTTGCGGCTGGTCGACGTCGCCGAAGGGCGGCTGACGGGCAACCAGCAGCTGTTCATCGACGCGGCGCGCGAGCACGGGCTGACCGACGGCTTCCTGCTGCCGACCTTCGGCCCGCGCCAGCACATCGCGGTGTTCTCCATCACCATGATCGACCACGAGGACCGCATCGCGCATGCCGATGTGCCGATCCTCCACAGCGTCGCGCAGGCGACCCATTTGCGGATCGACCAGCTTGCGTCCGAAGAGGTCGAGCGCCCGCACCTCGCCCCGCGCGAGATCACCATCCTGCACTGGATCGCGCGCGGCAAGAGCAATGAGGAGATCGCGATGATCCTCGGCAACAAGCGCCCGACCATCGCCACGCACATCAAGCGCATCTTCGCCAAGCTCGACGTGACCGACCGCGCCTCGGCCGCGGTCAAGGGGCTCAAGTTCGGCCTGATCAATGTGTAGGTTTGCGAAGCCGCATCCGCGGGGGGAGTCTTTGCTTTTCGAAGCCGCATCCGCCGCTTCGTCTTCGGGGCGGTTCCTCCGTCGCTGCGCTCCTGCGGGCCCCTGCGGGCGGGCGTGCAGGTGGCCTTCGGCCAGCTGCGTCTTCGACTACGCTTCCGGCCTTGCCTCGCCTGCGGCTCGGAACCAGAGCGCTCCTCTATCCTACCGCGCAAGTTCCGTTCGTGACCAGCGAACGGCAAGCGCGACCGCGCGCCCGCAGCGGGTGCAGCTTGCTGCACGTCTAGCGAGGACGAACCGACGGATGTCGGTTCGAAACACGAGGACTCCCTCCCTCTCTCTCCCTCTCTCACCCCTTACCCCTCCTCATCCTCCCCCATCCCCTCCGCCAGCGCGCGCTCCAGCTCTTCTTCGCTGGTCAGCAGCCACCACTGCGCGAGCCCCGCGCAGAAGGCCTCGATCTGCACGCTCTCGACCGCGGCGGCGTTGCCCTGTTCGTGCGGAGCGGGGGCGCCGGCGGGGCGTTCTTCTTCCATTTCGCGCAGGATCCGGCCGACCGGGGGATAGTGCGGGCAATCGCGGCACTGCGGCCAGTCGGGCGCGTCGCAGCACGGCCCCTCGCCCGCGACGTTGATCACCGGTTCGGGCCCCTGCGCCCCGCGCCGGTAATGCTGCTGCCCGCGATCGGTCCCGTGGCGCGCACCGATGCAGTCGCAGCGCGGTTCGCCCGGGTCGGAGGCTGACCCCGCCCCCTCGTCGTCCTGCGAGTTGGCCTGAGACTTTGACCGAGACTGGGCCCGAGACATGGACCGCCTGTTACACGGTCCAGGCGAAGAAGTGCCGCGCCCCTCCTGCGCGGGTTCGGCGGGGTCGGGTTCGGCCACTTCGGGCTCGATCGGTTCGCCGCGGCGCAGCCGCAGGATCATGCCGTCGAAATCCTCCGCGAGTGCCTCGATCCGTTCATCGCCGCGCATCCGGTCGAGCCGCGCGAGATGCGCCAGCAGCAGCCGGTCGGAGAAGCGCCGCCGCTCGCCCCTGTGCTCGCCGTGATACCACACCTCCTCCTCGATCCCGTTCATGGCGTAGTCCGCGAGCTTGGCCTCGGCCGCGCCGCGCGCGATTACCAGCGCCGCATCCCAGGCGCGCCCGAAACCCGCGCTGGCCCGGCGCGCACGGTAGCAGGTCTGGTGCGACACCCGCGCCCGCCGCGCCGCCGCGCGCACGCTGCCGGTGGTCGCCAGCGCCTCGAGAAACGCCACCTGCCGCTCGACCACGAACTGGGTTTGAGGGGCGCGGGTGTCATCGGCGTGGAGGTCGGGGTGGAGGATGATGGGGTGGGTTGTGAGAGTGTTGGGGGAGGAGTGCATCGGTTCGCCTTGCTTGGGGGAAAGGGAACCGGACTAAATATACGGGCAGAGGGGTGTAGGACAGACAACGGGCCAAGGAACTTGACCTTGAGCCACTTGCAAATGCGCGATTACTCTTCCTGTTCTGTAGGATATGCCTTTGCCGGCACTGCACCCCAACCATCTCGAGGAGGTGCATTCCAACCCGTTCGGATATATTGGCCCTCGGTCGAGGCGACGGTTCCCCCTCAACGTATCATAGCGCGTAAGACGGCTTTGTTGGGATGATGAGGATCCTTCTTTGCGGACGAGATTCAGGCCGAGAAGTCATCGCGCCAACATGGGGCGCAGGTACTGGTCGGTGGAGTTCCCTTCGACTGCAGCCACCTCCTCCGGCGTACCTTGCGCAACCACCTCCCGCCCCGCACGCCGCCGCCGAAGTCGAGGTTGAGGTCGAGGATGTGGTCGGCGGTCTTAATGACGTCGAGATTATGCTCGATCACCACCACCGAATTGCCCTGCTCCATCAGCCGGAAGCGACGAGGAAGCCGATCACCGCGGGGGCAAGAACGACAACGCATCTTGTAACCCACACTCCTTTGCAGCATGTGGTCATCGCGTCTCGCCTTGTACTTGCCAAGTCTAAGTCAAGGTCGCGCTTCACCCCAGCTCTTCCCGAATTGCGCGTTGACAATTCGGGGCGGCGCACATCTATTCATTCGCTCGACAGAAGGGGAACAGACGCGAATGTCGGATGACGGTGCATCCCAGAAGGACGGCAAGAAGCTCGAGCGCAAGTCTCTGAGCCGAAAGAAGCTACTTACGTCGAAGGTTACCGATGAAGTGGTTGCTCGCCTTAATAGTGCCGACATCACGCTGAGTGCGGGCGCCGTCACCCTGCTTACTAGGCGCGAGAAGAGGTATGCCCTAAGGATGGCGCGCTTTACGCGGGCTAGGCGCGGCAATGCCGAGACGCGCAGGCGACAATTCGAGATCGGAATGCAGCGCATGCTGGACGACCTCGAAGCCGGGTCCTTCATCAATACCGAGCAGATGGCTCGCATTCTGTCCGGGCTGTGTCCCGGATTTCCGCCGTTCTGCTGACGAGAGGCGCCTCAGAAGCGATGCAAAACAGACAAGAAAAAGCGTTCGATTACGCCGATGCGGCGATCAAGCAATTGGTCACGCTAGCAACGGCCGTAGTTGGCGCCACGATTCTCATCTTCGACAATCAGGACATGGCTGGTGTTCAGATCGGCGGCGGGTACACCCTCGTTGCCGGGCTCGGATTGACGGTGCTTAGCATCCTGTTTGGCCTGTTTGCCGGAAACCGCCTCGCTGGCATTCTCGTCGAAGATGCGGCCTATCCGGTGCCCAAAATCAGTGAAAAGGTGGCTTACCGCTTATGGGCTTTGCAAATGATCAGCTTTACCGTGGGCGTTGCGCTGATCGTAGTCGCCGCTTTCCTGCAGAATGGAGCCTACGCGGAGGCGAGGCGACCTACTCCGCCGCTTCCCTCTGCCTTTCCAGAATCGGCTTGAGATACTGCCCCGTGTAGCTCTCCTCGACCGTAGCGACTTCTTCCGGCGTGCCCTGCGCCACAACCTCGCCGCCGCGCACACCGCCGCCCGGCCCAAGATCGAGCACATGGTCCGCGGTCTTGATCACATCGAGATTGTGCTCGATCACCACGACAGAGTTCCCCTGCTCGACAAGTCGGTGGAGCACTTCCAATAGCTTGCGCACGTCCTCGAAATGCAGGCCGGTGGTGGGCTCGTCGAGGATGTAGAGCGTCTGCCCGGTGCTGCGCTTGGCGAGTTCCTTGGCGAGCTTGACGCGCTGCGCCTCGCCGCCCGACAGCGTGGTCGCCTGCTGGCCGACCTTGACGTAGCCGAGGCCCACCTCGTTCAGCATGTGCATTTTATCGCGGATGGGGGGGACGTTTTCGAAGAAGGTTTCCGCATCCTCCACCGTCATGTCGAGCACGTCGGCGATGGAGTGACCCTTGAACTTCACCTCCAGCGTTTCGCGGTTGTAGCGCTTGCCGTCGCATTCCTCGCAGGTGACGTAGACGTCGGGCAGGAAGTGCATCTCGATCTTGATCAGGCCGTCGCCCTGGCACGCCTCGCACCGGCCGCCCTTGACGTTGAAGCTGAAGCGGCCGGGCTTGTAGCCGCGCGCCTGCGCTTCGGGGAGGCCGGCGAACCAGTCGCGGATCTGGGTGAAGGCGCCGGTATAGGTGGCGGGGTTCGATCGCGGAGTGCGGCCGATGGGCGACTGGTCGATCTCGATCACCTTGTCGCAATATTCGAGCCCGGTGACCTTGTCGTGCGCGCCCGCCACGATGCGCGCGCCGTTCAGCGTGCGCGCGGCGGCGGCGTAGAGC
>LUMV01000688.1_pt1 | contig 11475 bp, 13 predicted proteins | sample 729731 | NCBI WGS metagenome assembly LUMV01 (sample SAMN03860301, study PRJNA289734) | marine metagenome | biome: seawater column; feature: ocean; material: water; isolation source: Red Sea water column Station 192 - depth 200m | place: Saudi Arabia: Red Sea | collected 2011-10-15 | depth 200 m
GCATTTCCCAGATCTGCGCAATCGGCTCTGCCGGCAGCGAGCGGTCCTGCGCGTCGCGGCGCGCATTGTCGATGACCGCGCGCTTGCGTGCTTCGTCGCGCACGATCGCCCGATCGGGCTTGATCCGCGCGGCCGCCCGCATGTAGCCGAACCGCCGGTCGAGCAATTCCATCAGCTCGCGGTCGGTGGCATCGACGCCGGCGCGTACATCACGCATGTCGGCGCAGTTTTCAGGCAGCTTGAAATCGTCGTTCATGGCAATGCGCCCTGCCCCGCCTGCCGGTGCTTGTCGAGCGCCTATCTTCGTGCTTGACGAACCGCGCCATATTGCTACTAGCGCGCCTTCGCGAATTGGCTCCGCACCCCGGTGAAGCGGTAGCCGCGTCGATCTCCTGAGCGTGTCGAAGGAACGACGGTGCGATGCCGGGTTGAATGGCCGTCAACGGGATGGCCCAGCAAATTGAAGGAAAGACTATGACGAAGCGCACCCGCGCCAAGTACAAGCTCGACCGCCGGATGGGTGAAAACATCTGGGGTCGCCCGAACAGCCCCGTCAACAAGCGCTCCTACGGTCCGGGCCAGCACGGCCAGCGCCGCAAGAGCAAGACGAGCGACTTCGGTCTCCAGCTGCGCGCCAAGCAGAAGCTCAAGGGCTATTACGGAGATGTGACCGAGAAGCAGTTCAAGCGCACTTACATGGAAGCGTCGCGGATCAAGGGCGACACCGGTCAGAACCTGATCGGCCTGCTCGAACAGCGCCTCGACATGGTCGTTTATCGCGCCAAGTTCGCACCGACGATCTTCGCTGCGCGCCAGATCGTGAGCCACGGCCATATCTATCTCAACGGTGTGAAGACCAACGTCGCCTCGGCGCGCGTCAAGGTCGGCGACGTCGTTTCGCTGGGCAAGAAGGCGCAGGAAATGGCGCTGGTCATCGAAGCGCAGAGCCTGCCCGAGCGTGACATTCCCGACTACGTCAGCCCCGATGGCAACGACAAGGTGCCCTTCACCCGCGTGCCCAAGCTCGACGAAGTGCCCTACCCGGTCACGATGGAACCGAACCTCGTGGTCGAGTTCTACTCGCGCTAAGCCCAGGCGGCAGCGACACAGCAAAAGGGCGGTCCCTCACGGGGCCGCCTTTTTTGTTGTCCGGTCAGTATCGGCTGGCAAACCGAAGCGACAGCCACACCAAGACGAGGATCGTCAGCGTGATCAGGCCGCCCCAGAACCAGTAGGGCAGGAACAAAGCGTCGGCGATGAGGCCGGTGTCGGATCGCGCGGACATGCCGCCGACCGTGCCGCCCGGGCTGAACAAATAGCCAAGGTCCTGATAGACGCTCACCACGCCTTGTACCCCGAGGAATTCCGCCGTGATCCGCTGCCATTTGGCACTGCCGCGTAACGCGATGTACCCGGCTGCTGCAGCGAACAGCGGAAGCACCACCCATCCGGCGACCGAGCGCACCCACACCGCCGTCGAGATCGCGAGCGCCGATGCGAGAACCAGCAGCGCCAGCTGCGTGGCCAGCCGCGAGCGCGATGCGACGATCAACAGGCAGCCCGCGACACTGGGACCCAGCAGCCCTGCCGCCGCAATGGCCGCCTGCCCGAGGTGGCCGATGCTGCCGGAGAACTCGGCAAAGCCCGAGCCATTGGCGAAGATCACGAGGCGATGGAATTCAGCGCCGAGCGCAATCGCGCTCAGCCCGTGCGCCATTTCGTGAAACCAGGTGGCCAGCAACGTGAACGGCATCAGCGCAAGCGTTCCGAAGCCGGTCTGCCAGGCAAGGATCGTCAGCCCGGCAAGGGCGAGAATATAGCTCTGTTCGCGCGGCATTGCCTTGCGATTGGGGGAAAGCCCCCATCTCGCGGGAGCAGCGGAACCGGCGCGGCCTTTTCTCACAACGGCACGGTATCGCCGGTTCGTCTCACTGCAAGTAGTCGCGGCGGAAATCGCGCGCGAACTGGGCGAACCGCGCTTCCGCGATCGCATCGCGCATCGCCTGCATCAGCTGCTGATAAAAGGCGATATTGTGCTCGGTCATCAGCATCGCGCCGAGGATTTCCTGCGATTTCACCAGATGGTGCAGGTAAGCGCGCGAGTAGGTCCCGCAGGTATCGCAGGTGCAGCGGCTGTCGAGCGGTTCCTCGTCCTCGGCAAAACGCGCATTGCGCAGGTTGACCGGCCCGTTCCAGGTAAACGCCTGTCCGTTGCGCCCGGACCGGCTGGGCAGCACGCAGTCGAACATGTCCACCCCGCGCTCCACCGCACCGACGAGGTCGTCGGGCTTGCCGACCCCCATCAGATAGCGGGGCCGGTCGGCGGGTAATTGGCCGGGTGCGAAGTCAAGTGTGGCGAACATCGCTTCCTGGCCTTCGCCGACCGCCAGCCCGCCTATGGCATAGCCGTCGAAACCGATATCGGTGAGCTTGTCCGCGCTTATACGGCGCAATTCCTCGTCCAGCGCGCCCTGCTGGATACCGAACAATGCGGATCGCTGCGCGTGTTCGCCGCCCGTATCGAACCCATCGCGGCTGCGCCGGGCCCAGCGCATGCTCATTTCCATGCTCGCGGCGATTTCGTCACGCGGCCGATCGGCGCGCGGGCATTCGTCGAATGCCATCACGATGTCGCTGCCCAGCATGCGCTGGATTTCCATGCTGCGCTCGGGCGTAAGCATGTGCTTGGAACCGTCGATGTGGCTGCGGAACTCGACCCCCTTCTCGGTAAGCTTGCGCAGTTCGGACAGGCTCATCACCTGGTAGCCGCCACTGTCGGTCAGGATGGGCCGTTGCCAGTTCATGAACTTGTGCAGGCCGCCAAGCCTCGCCATGCGCTCGGCGCCTGGTCGCAGCATGAGGTGGTAGGTGTTGCCGAGGATGATGTCGGCCCCTGTCTTGCGGACGGTTTCGGGCTTCATCGCCTTGACTGTCGCTGCAGTCCCGACCGGCATGAAGGCAGGCGTGCGAATGGTGCCGCGCTGCATGGCAATGCGCCCGGTGCGCGCAGCCCCGTCGGTCGCGTCGATGGTGAATGCGAAACGTTCGGTCATGGTCAGAAGCCGTAAATCAGGGTGGCGCGAGTCAGCGTGTCGGTGCCTTCCGACCCCGCGGGCGGATTGCTGTCGTACTCGACCTTGTAGGAAGGGCGCGAACGCAGACGGTTGCTGCCGCGAAAATCGAGACCGGTCACAAGATTGATCGTGGTGTTCGCGCCATCGAAAATCAACGTTGCCTCGCCTCCCGTTTCCGCCAGTGCCTCGACATCCTGGGTCAGCTTGAGACGGTCCAGCATCTGCCAGTCGAAATCGAGCCCGACGAGTCCCGCGAGCCGATCCGCGCTGGTCCCGTCTGTAAAATCCGTCACCCGGTAGGCAGGGCCTGCCTTGAGAGAGAGCTTGAGCTTCGGATTATCGATAACACGATAACCGAAACCACCGGACACCGAATAGCGCGAAGAGAAGCCCTGGATCCGGTCGCGTTCGTATTGCGCAAGGCCATAGGCGAAGATGTTCTCGTCGAACTGCCAGCGCGGTTCGTAGGATGCGGCGAACTGTTCGCGGCTGGTCGATCCGTTCTGCCGCTGGTAGTCCGCGCGCAATCTGATCGAATGGGTCCAGTCGATGCCCTCGCGATCAAGGCGCAACGCGCCCGCCACTCCGACCGACTCGGTGTTGCCGCTCGACTGGAAAGCCCCCAGTTCGCCCTCGCCGCTCCAGCGGTCGAACATGCCGGCGTTGATCAGCGCGGTTTGCTCCGCCTCGGCCTCGGCCGCGCGGCGCGCAGCCAGGGTGATCTTCCACTGGTCGTTAATCGCATCGATCGTGCTGCGTTCTTCGGGCCATGTGCTGCGCGCGAGACCGATCACCGTGGCGACCTTCCTTTCGTCGCCGCTGGCTATGGCTGCATCGATCATCGCACGTGCGCCTTCGGGAAGCTCAGCTTGCGCGGCAGTCGCAGCACAACCCAGCAGGGCGAAAAAGATCAACGGGGCGAAGCGCATCGGGTGCGCCTAGCGCCTTGTTTTGCGCCTCGCCACCCTTCAATCGATGGAATATGTCACGCGCGCAGGCGCCATCCCGTGCGGAAAATGAACGCAATAACGGCCACGCAGATCGCCAGGAAACCCAGCGTTATGCCGAAGCTGATCCAGATGTTCACATCGCTCTGGCCATAGAAAGTCCACCGCAGGCCGCTGACCAGGTAGACGATCGGATTGGCCAGCGCGATCGTGTCCCACGGCCTGGGCAGCATATCGATCGAATAGAACGTCCCCCCGAGAAAGGTCAGCGGCGTGAGGAACAGCATCGGGATGATGCCCAGCTTCTCGAAATTATCCGCCCAGATGCCGAGGATGAACCCGAACAGGCTGAAGGCCGCCGCGACGAGCATGATATAGAACACCGCCAGCACAGGGTGCGCGATCGAATAGTCGACGAAAAGGCGCGCGGTGAGCAGGATGATCGCGGCGAGCAGCAGGCTTTTGGTCATTGCCGCACCGACGAACCCCAACAGCGTCTCCGATACTCCGACAGGCGCGCTGAGCAGTTCGTAGATGGTGCCGGTGAAACGCGGCATGTAGATCCCGAAACTGGAATTGCTGGTGGTTTCGCCCAGCAGGGTGAGCATCAGCAGGCCCGGAATGATGAAGGCGCCGTAATCCACCCCGCCCAGATCAGGCATGCGCCCTCCGATCGCCGCGCCGAAGACGATGAAATATAGCGATGTGGTAAGTACCGGCGCGAGCACCGACTGGAAGGCGGTGCGCAGGAAGCGCATCAGTTCGCGGGTGTAGATCGACCAGGTCGAGCGCCACGAGATCATGCCGCTTTCCCTTCACCGAGCAGCGAAACGAAGATTTCCTCGAGGCTGCTTTCGCGTGTGTCGATGCCGACGTAATCGATGTCCGCGGCGATCAACGCCTTGGTCAGCGCAGCCACTTCGGCCTTGCCCTTCCCCGTTCCGTCGCCGCCGCGGTAGCACAGCACTTCCCCACCCGGTTCGAGTTCTACCGGGAAGCGGGCGATTTCGGGTGGTAAGGCGGCAAGCGGCCTGGCCAGCGTGATATGCGCTTCGGTTCGGCCGAGCCGCGCCATCATCGCATCTTTCTGGTCGACCATCAGCAGTTTACCGCGATTGATGATGCCGACACGGTCGGCCATCAGCTCGGCTTCCTCGATATAATGTGTGGTGAGAATGATCGTGACACCGCGCTCGCGCATCGTGTCGACGATCGCCCACATTCCCTTGCGCAACTCGACATCGACGCCTGCCGTGGGTTCATCGAGAAACAGCAGGTCCGGCTCATGCGCCAGAGCCTTGGCGATCAGCACCCGGCGCTTCATCCCGCCGGACAAGGCCATGATGCGCTCGTCGCGCTTGTCCCACAGGCTGAGCGACCGCAGGATTTCCTCGATCCGTTCCCGGTCGGGGGCAAGCCCGAACAAGCCGCGCGAATAGCTTACCGCGCGGTGGACGGGTTCGAACATGTCGGTGCTGAGTTCTTGGGGAACCAGGCCGATACGACTGCGCGCGCGGCGCCAGTCGGACGCCAGATCGTGCCCGAAAGCGCGAATGCTTCCCGAAGTTGGGCGCACGAGCCCGCATACTGCACCGATCAGCGTAGTCTTGCCTGCCCCGTTAGGCCCGAGCAAAGCAAAGACCTCGCCCTTGTTGATGGTAAGATCGACATTGTCGAGCGCGGTCAGCCCGCCGGGATAGACCTTCGACAGGCCGGAGAGTTCGAGAATCGGCTCCACATCTCCTAGCTAGCGGCGATCCAGTTGCCGTGGAAGCCCGGAGGGATCAGGTGCGGGATCTCGACCGTCCCGACCACGCCGAGCGTCATCGCGTCGAGAATCTCTAGCGCGCTGGTCTGCCGGTTGCGGTCGATGACATAACCCATCATCCAGCCATCGCCCTCGGCTGCATCGGGCGTGCGCGGAACGAAAACGAATTCACCGGGAATGCGGCCTTCGCCGAAATCGCGCTGCACCCGTTCTCCGGTGGCAAGGTCGTGGCGATAGAGCGGCATCGGCGCAACGAATTCGAGATCGCCATCGGCGGGCATGCCGATCGCCCACAGGTAGCGGTATGGCCCGGGCATTTCGCCGTCGAAGATGGTTTCATAGGGGCAGACGTCGATGATCACCCGCCCGGTTTCGTCTTCGAAACTGTTGCCGACGTGGAAGACATAGCAGGGGTCGACCTCGTGCCACACCACGTCCTCGTTGCTACCCCCGCGCGGCAGCAATCCGACTCGCGCGCGGTGGCTGCGGTTCCAGCGATAGGGAAACTTGTGCCCCGCAATCAGCGCCTGCATCGAGAAGGTCACCGGCAGGTCGAGGATGACCACGAAGTTCCGGGTCAGTGCGCAGTCGTGGATCGAGGGGCCATGCCTTACCGCGATCTCGGTTTCGCTCAGCACCCTGCCGCTGCGGTCCATGGCGACATGGCGGATGGTATCCTGCGACGGGCCATCGTAGCAGATCGCATGGTATTCGCCGGTGTCCGGGCATTGATGCGGGTGCGCGGTAAAGGAACCGGTCAGCCCGCCGCCGAAGTCGGAATAGGCGACGCTATCGAGATTGCCGTCGAGTTCGACAGGGAAGCTGTTGGCCTCGACCAGCGCCATGATCTTGCCGCCGATATCGAGGACATTGGTGTTGACCGTATCGCCGAAGCCGCGCCGCGGACCGCCAACCGCCGCCGGGCCGCCCTTGCCTTCGAGCTCTGCGGAACGGATGAAGCGGTTGCGGTACCACTCGGCCTTGCCGTCCTTCAGCCGGACGCCGTGAACCATCCCGTCGCCGAGGAACCAGTGATGGCCCTTCCCCGCCTTGCCAAAGGGATTTGGCCCAATGCGGACATACCGCCCGTCGAGTTCGCCGGGAATGGTTCCGGTTACGGCGGGATTAGCGAGCGTCAGTTCATCGGCCATCGGGGTATGGATCCCCCGCAGGAAAGGATTTTCACCCGGACCGGGCAGGCGCGCCCGGTTGATGCTGGCGACTGCCTGTACGGCAGGCGTAACCGCCCTGCGGATGGTTTTCTCGACGACACTTGCCATGACCGACTCGCTCCGATTAAAGTAAACGCCGTAAACATAGAGGTTATGATAACAGTGTCAACATCGCCCGAAGCCTATCATCACGGGAACCTGCGCGACGCCTTGCTGGCAGCCGGACTGGCCGCGCTCGAAGGTGCCGCAGGCAAGGCGCCTTCGCTGCGCGAATTGGCGCGCGTGGTCGGGGTCTCGGCGACCGCAGTCTATCGGCACTTTCCCGACAAGCAGGCACTCGATGCCGCGCTTGCCCGCGCAGGGCTGGACCTGCTGGGCAAGGAACAGGCCGCTGCCGCCGAACGTGCAGGCGGTGGATCGCACGGATTTACCGAAACGGGCCGCACCTACGTCCGCTTTGCGCTCGCCCACCCTGCCCTGTTCCGGCTGATGTTCACGCAGGGCCACCCGGTGGACGGATCGGCGACACCCGATGAAGCATACGCATTGCTGACAGCCAATTCACGCGCGCTGGTCGGCGATCCAGACGGCGCCGAAACGCTCGCCCTGCAGTCATGGGCAATGGTGCACGGTATCGCCATGCTGATGCTCGACGGGCGCATCCCCGCCGACGACGCTCTGATCGAGCGGTTGCTCGATACCGGCAATCTGTCCGCTCAGTCGTGTGGCAGCAGCAGCGAGGAATCGCCGTAGCTGTAGAAGCGGTATTCGTTGTCGATGGCGTGTGCGTAAGCGTCCATCATGCGTTCGCGGCCCATCAGGGCGCTCACCAGCATCATCAGCGTCGATTTCGGCAGGTGAAAATTCGTCATCAGGCCATCGACCGCGCGAAAGCGGTATCCCGGGGTGATGAAGATGTCGGTATCGCCAGCGAAGGCACCGATAATCCCGTCTTCCCCCGTCGCGCTTTCGAGCAAGCGCAGGCTGGTCGTCCCCACCGCTATCACCCTGCCGCCGGCCGCGCGCACGGCGTTCAGGCGTGCCGCGGCTTCAGGTTCGATCCGGCCCCATTCGGAGTGCATCGCGTGATCGCTGGTATCGTCAGCCTTCACCGGGAGGAAGGTGCCCGCACCGACATGCAACGTCAGCGTCTCGCGCCCGATCCCGGCAGCGTCGAGCGCCCCGATAAGTTCAGGCGTAAAGTGCAGCGCGGCAGTCGGTGCGGCAACCGCGCCGTCCTCGGCTGCGAACATCGTCTGGTAGTCTTCACGGTCCTGCGCATCGGTGGCGCGCTTGCCGGCGATATAGGGCGGCAATGGCATACGTCCGGCGCGTTCGAGCAGGATTTCGACGGGCTCTTCGCCCGCGAAGGCCAACACGAAACTACCATCCTCGAGCCGGTCTTGCGCGGTCGCTGCCACGCCGCCGCCGAATTCCACGACATCGCCGATCCGCAGTCGCTTGGCATTGCGCACGAAAGCCTGCCAGCGTCGCAGGTCGATTCGCTTGTGCAACGTCGCGCCGATCCGGGCTTCTCCCCGCCGCCCTTCGAGCTGCGCAGGTATGACGCGGGTGTCGTTGAACACGAGCACGTCGCCTGCCCGCAACATCTCTGGCAGGTCGCGCACGCCGCGATCCTCGAAGGGGCCAGCGCCGCGCACCACAAGCATGCGTGCGGCATCGCGCGGGCGCGCGGGCCGAAGCGCGATCCGCTCGGGCGGGAGTTCGAAATCGAAAAGGTCGACTTTCATCGCGCCGCCCCTAGTCTGGGTGCGACGCGATGGAAAGTCAGTTGCCGAGCGGCGCGTTCAGATCGCTGGCCGAAATGTCTTCGTCCTGCACCCGCGGAGCTGTCATGGCCGGCACCGGCTTGTTGTCCGCCGCGATCGAAGCCTGCACGATCCGCGTTGGATTCGCGGGTGGCTCGCCGCGCTGGATCGCATCGACTGCGGGCATGTTGGCGATCACGCGCCCGAAGTTGGTGTAGTTCTGGTCGAGGTTGAAACGTGGATAGAAAACGATGAAGAACTGGCTGTTGGCGCTGTCGGGACTGCCCGCGCGCGCCATCGAGACGGTACCGCGGACATGCGGCATGCCGTGAAACTCTTCCGCGATGTCGGGCAGCTGCGATCCGCCCGTGCCGGTACCGGTGGGATCACCGGTCTGAGCCATGAAGCCGTCGATGACGCGGTGGAAAATCACCCCGTCGTAGAACCCCTGCCGGGTCAGCGTCTTGACGCGTTCGACATGGTTGGGCGCCCAGTCGGGCTTCAGCCGGATCGCGACGCGTTCGCCGTTCGACAGGTCGAGCAGCAGGATGTTTTCGCGGTCTTCTTCGACATTGAAGTTCACTGGCGAAAACACCCGCGTATCCGCAGCGGTTTCCGCCGTAGCGGAAGCGTCGACAGCGGCGTCGTCCTGCGCCTGGGCGGCGAAGGGTGTCGAAGCGAGCGCCAATGCGGCGGCAAGGGCAAGCGAAGTCTTGAGCATCGTCATTCCGTGGCAATGTCCTGGGTTGCACGCCCCTAGCGACGGGCGTCTGTCCGTTCAATGAATAGGTGCCTGCGAAGCTCAGCCCCCGCGCGGCCCGAGTTTCTTCACTCGCGCCTCGACGTCCTGCCGCACGGCAGGCGTGACGAACTTGCCGATCGGGCCGCCGTAGAAGGCGATTTCCTTTACCAGGCGGCTGGCGATCGGCTGCAGTTCGACATCGGCCATCAGGAATACCGTTTCGATGTGATCGTTGAGCTGCCGGTTCATCCCGGTGAGCTGGTATTCATATTCGAAATCGGTCACCCCGCGGATGCCGCGGATCACGATGCCCGCTTTCATCTGGTCGGCGAAATCCATCAGCAATGAATTGAACCCGACCACACGGATGCTCTGGCTGGCGATGCCGGCAACTTCGCGTTCGACCATGGCGATACGTTCGTCGTCATCGAACATCGGCGACTTCGCGATATTGGTGGTCACGCCGATGATCAGTTCGTCGACCAGCTTCGCGCCGCGCTCGATTATGTCCATGTGACCCAGCGTGATTGGATCGAACGTGCCCGGATAGATGCCGATGCGCTTGGCCATTAATGGTCCCTCTTAACAATGAAATGCGCCAGTTCGACAAGCAGCCGGGCATCGTCGCCGTAGCTGGCGAGATGGTCGCCCGCCTGTTCCACCAGCATCGTCGCCTGCGCCCGCGCCTGATCGACACCCATCAGCGTGACGAAGGTCTGCTTTCCCTGTTCCTCGTCCTTGCGCAGCGCCTTGCCGGCCAGCGTCTCGTCGCCTTCGACATCGAGCAGGTCGTCGGCAATCTGGAAGGCGAGCCCGATATCACGCGCATAGGCGCGCAGATGGGTGCGTCCTTCGGGCGCCACCCGCCCCAGCACCGCGCCCATCTCGACACTGGCGGCCAGCAGGGCACCGGTCTTGAGTTGCTGCAGCCGGGTGACCTGGCGCAGGTCGTAGGATTGTTCTTCGGAGACGATATCCATCATCTGGCCGCCCGCCATCCCGTCGTGCCCGCTGGCGCGCGCCAGCGTGGCAACCAGTTCCGCGCGAACGAAGGGATCGGTGCTGGTGTCCGGCTGGGTCAGAATGTCGAACGCCAGCGCATGCAGGCTGTCCCCCGCAAGCACGGCAGTCGCTTCGTCGAACGCCTTGTGCAGGGTCGGCTTGCCATGCCGCATCTCGTCATCGTCCATGCACGGCAGATCGTCGTGGATGAGCGAATAGGCATGGATCGCTTCGACTGCGCAGCCCGCGTTGATCGCGGCGTTGCGATTGACGCCGAACAGTTCCGCGGTCGCCACCAGCAGCAGCGGGCGCACCCGCTTGCCGCCTCCGATCACGGCGTAACGCATCGCCTCGATCAACCGTGCGCGCGTATCGTCGGGCACGGGAAGGAACGCATCGAAGACGCTGTCGACTTCAGACTGGACCTGCTCGAAAGCTTGGCCGAGCAGGCTGGGCATCGCGGTTGCGACGCTCACGCGGCCCCGCCCGCATCGAACGGCTCGGTACCCGCGGGCTTGCCGTCGCTGCCCGCGACGATCTTCTCGATCCGCGCCTGTGCAGCGTCCAGCCGCGACTGGCATGCCTTGCGCAGTTGTTCGCCGCGCTCGTACAGATCGATGCTCTCGTCGAGCGGGACATCGCCGCTTTCGAGACGCCGGACGACACTCTCAAGCTCGCGCAGGGCCTGCTCGAAGCTCATCTCGGAAATATGTGACTGTTCCTCTGCCATTGCCCGCGAGCATTGACGGTCCGCCTGCGCCCGGTCAAGTATACCGAAACGGGGGAGCGAATATGACGTGGATTGTCGCCTTCATCGCCGCAGCTCTGGTCTTCGGCGCTTTGGACGCCGCGTGGCTCGGCTGGGCCGGGCCCAATTTCTACCGTCCCCGGCTGGGGGACATCCTGGCCGACAGTTTCCGCATGGCTCCGGCGCTGGTATTCTACGCTGCCTATATCGCCGCCATCGTCTGCAAGGCGTGGAATTTCACGCGCCGGGGGCG
>LUMV01000470.1_pt1 | contig 11429 bp, 16 predicted proteins | sample 729731 | NCBI WGS metagenome assembly LUMV01 (sample SAMN03860301, study PRJNA289734) | marine metagenome | biome: seawater column; feature: ocean; material: water; isolation source: Red Sea water column Station 192 - depth 200m | place: Saudi Arabia: Red Sea | collected 2011-10-15 | depth 200 m
GAAATATCCTATACTGTCTATCATGTTCTTGTAGATGCCTTTCCATTTATTGCGCTAAGAATAATCATTATAAAAACTGACAGATTGCACAAGTATGAAAAAGGCTCTCTTAGAAAGCAGTAATTAATCTAATACCCATCTTTTTGTCGCTGTCTGTTAATTTCATTTTTTCTTTGATATTCCTTCAAAATGTCATCTGGAGTTAGACCTAGTTCTAGTGATGCTTGGATCAGAAAATGCCAAATGTCTGCCAACTCTTCTCTAGCTTCCGTTTGATTGAACCCCGTAGGTTTTTTCCACCACTTCCAGTTTGTAGTACGTTGCAATTCTATTGCCTCATGGATCATTGCGGTGCACAAAGCAGAAATCCTACCTTCAATGTCATCTGGGTATCTGTCCAAGTTCATCATTTCGGTCAGTCCCTTTTGAAGAGAAAAAATTTCCTCTAACTTATCTTCCATACCACACACATCTTGTTAACATGTATAACTTTTCAGAAACGAGTCATTTTTTCATACTGTGCCATTCTTTTCTTAATATCTGATTTTTTTATTCGTAACAATACTTCAGGACCGTAACCTTCAACGGCAAACGAACCCATTACGTTGCCATAGATGATCTGTTTTGTTCTTACTAGTAAGATATCCCATCATAGCGCCAGCAAACGTGTCACCCGCACCTGTAGGATCGACGATTTTTTCTAGGGAAAACGCAGCGGAAGGAAAAACAACATCCTCAAAGAACAAAAGTGAGCCATGCTCGCCCTTTTTAATAATAACATACTTCGTTCCCCAACTCATAATTTTTTTTGCGCACTTGATTAGATTGAATTCCTTTGTTAGTAGTTTTGCCTCCTCATCATTAATCACTACTGCATCAACGCTTTTGAACATCTTCACAACGGATGCTCTCTTAGTAGATATCCAAAAGTCTATTGTGTCACACATTGAAAACTTGACATTGTCAAATTCTTTAATCAATGATCTGTTTTGATCAGGATCGTTGTTAGCAAGATACACAAACTTGGATTTTTTATAATCTTCTGGTACAATAGGTTTGAAGTTCTTTAGTACGTTTAGATCTGTGCGCAACGTGGTTCTCAAGCTTAAAGTGTTGTCATAGCTTCCAGAGTATCGAAAAGTTTTGCCATCTTTTATAGAAAGACCACTTAAGTCAAGGCGTTCAGCTAAAATTTTATGATATTTTTTTGGGAAATCTTTTCCTACAACTGCAATCAGTCCTGGTTTTACAAAAAAACTTGCTGAAATACTAGCAAAGGTTGCAGCGCCACCAAGTACATCCTTTAACACCTTGGTTGGTGTCCTGATGGTATCAAGCGCTGTTGAGCCAAAAACAGTTAGCATTATTATCGTGGCTTGTTATTTCGTATAAATCCCTTTCAAAAGGCTAGCAGGAACAATGTGTAAAAATTTTGATGCATTCTTTAAGCTACTTAGAGCTAACCAAATAAATGAAAATTTAAGGCTATCATCTCATTGGCTAAGATTAAACTCAGAATTGGAGATAATGAAATTGAAATTGACTCTAGAGATTTTTATGTAGATAACAACACCATAAGAAAAGTTATTGAAGATATTTCTGCACTTTTACAAGAAAGTAGTGCAAGAATCATGCCGTATCCAAATGAGTATAGTCTTGGAGAAAGCGATGCCCTAGGTTCGCTCGAAAACGCCGAAGTTTATGAGCCAGAGTTTGGCGAACCGGTTTTTGTTCCAATAAATGAATTACGTGGGAAACTGATGATTCTATCAAAAAATTCTTTTTTTGATAAACCTAGAACTGTATCAGAAACCGTAAATGAGTTGAGAGAACACGGTTGGGTTGTAAACCCATTAGACGCATCCAAAATACTTGCAGAGATGGCATTTAGTAAAGAACTTACAAAAGGCAAACAATCTGATAGAAGTTTTTACTTTGTACAAAAAGAATTGTTAGCAAATTAGGCTATTTATTATTCAGATATTGCAACTTCAAGCATTTTGGCTTCCTGCTTTGGACAATCATTACCATCTCTAGGAAGATTAACAATCTTATCTGCAACTTCCATACCATCAACAACTTCTCCAAACACTGTATATTGCTTATCTAGGAACGTACTATCACTAGTTACAATGAAAAACTGTGACCCCGCACTATCTGGGTCTGCAGCTCTCGCCATCGATACGATTCCACGAAGATGAGATCTTGTGCTAAATTCAGCTTTTAAATTATATCCAGGTCCGCCTTGTCCCCACATGCTTTTGTCAGGATTTTTGGTGTTTGGGTCGCCTCCTTGAATCATGAAGCCAGGTATTACCCTATGAAACAAAGTTCCATTATAAAATCCAGATTTTGCTAACTCTAAAAAATTTCTTACTGTTTCCGGCGCTAGATCTGGCAGCAGACTAAATTTTATACTTCCAAAATCTGTTTTTATTATAGCGTCAGTCATTTTATTTGATTTTTAATTTTGGGTTAAGAGTCTTTGGAATCTGTTTATAAAAAACCCTCTAACACTTCCTAAAATAAATAACTATCTCTAACAGATTTTTCAAAGTAATCTTATATAGATCAACAAAAAACCATTTCTGTGAATCGTACCAATCAAAGCACAGTTATCAAAGAAGCAATCAATTCTTTGCTTGATGAGGGCGTTACAGACAAGCAAGATATTTACTCAAAAGTTGTTGATAAGCTGGGTGTTCCAAGACCTACTGTCAGACGCGTAGCTAGAGATCTAAGAAACGAATTGCTTACAAAAATCAAAATATTACAATCTGAAGCTCAACAAACTATTATTCCTAGCGCTTAAAACACAATTCTGCGTTCATTTTTCACCATTCTCAAAATTTAACATTACTGTTATATTCAACTATTTTTTTTTTAACCATATGGGCTTGGTCTATAATCATCTGGCTACATTAGTTTGTGGGGTCTTTGCAGCAGTTTTGACTTTTCTATGGCCAATGTTTGTGGAATTATCACCTGTATATGATCTAGTGTTTATTTTGGCTGTGCCCATCATGTGGTTCTTAACTATTGTCTGTTTTGTAGCCCAGAAAAGTGCGGATTATGCGCATGGCAGCCATAAACCTAGCAAAAAATCTAGCAAAAAACCTAGCAAAAAATTAAGCCAAAAAATTGTTTATACTGCTGACGGAAGAATAGCTGGATAAAACGTCATTAACAGTGTTCACACTTGTGTCCATCACCATGGTTTTCTTTGCAGCCAGGGCAACTCACAGCACCACCAAGGTGGCACTTGCAAAGACAAACATCAGATTTCTCCACACGCTGATAATTACAATAGCCCTAATAGGTTTTGAAATTGCTAGAAACTATAACCAAATTCAAAGACGGGCTTGGAGGGCTTCGATCCCTCGACCTGCAACTTAGGAGGCTACCACGCTATCCATATTGCGCGTCTTTCGACTCTGCGCCACAAGCCCAGCAAAAAAAACACATGTAAGAATTTAAGCTTAATCAAATCTAGCTAATTTTTTGTTAAACTTCGAATCTCTCTCGGCCCATTTATTTTGCAGATATTAAATCTAATTAAAAACTAAAGTGAGCTATCAAACTGTATATCAACTACCTGCCAAGCAGTTTCAATTGTGTACTGCCCAGTTACCCTATACTCAAGGCTTTCTCCGGCAGCTATTGCTTCGTAGATATCTTTTATGTCATCAGTTAGATTGATTGTTATTTCACCTACTAATGGTACCTGCATTCCTGACAGCATCAGAGCTCTTCCATTCAACGGAATGTCTTCAACAGAGTACGAAGAGCTTCCCAATGATTTTCCATTAGCAAAAAGATCATAAGAAATTACTGGAACAGTAACTGTTCTATCACCATAATTTGTTACTCCAAAAACAAGCTCCAAATACATACGGTTTTCAATATTATCTATTTCTACAACATCAACAGAAAGCAGCTCGAGCTCTGATTTTTCTAATTCTGGAAAATCTAAAGTGGAATAATATACTATGCCTCCCATGAATGCAAATAACGCTCCTATTGCAATATACACAATTATTTTTGTAGGTTTTATGAGCAAGTCATTTTTTCCTTTTTCGTACAACTAAAAAACCTTGCCAGAATTCATATGGCTAATATTTGAATAAAAAAAGGAGTTTTTATGGCAATTGAACAGGTTATAATCACTTGGGCTCATCTTGTTAGCGCATCAATCTGGGTGGGCGGTGGAATATTTCTTGGTGTTGTCTTAACTCCTCTTTTGAAAAGAATGTCATTTTCTACTGAAGAAAGACTAGAGTTAATGATCAAGACAGGTCGACGGTTTAACAAAATTGCTCTCCCTTCGCTTGTAATTTTGATTGCTACAGGAATTTATAGTTCTCATTTGGTATTACAGTCTCCTGAAATATTATTCTCAAGCAGTTATGGAGCATTTCTGATAACAAAAATCATTCTTGTTATTGCCTTGATTGTAACTTTTGCTGTTCATATTCGAGTGTTTAGCAAGGATGTTGAGAAAAAAATAACGGAAAGGCAAATTGCAGACAATGAATTGCAAAAACTCAACAGAAAAGGAATGATCTTGGGCGAAACTACGGTTGTACTCTCGGTAGCCATATTATTTTTTGCCGCACTGCTTGACACGGGAATTTAAACATATTTTTTAAAGATACTTTAAAGATAGTCTCATGGACGGACTTTTAATTGGACGATTCCAACCATTTCATTTAGGTCATCTTGATGCTGTGCTGTTTGGGTTGTCTAGGGCAGAAAATTTGTTCATTGGCATTGGCAGTTCAAACAAATCAAACGAAAAGAAAAATCCTTTTTCTGCTGAGGAAAGAACGGAAATGATTATTTCATCCATTGAATCTTCGATGATTGATCGGCTCAAAATTTTTGATATACCTGATGTTGATAACCATGAAAAATGGACTTTTGAGATTGATCAGATAGTACCGAAATATGATGTTGTTTTTACAAATGACGAGTTTACTAAAACTTTGTTTGAAAAGCGCAATATCGATGTGATTCCAGTAGTACTGAAAGATCGCGAAAAATTTTCGGGAACAAACGTACGCGAGCTAATAGCAGACGATAAAAACTGGCAGGATTTGGTTCCACGTGGGACCAGAAATGTGTTGGAGAAGATTAACGCTAAAGAACGTCTAAAAAATCTGTAATTATAAATAAAGCCAACAGTCAATCGGATAGGAAGCTATTTGGAATATCTAGTAATGTTGCCAGGACCTACAAATGTTCCTGAAAGAATTTTGCGCGCAATGTATGTGCCGATGATCAATCATAGAAGTGATGATTTTGTAGAGCTGTATGAAGACTGTGTAGAAAAAACAAAAAAGGTGTTTATGACAGAGGGCGAGGCAGTTTGTTTGTCAGCATCTGGAACTGGCGCGGTAGAAGCCAGCGTTGTGAACCTCATAAAAAAAGGAGATAAGGTAATCATTCCTGTAAACGGTGAGTTTAGCAGCAGACTGTCACAAATGTTAGAGTGGGCTGGTGCTAATGTCATAAAACTTGAAACACAACCAGGCGAAAATGCCAGCTTTGAATCTGTAAAAGAGGCATTTGACAATAACAAAGATGTCAAGGCATTCTATTGTGTATGGAACGAAACATCTACTGGAACAATGATAAATTATCTTGACAAGGTAAAGGATCTTACTTCCAGAAACGATTCCTATTATGTTGTTGATGGCGTTTCAATAGTAGGCGGCGAAGAGCTCAAGGTAGACAAGTGGGGTGTTGATATTGCAATGACTGGTGCACAAAAGGCATTTGCAGCTCCACCAGGAATTTCGCCCATTGTTGTTAATGAGAGAACCAAAAAATACATGATTGAAAATCCTCCCAATACAATGTACTTCAATCTGCCACGATATTTCAAATATTACGAAGAGTCAAAACACACTCCGTTTACTCCTGCGTTACCGTTACTTTATGCTTACAGAGAGGCAATGAACATGATTCTAGAAGAGGGACTGGACAACAGAATTAAAAGACATAGAATATGTTCAGACGCTTTGTATTCAGGTTTGAGTGCCATAGGGCTGACACCATTTGCAAAAGAGAACTCTCGCTCTACAGTAGTTATTGCATTAAACTATCTTGAAGGCTTGGAAGATAAAACATTCCGAAACACTCTAGCACAGAAATTCCGAGTTCTTGTAGCAGGCGGATTTGGAAATTTGAAAGGAAAAGTTTTCCGAGTTGGCTGTATGGGAGAGGTTAATCGATATCATGTCATGAGAACGGTTTCTTCCATTGCGTCTACACTAGATATGATGGGCTACAAAGTAGATGCAAAAGCAGGTCTCAACATTGCAGAAGAAAAATTAAAAGCTCTCTGACTTACACTAACTTATATAAGGAAATTCAAAAACGCAGTATACAATGACTTTCAGCAAAGGATCATTAATTTTAGTTGATTACACTTCCAAAGTAAAGGACACTGGAGAAATTTTCGAGACAACCATTGAGGAAGAAGCGAAAAAACATTCTTTTCATGATCCCAATGTAAAATATCAGCCAAAACTTGTTTCGGTTGGAGAATCATGGGTAATCAAAGGATTAGATGAAGCATTAGAAAAAACTTCTGCAGGCGATAAAAAAACCATAGAGATCACACCAGATAAAGGATTTGGAGAAAGGGACACAGGAAAAGTTAGGATGATTCCACTACGTAAGCTTGGAGAAGACGCAGAAAAAGTTTCAATAGGTGATATGGTTGAAGTTGACAACAAAAAGGGAGTTGTGAGATTTATTGGGTCTGGTAGAGTTCAGATAGACTATAACCATAGATTCGCAGGCAAAACCGTTCTTTATGACATAAACGTCTTAAAGGAATTAAAAACAGATGACGAAAAGACATCTGGAATTTTAAAAAGATATCTTCCAGTAAAAGACGACAAGATTTTATTCAAAAAAACCGGAAGCACATTAGATATCACTGTACCAGAAGAGATGTTTCGCGCTGATGGCTTGCATGCTATAAAGCACTTTGTTCAAACTGATGTTTTCAAGTTTATCCCTACGTTGGAAAAGGTAAACTTTGTTGAAACACATGTAAAACAGCAAACAAAACCACAAGAAAAAACTTCTAAGAAAAAAACAGAGCCAAAAACTAAAACAAAAAAAACTAAAGCACCTTAGTGCTTTTAGCAAGTGAGATAGCTTTCTTTTCAGTCATATTAACTTCCTTCAGTATGGTATATCTTTCTGGTCTTAATGACTGAGCAATAGTTAGTGCCTTTGCAAGAACTTCAGGCTTCAATCCTATCTCTTTTGCAGTAGTAGGGGCACCTACATCCTTCAATGCCTTTACAATTTGTTTCCAGTTCTGTCCCTGCAGTTTTGAGATCAATATTGTTCCAATTCCACATTTTTCGCCATGAAGACCTACTCCTGGTTCTAATTTGTCAACAGCATGTGAGAACAGATGTTCTGCACCTGAACACGGTCTGCTGCTGCCAGCTATGCATGATGCAACTCCCGCACTGATAAGCGCCTCTACAATTTCTCTAACATGAAGACCTTTTTTTGAAAAACGCACAGAATTTTTTATTAAAAATTTTGCGCTCATCGATGCTAATTCAGCAGAATATCTTCCATAATATTCACCAGTCTTATCTCTGCCGAGCTGCCAGTCTTGTACTGCTGTAATTTTTGCTATAAGATCTCCACAACCACTTGCAAGCAGTCTTTTAGGCGCTTTTTTTATAATGTCTACATCTACAAAAACTCCAAGTGGAGCAGTAGCTACTAGTGAATGTGGTTTGTCACCCTTAACCGATACAAAGGGACTAGCTATGCCATCATGCGAGGCAGATGTTGGTATACTGACAAATGGCTTGTTGAGATTAAATCCAATCAGCTTAGCTATATCTACGGAACGCCCACCACCAATTCCAATAACCAGTTCGCTTTTGCTTTGGCGTACTTTTTTTTCAATATCCTGTATTGTTTTTTGGTCATTTGTTTTAGCCAAATACCAATAACATTTAATTTTAGATGCAGTGAGGGACGCTTCAATTTTCTTTTGAACTATTTTTTTAACATTGCTTCCTGAAACCAAGGAAATCTTTTTTGTTTTTTTTAATGAGTTTAGAAAACTTCCAATATTATCAATGTTTTTTTCTCCGACAACAATTTGACGGGGTAGTTCCATTGTGTGTGCAGGCATATTTTTTTTCCCTTTCAAGTGCTTATTATTTGCCTCACAAAAGTTATTTAAAGGGTGAAAACAACTTGAAAACATCTCAAGCGAGGTATATTCTATGACTACGAATATTGAAGATAAAATATTACACGGTACAACTACAGTAGGGATAAAGGCATCAGATGGTGTCGTACTATGTGCTGATATGAGGGCAAGCGCTGGATATTTTATTGCCAATAACAACACAATGAAGATACAAAAGATCTACGATCATGCTGGCTTAACATTAGCTGGCGGGGTTGCAGATGCACAAAACCTAACAGACATTTTGAGATATCATGCAAATATACACGCTATTCAAACAAACGAAAACATTACGATAAGATCACTAGCAAGACTCTGCTCTCTCGTGTTTCATCAAAACAGAGGTTATCCATTTATTGCTGACATCTTGCTTGGTGGTTATGATCGTGACGGACCCGAATTAATTAATATAGACCAGTTCGGCTCTGTGGAACAAAAATCCTATGTAACAACTGGAAGCGGCTCACCTGTTGCATATGGTCTTTTAGAAGATGAGTATCGTAATGATCTTACTCTTGAAGATGCAAAAGCAATTGCTCTTCGTGCAGTGAAGGCTGCTATTGTAAGAAACATTGGAACCGGTGATGGAATCAACATCGCAGCAATAGACAAAAATGGATTCCAACTTTTGACAAAGGAACAAAAAAAATCTATCATTTCGCTTTAGTGATTTAATGCAAAAAAAGCAACAGCAGGAATTACCTAATAGCCAAAATATTATGGCAACCATACTGGCAAGTATACCCAAAGAAGCCAACGTGACCAAAATTGATTACGAGGGTCCACGATTTGCACTTTACACAAAAACCCCAAGATTCTTGATGGAAAATAACTCTATAATTTCAAATCTGGTTAAGGAGATCAAAAAGCGAATTGTAATTCGAATAGATGAATCAATCAGAAAAAATGAAGACGATGTAAGGAAAATTCTTATCGAAAATGTACCAAAGGAGGCAAACCTACAGGCAATATTTTTTGATACTGCAACAGGCGAAGTCTCGATAGAGGTAAAACGTCCATGGCTTTGTCAGAGAAATGCTGAAGAGTTTAACCATGCTGAAATTGCTGAAAAAACAGGCTGGAAGCCACGTATAAGAAAATCTACAACTAAACCATCAAACACAATCAAGTCGATAAACTACCAGCTTAAAATTTCATCATCTGATAGGGTAAAGCACCTCAAACAAGTTGGCGAACAAATTTTCAGACCGCGTCTTGCACAAAAATCTGAAGTATCACTGCTAACACTTGGAGGTTTTGGTCAGGTTGGTAGGTCATGCATGTTGTTAACCACCCCTGACAGCAAAGTTTTGGTTGATTGTGGAATAAACCCTGGCGCACGCACTCCCAGAGAATCTTTTCCGCGTCTTGACTGGGCAAACATAACTCTTGATGAACTAGACGCCGTGGTAATAGGTCATGCACATCTTGACCACTCGGGGTTTTTGCCAGTGCTGCTTAAGTATGGATATAAGGGCCCAATTTTCTGCACGGAACCAACGCTTCCTATGATGAATCTCATACAGCTAGACGCAATCAAGGTTGCACTAGCTCAAGGAAGAACACCGATGTATGCAGACAGAGATGTCTTTCAAGTGATGAGACAGACGGTTACTATTCCTTATGGGGCAGTAACTGATATCTCACCAGACATCAAACTGGTACTGTCAAATGCTGGACATATTTTAGGTTCTGCAACGTGTCATTTTCACATAGGCAACGGCGAGCACAACTTTGTGTACACTGGTGATATCAAATATGGCAAAAGTATGCTTCTTGAAAGTGCCAACACAAACTATCCACGGGTAGAAACCTTGCTTATCGAAAGCACATATGGTCTGAAAGAAGACATACAACCAGATAGACAGGAAGTTGAATCCGCATTCGTCGCCTCGGTCAATTCAGTTCTCAAAGAGGGAGGTAAGGTTCTCATTCCTATACCTGCAGTTGGGAGGGCACAAGAGCTTATGTTAGTTATCGATCAGTACATGAAATCTGGCGATCTTGTTGAAGCTCCAGTCTTTATGGAAGGAATGATACAGGAAGCTACTGCAATACATGAAGCTTTTCCAGAATATCTAGTAAGGGATCTCAAAAAGAAAATTTTAGAAACTGATGACAATCCATTTGATTCTGAATACTTTACAAACATTGAACATCAGGACGGGAGGGACGAAGCGTTACGAGACAATTCGCCATGTATTATTATTGCAACATCTGGAATGCTTGAGGGTGGACCAGTTCTTGAGTACTTTAAGAACATTGCACCACACACAAAAAACAAGATCTTGTTTGTCTCCTATCAGGTGAATGGTACACTAGGCAGAAGGGTGATGGATGGAGCCAGACAAGTTTCAATATTGGGAAAAGATGGAAAAATTGAAGTTGTTTCGATAAACTGCGGTACAGAAAGACTTGATGGTTTTAGTGGACATAGCGACTACAATCAGCTTATGTCGTTTGTTCACAGACTACGACCTAAACTAAGACGCGTTCTTGTAAATCATGGTGAAAAGAGAAAATCGGAAAATCTGTCGATGTCAATACGTAGAATGTATAGAGTTTCGTCACATTATCCACAAGTTCAAGAAGCGATTAAATTATTTTAGATCGTAATCAGGCTTCCAAATTTTTATTCGTGGTGGAGTTACAACAATTCTTTCTTCACCAAGTCGTGCAATGTCTGCACCTGAATCTCTTGCGATTACATATAGCTCTTCTACAATCTTCCTCAGTTTCTCAACATCCTTGTGAGCAAGTGGTGTAACGCGGAGGATTAGGATCATACCTTTTTTGATATCCTCCTTGATTGTGTGGATATCACTAGGGTCTCTAATTGTAATTGCCTTTAGATATGTGGGATTTGCCTGCTTTTGCATCAGCTATCTTGCGATCAGCTTCTCATAAAGTCTTTCTTATTTTTTTACTAGTAAATAGTAATTTGATGTCTAAATTCTCAATTTTATATATGAAGTTTCTTCGGCAGGCTTTGTAGAAATTTCTCTACCATCTTCGTTTTTGTGAACAAGAACAATACCAGTTTTGTTTTTTGGTGCGTCAGAGTAACGCAGTGTAACACTAGCTGAAAATTCTACATGTTTGCCTGTGTTGTCGCCTCTTAACAAAACAGTTGGTCCAACATTTTCTTTATCTTCAAGCAAGATGTCATTCGGTAACGCCAGTACCT
>LUMV01001043.1_pt1 | contig 11420 bp, 12 predicted proteins | sample 729731 | NCBI WGS metagenome assembly LUMV01 (sample SAMN03860301, study PRJNA289734) | marine metagenome | biome: seawater column; feature: ocean; material: water; isolation source: Red Sea water column Station 192 - depth 200m | place: Saudi Arabia: Red Sea | collected 2011-10-15 | depth 200 m
GTCTGAACATGGGCCTGCTGCATATGCTTCAGGCATCATAAGTTCTAATCCGCCCATAGCAGCAACTTTTGCAAGTGGAGATGTCTCTACTTCCATAGTTGAACCTGCATTTAGAGGAGCAGTGAAAGAACTTCCGAATAGTGCGCCGCCCATAACTGCGATTGCAGCTACGGTCATGATAGTACTATAACGTCTATTCATGTTCTTCGATGCTTGAACTAGATTATATAAAACATGCACTTATTTCAACAATCTACTAGATGTTTTCGGATCATAGAATATGGCATAATTTGAAAAATAATTCAAAAAAAAAGGATCGGACTTGGTAATAAATTCAATTTTTATTCCTGAATGTTTTAGGGTAGATGTGAAATACCGATCAGACAAAGATTCTCTGGGACCAGTAAAAATTCCTGCCGATGCATATTATGGTCCATTTACGGGAAGAGCAATCAAACAGTACAATGTGACAGGTAGACCATCTCATCATAATTTGATAAAGTCATTTGTTATGATAAAACGCTCTGCAGCAGTTGCAAACATGAAAACTAAAGCAATCAACAAAAAACAAGGAACCGCGATTGTCAAAGCCTGTGATAAGATTCTTTCTGGAAAACACATTGATCAATTTGTCGTAGACATGGTAAACTCTGGTGCAGGAACAGCGTTCAACATGAACACTAACGAAGTAATTACAAACGTAGCACTGAAAGGATTAGGTAAGAAACAAGGACAGTATCAATTTCTTCATCCAAATGATCATGTAAACATGTCACAGTCAAGTAACGATACATATCCTACTGCAATGCACATGGCAATACTGTTTTCATTCAAAGAAATGATTCCTGTAATTGACAAATTAATAAAATCAATTAACAAAAAGGCAAAACAATTTTCTAAATACAAAAAACTTGGGCGTACTCATTTGATGGATGCATTACCAGTTACACTTGGAAGTGAGTTTGCAGCTTATGTAACCTCATTAACAAATGCTAGAAATCAGATTGTTGCATCACAAAAAGAATTAGAACAAGTTGCATTAGGTGGTACAGCTGTAGGTACAGGTGCAAACACACCAAGAGGATACAGAAAAGCTGTAATTATTGAATTAAGTAAAGTATCAAAATTATCACTTAAACCACAAAAAGATATGCAATATGCATTACAAAGTAAATTTCCGGTTGCAAATGCATCATCTGCATTGAAAAACTTTGCAATAGAATTAGGTAAAGTATCAAATGATGTTAGATTGATGGCATCAGGACCAATTGCAGGTTTATCAGAGCTAGGAATACCAGCAGTTCATGCCGGTTCATCAATTATGCCAGGAAAAGTCAATCCATCTTTAGCAGAATGTATGAATATGATTTGCTTTAGCGTAATAGGAAATGACACTACAGTCTCATTTGCAGCACAAGCAGGACAGTTTGAACTTAATGTAATGTTACCAGGAATGTTAAAGGCAGTTTTAGATTCAACAGATATGCTAACAAACTTTTTGCCAATATTTTCTGCAAACCTAATTGACGGGTTAACTGCTAATCAAGCAAAACTTAGAGAAAATATTGAAAATAGTCCTGTAATTGTAACACTACTTACACCAAAAATTGGTTATCTGAAATCTGCAGACTTGTTCAAAGAATCACTCAAAACAGGAAAGACAATTAGAGAATTAGTCGTCTCTAAAAAATTGATGACAAATAAAGAAGTCAGCTCGTTGTTAGGTTAAGATGGCAAAAATTTGGGTAGAGGCTTATGGCTGCTCTGCTAGTTATTCAGACTCTGAAATGATTTCAGGCTTGATTGTTAACGGAGGCCATACCTTAGCAGAAAATTCAGAAGATTCAGATCTTAACGTTATAGTTACGTGCTCAGTAAAGGATGCCACAGCAGATAAGATGATTCGTAAAATCATGGATTCTAGTTCAAAGCCTCTAGTTGTTGCAGGATGTTTACCAAAAGCAGAAAAAACCAAAGTGGAAAAATTTGCTGAAAATGCAAGTTTAATGGGTCCAAATTCAATTGGTAAGACACTACAAGTTATTCAATCTACACTTGATGGAAAAAAAGCCGTCGCCTTAGAGGATTCGGATTTATCAAAAGTAGGATTACCAAAGATTCGCCTTAACCCAGCAGTTGGAATTGTTGAGATAGCAAGCGGATGTATGAGTGAATGTACATTCTGTCAGACAAAAATATCAAAAGGAGATTTGCAAAGTTACAGAGTAGGAGATATTGTAAGACAGGTTAAGACCGAATTAGCAGATGGATGTTGTGAAGTATGGCTAACATCAACAGACAATGGATGTTACGGTTTTGATATTAATTCAGATTTACCAGAATTAGTAAATACAGTATCACAAATTCCAGAAAAATTCTTCATGAGGGTAGGAATGATGAATCCAATGTATATGCCAAGAATACGTGAAGGATTGCTAAAATCATTTGAAAGTAGCAAAGTTTTCAAATTTTTACATGTGCCAGTTCAAAGTGGAAGTGACAAAGTTCTAAATGACATGAAAAGAGGACATACAGCAAAAACTTTCAGAGATGTTGCACAACAATTCAGAGAGAAGTTTGGTAAATTTACTATTTCGACAGATATCATAGTTGGATTCCCAACTGAAACAGAAGAAGACTTTCAGATGACAATGCAACTATTAGAAGAAACAAGACCAGATATCGGCAACTTATCAAGATACAGTCCAAGACCAGGAACAGACGCTGCAGAAATGCCACAAATCGACATGATGGAAATGAAGAGAAGAAGCAAGTTGGCTTATGAATTAATCTGTGAAATTTCAAAAGAAAATAATGAAAAATGGATTGGTTGGAAGGGCGAAGCAGTTTTTGATGAGGAATTTGAGAATCAAAAAAGAGGTAGAAATTTTGCATACAAGCCAATTTTCGTCAATGAAGAACCAAAAATCGGAGATGTCAGAACAGTAGAAATTACTGATGCCACCGTTCATAGCCTAATTGGGAAGATTATCAGGTAAAGGACTCAAGAATTTTAGATCGGAATTATAATCAAAACTAAGTAAAGAGTTTTTTATCAGAAATCGCGATACTGTACATGACTTTCGAGATTAAAGAGCCAGTACTAGTAGTAGGGCTAGGCGGAGCAGGCATCAAATTAGCCTCAGAAATGAGAGATGTTTTAGATGCAGATTTACTAAAAATTAGTCAAGATAAGAAAGACGTTTCAGAACACAATTCAATTCACATTTCTACAAAATCAATCATCAACCCATCAGTTCAATTGATTCGAGGTTGCGCTATGGAACAAAGTGAAAAAATTGAAGAGCATATGAGCACATATGAAACAGTCATCATCATGGCAAATCTTGCAGGAAAATCAGGTGCTGCATTAGCCCCAGTAGTATCATCAATCTGTAAAGAACAAAACAAAAATGTCCTATCATTTGCAATAATGCCTTTCAAATTTGAGAAAAATAGAATCTTCCAATCTGGAATATCATTGAAAAGATTGAGAATGAATTCAGATTCAACAATAATCATTGATAATGATGCAATATTGGATAGTAATCCAGACTTTACTGCAGAAAAATGCTACGATGTAACAAATAATGCAATAAAATGTCTTGCAACATCAATCAAATCATCATCATTAACAGACGACACAAACATCATGTCAACATCACGTAGTACAGAAAATATTGAAGAATCAGTAAAAGATTCAATCAAAATGTTATACGAGGATGCACCACCAAATAGTATCAAACGTTCTATGTTGTACGTTTATGGAGCAGACAAAATTCCAGTTGGAGTAATTAATTCAATTTCAAACATTCTAGGAGGCATTTTTGATCAAGAAAATTCTGAAGTGGACATGTCAACATCTGGAAATACAAATGTTGTTTTGTTAAGTTCAATTGCAGGAGAAACACGCTTTGACAAATATGATCCATTAGGAGTTATTTCAAAAGATAAAACATTAGACTGGGATGAACCAGAAACTAGTTTTAACTGTGAATTGGATTTACCGCAAATAGAGTAATAATTTTTATTCTTTAGATTTTGGTTTTGATTCTTTAGCTTTTGGCTTTGGCTTTTCTTCTTTTGGTTTTGATTCTTTAGCTTTTGGTTTGGCTTTGGCTTTTCTTCTTTTGGTGCTACTTCTTTTGGTGCTACTTCTTTTGGTGCTACTTCTTTTGGTGCTACTTCTTTGAGGGTTTCCTCTGTAACTTCAATTGCATCAGGATCATCAGTTTGCGGTTCAACTTTTTGTTTGATCTCAGGAGATTTCTTGGAATCTTTTTCATCAGATTCTGCATCGTCTTCATAATTAGTAACTAAAATGTAACCGTCATCAGTTTTTGTCAATCTAACACGAATTTTGCGTGGAGGGCTTCTGACACCTTTAGACCAAATCAAATGAGCTACTTCTTCATCAATTTTAATTTCTTGAGTTTTCATATGCTTTCGAGCAAATTCACGGATCATGTTAATTGCTCTAACTGCACGATGTTGACTTTGAGAAAGAAGTACTTTTCCTAGAGGAATTGTATAAACACGTTCAAGTTCTTGAGACAACTATCCAACCTCCACATCAGTTCTACGCCATGCTCTAGCCTTAGGATTTGTTCTAACTGAACGCTTAGTCTTTAGAATAACCCATGCTGGGACAGCAGATGCTTGTTTTGTCTTCTTGATCAATCTGATTTTTCTTCCAGATGTCTTTCTAGTTGCCATAAAGTTTCGAACAAATTTTCCTCTTTTTAAATCAAGCGTGGTTTTGACTATAAAACAAAGTATTCTGCTTCGGGATGATGAACAACTATTGCTGCAGTTGACTGTTCAGGTATAATCTGTCCAGATTCTGTCAGCTCCATTCCAGATTTTTCTCCATGAATTAATTTCCATACAAGATGTTGCTGAGTTGTATCAGGACAGCTTGGATATCCCCAACTATATCTCAAACCACCTTTATCAGATAATCCAAGTTCAGTTTTAATTTTTTCATTTATCCATTCTGCCATTGCTTCAGCTGTTTCAACAGCAAGACCATGTAGATAATACGCATCAGTATACTTGTCTTCTTTATCCCATTTTTCAATCAATTCAGCAGCTTTTGTACCAACAGTTACAGACTGAAATGCCACAATATCATTTTCACCAAAATAATCTGTTAAACACAGATGTTTAGTTTTTGATGAACGAGGAAAATCAAAAATTATGTCTTGACCGTCCGGGCCATCTACAACTAATTTATCATCACGATTGTGACATGAGAAATATCCGTAAACAGCTTGCGGTTCAAAGAGGTTATCTTCAATTACACGTTTCTTCCATTCAACAAGAAGTTTTTCAGGATCATCAATTGTATCAGTTTTTGAGTTTCCTCTAATTCCCCACGATAGTTTGAAAAGTGATTTTTTATTCAAATGATTCCAGATTTCATTTAGATCAAAATCTTCAGGTTTTAATCTAATAACTTCATTAAGTTGTGGCGGAGTTGGTGGAGAAACAGGTTTGACATCGCTGTGGGGAAGTTATCCATTGTTTTAAGACCATCAAACATGGTACCACAGTAAAACATTCCAGGTTCATAGATTCCATCTTGTTTTGCAATTCGGTTAATGTAATTACTGTTTATTGCAGCACCGCCACATAGTATTGGAATATTGACATCAGTTTTTCTTGCATGTTCGACAAAAAATTGCATTTGTTTTGATGTCGATACTAACAATGCTGAAAGACCTACAGCATCAGGTTTTACTTCGTTAATTTTTTCTACAAATTTTTGTAATGGTACCTGTTTTCCTAAATCATGAACAGTATACCCATTATTTTCAAAGATTGTTTTTACCAAGTTTTTACCAATATCGTGAACGTCTCCATACACGGTTCCTAGAACCAAAATACCCTTACTGGTACCCTCTTCTTTTAGTAGATATTTTTCTAATTCTTTAACAGCAGCTTTCATGCATTCTGCAGATTTTAGTACAAATGGGAGAATTAATTCTCCTGCACCAAACTTGTCACCAACAATCTTCATGGCAGGAAGTAAATCATCATTTAGTGTTTGAATGGCACCTTGATGCGTAACCTCTTTTTCAGCGTTAATTGATAAAATACCATCATTGTCTTGTACCAGGTTTTGCTGTTCTAATTTTTCAGCAATTGCAGATACGACATCATTTTCGATTCCATCTTTAAGACGATTGATGATTCGGAAATTTGCACGTTTACCTGCAGCCCATGTTGGATCAACATCAACCTTCTTGGTCTTTGATGATGAATCTTGGCTGACATTTTCAAAGTGGGTGATTAAATCAGATAAGGCATTTGGATGTTTATTGAAAATCAAATCTTCAACTATCTTCTTTTCTTTTTCATCGATTTCAGTATACGGAGTAATTTCACGTGCATTTACGATTGCACTATCAAGACCATTTTGTACAGCATGATACAAAAATACTGAATTTAATACACGTCGGGCTTGTGGGACAAGCCCGAAGCTGATGTTACTTAAACCAAGAGTGGTAAATGATGTTGGAAATCTTTCTTTGACAAGTTTAATTCCTTCCAAAGTATGTTTGCCTGCATCAAGAAATTCTTCTTCACCAGTAGCAAGAGTAAATGTTAGAACATCAAAGATGAATTGTTCTGGACGTAAACCATATTTTTTTCCAGATTTATACAATAGTTCAGCAGTTGCAACTTTTTGTTCAGGGGTTTTTGCCATTCCATCAGGACCAATACATAATGCGATTGCAGGAATTCCATATTTTGCCATTAATGGTGCTAATGCTTTGTATCTACTTCCATCACCTTCCAGATTGATAGAATTTATGATTGGTTTACCAGGAATTTGTTCAATTGCAGATTCAATAACCTCAGGATCTGTTGAATCAATAACAAGAGGGGCATCAATTTCAAGACTTAGACTTTTTACAAGTTTTAAAATAAACTCTTTTGCATCTGAACGTTCAGTTGTTGCAACACATACATCATTTTATTGCAGAGCTTACTCTAGCCTTTAACATATAGAATCATGGATGAAATTTTTGTAAATACTTATCTCATCAATCTTTCTTTTGTTCGTCAATAACTTTTCTTAATTGCATAATATGCTCAGGATTTGTTCCACAACAGCCACCAATAATGTTGATTTGAGGATATTCCTTAATGAACGAATTAAGAGCGGTAGCCATTTTTTCTGGAGTCATTTTGTATACTGCATGACCGCCTTCATTTTCAGGCATGCCTGCATTTGGAACCACTAGCAATGGTTTGTGCTTTTGGTCATTTAGCCATTGAACACTTGGTTCCATCTCAATTGGACCAGTTGAGCAATTCAAACCAAAGACGTCAATTCCCATTTCAGAAATAGTGGTATATGCAGATTGAACATTTGTTCCAAGTAACATTTTTCCATATTGATCTAAAGTAACATTTGAAATCAATGTGACTTTTTTTTCCAGTTTTTTCCATGGCAATGTGAGATGCTTCAACTGCTAGTTTTACTTCAAGTATATCTTGACTGGTTTCAATAAGTAAAGCATCTGCACCTCCTTTGATTAATCCTTCAGCTTGTAGCTCAAACGCATCTCTAATTTCAGATAAAGGCATTTGACCAAGATCAGTATCATTTGAGCTAGGCAAATAACCAGTAGGTCCCATAGAGCCAATAACAAATCTTGGTCGGTCTGTAAATTCATCACAAACGCTTCTTGCAAGTTCTGCATTTTTCTGATTTAGTTCAACAGTTCGTGAACCAAATCCGTATTCATCTAATTTAATTTTGTTTGAACCAAAGGTGTTAGTTTCAATGCAATCTGCACCAGCAGTAAGATACTTTCGATGAATTTCTTTTATCCAATCCGGTTTAGTGATAGATAATCCATCATTGAATCCATCTTTTCCATCTGGAAAATCTTCAGATTTTGGATCATATCTTTGAATTTCAGTTCCCATTGCACCATCAAAAAGAAGAATTCTATTTTCCAATGCAGCAGCAAATGTTTCTTCGCTCAATTTTGTAATCGTGTTAAGAAGTCTAATGCTCCTTTAAAATCATTTGGAGAGGTTAGTAAAACATCACCAGTAATACTCTCAATTTCAAGAACAAAAGATGAGAAATTATCTTCATAGTTTGACCAATCAAGGTTGAGAAATTGTGCAGAACGTGAATTTTTTTGTGAAGGGAACAACAAACAGGGAATAATTTCAAAGTTTTTTGGATTTAGATAATCATGTAGTCTTTTTACTTGAGAAATATCATGAACTACCTGAGTTACAAAACCATTTGGTTTAGATTCCACTTTTTTAGAAATTTTTTCAAAATTTGGCTTGCTTGGAAGCGATAAAAGGAGATTGATTTTTTCATTAAATCCATTTTGAATTAGATGTTTTACTGCAAAGCTTGGAATAACTCCAGATTTGTAATCATTTTCAGGAGATGGATCACCCATCAAAATTAAAATTCCATCGATGTTGGCATTAATGGCAGAATCAACGATGTCAGTGATCTCTGAAATTGTTTTATCAATTACTCGTAGGCTAATAGTAACAATCAGTTTTGGATGTTTTTGCTTGATCTCTGCACCGATAAGTAATGGAGAAATTCTTTCAATCCCTAAAACAGAATCAGTTACATGAATTCCATCACAAAACTTGCTAATTTGTTCAATTCTCTCATCTAATAACTGAATTCGTGAGGAAGGATCAGATATCTTTGGAGGGTTAATCTCATATCTTATAGTCATATGTGAAATGACGAAACACTTGATTAAAACTTCTCTATGTTTAGTGATTTACTGATTAGGTTTTTATCTAATTTTCACAGATTTGGTATATGAGAAAATTTGCTTTTACAATAGTGGCATTAGCATTGTTTTCAGTATTTTATCCAGGATTGGCCGATGCAGGGATGTACGGAGAAGTATACATCCCAGATCATGAGTTTGTAGGATTTTATGATGAAGCCGGTGTGTACACAGTATTTGCTGGTGTTAAGAATAAGGAGTATTTCACAATACAACCAACCATTACACTTTCTGTTATGGATGGTAATCAGAGATTTGAACAGACACACAAGTTAGCTGCAATTGAACCTGACAAAATGCTTCCATTGAAATTACAATTTCCTGGTGTCACCGGTCCGTCACCAATTTTAGAGGAACCATCGATAACATATGAAGAAACCGTAAACCAATACATTGGAGGATACGTGCTTTACGATTCTTTAGACATACAAGAAGATGGAAGTATTGTTGGAAAGATTAGAAACGGCGGAGAAGAAACATTTGAAAAATTTAGAATTTATGCGTTGATTAAAGATAAAGATGACAACATATTGGATGTATCGTCATCAGAAATATTTCAGACAATGAAACCAGGAGAAGTTTTTGAGTTCAAAATGCTTGCTTCACCGCATATTTCACAAGACGTTGATTACTATAGTTGTTTTGCATTCGGAGACGATTCAATTATGCCTTTGACAGCAAAACAAAATGATGAAACGTTTACCTTTAGGTATACTGCAAATGCATGGTTCAAAGATGCAGAATTTACTGACGATGGTACAGAATTGAATATGTATTCAACAAATGGATTTCAACTCCCAGTTGTAGGAAGTTTTGAATTTCCTACAAATTCCATTAATGAAAAATATGAAGTAATTTTAGATGGAGAGAAAATGGCTAAAGGTGCAAGTGCAAAAGATCCTAAAATTAAATTTACAGAATCAGTCGAAACGTTACAAAGTATAGATGAAATGGGAAATTGGCATCTTTACTTTGAAGTACCAGAAGCATTTCAAGGAAATGTAAAAATTTCTGGATTCATGGAAAATGATGGAACAGTAGCAGTACCTGATGAGATTGATTTGACAACTCTAATTTATTATGAAATTGAAGGAGGAGAGGTTTTAGATATCACTGCTATGCCAAAAAAAGCATCATTAGTCATTAACATGGATTCCACTGATGACGGAGAATTATCATTGAAAATTAATGATTTTCTTGTAAGGCCATTTGATAATGGGGAATTTATTGCACAAATTCATTCTGAGCCAGGTTTGTTTAGTGATGAAACAGAAACATTGTACATAACAGACGAATTTGGATTTGAGAAGGGATTGACAATTACAATTCCATTCAAGAAGGGTACTGAAAAAATAGAGATTTTTGGTAGTTATGTTGTACCAGAATTTGGTCAGATGGTTATGATAGTCTTGGCAGTAACAATTGTTGGAATTGTGATTATTTCAAGAAAGACAAACTCATTTAGTAATTTGTTTTACACAAAAATGTGAGTTTAGAAAAAATCAGAGAGTCATTAACATCTAAAATTTCTCCAGTTTTAGAAAATAATTATGAAACAAAATTATCATCAGTTTTAATTATAATTTTTGATGATTCACCAAAAATTCTGATGATAAAGAAACCAATTACTATGAATCATCACGGAGGCGAAATAGCATTTCCAGGAGGAAAAATATCTAATGAAGATAATGATTTGCTAGACACCGCACTTAGAGAAGCCAGAGAAGAAACGGGTATTTTTATTGAACGTGAAAAAATTGTGGGTCAATTGGAACCTGTTACTACATTAAATTCAGGCTTTACAATTTTGCCATTTATTTGCATACTAAGTAAGATTGGGGATTTAACACCAAATTCAGAAGTTGATGAGTTTTTAGAAATTCCTTTGGAACCATTTTTAGGTACTCTTGCAAATGATTCAGATCCAAAACACAACTCAATTCAAGAAATGTATACTTTTACATTTGAAAATCATTTGATATGGGGAGCATCAGCTAGAATGTTAAAGCAAATTACAACTAAATTGAAATAAGAACAAATTTTACCTCTTCTTTCAAATTAGGTAAAAAAATAACAAGTATGTGATACAAAGAGATAATCTAAATAATTTAGTTAGAGGTGCGACCTTTTTCCAACATTCTGGAATAGCAATTACATTTGTTTTTATGCCAATTATTGCAAGTTTGGTTGCAAAATCTGTTTTTGAAATAGGAATAATTGTTGCATCATTTGCATTTGCACAAATTTTAACTGAAACATATTTTGGTCGTATGTCAGACAGAAAGGCAAAACGACTGCTTTTCATTAGAGCGGGTTTTATTTTATGTGCAATTACATTTGGTTTGCATTATTTTGCAGATAATACCACATACTTAATCATAGCAAGATTAGGCGCAGGAATAGCATCAGGAATAATGATTCCACCAATGTTGGCATATGCATATGAGGCAGGAAAAGGAAAGTCCAAGGTTGCATCAGTAATATCATTTCATGCTTTAGGATGGCTTGCAGGCATAGTTGCAGCCGGATTAGCAAATGATGAAAAATTAATTTTTGTTGTAAGTAGTTGTTTTTTCATTATAGGATTTCTCATTTCATTGAAGCTTCCTAAGATACAGACAGAGA
>LUMV01000992.1_pt1 | contig 11388 bp, 20 predicted proteins | sample 729731 | NCBI WGS metagenome assembly LUMV01 (sample SAMN03860301, study PRJNA289734) | marine metagenome | biome: seawater column; feature: ocean; material: water; isolation source: Red Sea water column Station 192 - depth 200m | place: Saudi Arabia: Red Sea | collected 2011-10-15 | depth 200 m
CCATGTTGCGCAGCATGGCATGACGGTGGCCGGTCTTGCGCTGCAGCTTGCGGCCGGAAATCTTGTGACGCATCGTATCTCTTCCTTTGTTCGATAAGGGCCCGTTCTAGGTAGCCCGAAGCCGGTGACCGTTGCGGGCCGTCACCTACGCCCATTCGTATTCCCACCGGCGCTGTGCCGATGGAAGGGAGCCCCGACCTGCGCCGGGGCACCCCGATTGCGTTAGCCCAGAAGTTCCTGTTCGAGCTTCTTGGCCATTTCCTCGATGTTCTCCGGCGGCCATCCGGGGATGTCCATGCCGAGGCGCAGACCCATCGACGAGAGCACTTCCTTGATTTCGTTCAAGGACTTGCGGCCGAAGTTCGGCGTACGGAGCATCTCGGCTTCGGTCTTCTGGACCAGGTCGCCGATATAGATGATGTTGTCGTTCTTGAGGCAGTTGGCCGAACGGACCGACAGTTCCAGCTCGTCGACCTTCTTGAGCAGGTAACGGTTGAGCTGGTTGGTGTCGCTTTCCTGCGGCTCGGCGGCCTGGCCGATCATGGCCGAGGTCGGCTGCGGGATGCCGTCTTCGAAGTGAACGTAGAGCGTCAGCTGGTCCTGGAGGATGCGCGCGGCATAGGCCACGGCATCTTCGGGCGAGACGGTGCCGTCGGTTTCGATAGTGATCGACAGCTTGTCGTAGTCGAGTTCCTGGCCAACGCGGGCGTTCTCGACCTGGCTGTCGACCGGGATCAGGCCGATCGGCGCGTCGGCCGGACGGTTCATCACGGCGGGGCTGTAGCCCTTGCCGGTGTCCGCGGTCAGTTCCATGTTGAGCGTCGCGCCTTCATCGAGATGACAGATCACGAGATCCTTGTTCATCACTTCGATGTCGCCCGAAACCGCGATATCGCCCGCGGTCACTTCACCCGGGCCGGTTGCGGAAAGCTGCAGGCGCTTCATGCCTTCGCCTTCCATCTTCAGCGCGATCTGCTTCACGTTGAGGACGATGTCAGTCACGTCTTCGCGCACGCCGGCGAGCGAGCTGAATTCGTGGAGTACGTTTTCGATCTTGATCGAAGTGATCGCAGCGCCCTGCAGCGAGCTCAGGAGCACGCGCCGCAGCGCATTGCCGAGCGTCAGGCCGAAGCCCCGCTCGAGCGGTTCGGCGACGAAGGTGACCTTGTGAGGCTTGTCGCTAGCTGCCTTGATATCAAGGACGCTGGGTTTCTTGAGTTCCTGCCAGTTCTTAATGTTGACGGACATGAAAATCCCCTGGTTCGGATGCGGGCAGGACCGGCGCTCTTCGGTAAGAGCGTCCGGTCCGTGAGAGGGTGTCGGCGGCCCGCGTCAGCGAGCCGCCAGGCAGGTACGGATCAGACGCGACGACGCTTGGAAGGACGGACCCCGTTGTGCGGGATCGGCGTCACGTCGCGGATCGAAGTGATGGTGAAGCCCACTGCCGCGAGACCGCGCAGCGCGCTTTCGCGGCCCGAGCCCGGGCCCTTCACTTCGACTTCAAGGGTGCGCACGCCATGCTCGGCGGCCTTGCGGCCCGCGTCGTCGGCGGCGACCTGCGCAGCATAGGGAGTCGACTTGCGGCTGCCCTTGAAGCCCATCATGCCGGCGCTGGACCAGCTGATCGCATTGCCCTGTGCGTCGGTGATGGTGATCATCGTGTTGTTGAAGCTGGCGTTGATATGCGCAACGCCGCTGGAAATGTTCTTTTTGTCGCGGCGCCTAACGCGGCCGGGTTCGCGTGCCATGGTCTGTATTCCTCTAATCTATCAAGAAGGCAAAAGCGCGGGGTATGCCCCTGCGCTTACTTCTTCTTGCCAGCGATCGGCTTGGCCTTGCCCTTGCGGGTGCGGGCGTTGGTGTGAGTGCGCTGGCCGCGAACGGGCAGACCGGCACGGTGACGCAGACCGCGGTAGGACCGCAGGTCCATGAGCCGCTTGATGTTCATCGCGGTTTCGCGGCGAAGGTCGCCTTCCACGGTGTAATCCGCATCGATCGTCTCGCGGATGCGCAGGACTTCCTCGTCGGAAAGGTCCTGCACGCGGCGGGTGTGATCGATACCGAGCTTGTCGGCGATCTCGACGGCGTTGTTACGGCCGATACCGTGAATATAGGTGAGCGCGATGATCACGCGCTTGTTGGTGGGGATGTTTACCCCGGCAATACGAGCCACTTACTTCTCCATGCTCCACAGGCGCCGGTGAGGCCGGCGGTCCTATCTCATCGCTCAATCCGACGCTTGCGGCCCCTGCCTAACGCAAAATCCGGCTCGACGCAGATATCACTGCCATCCGCCGGAGTCGCCGCAATGTCGAATGAACCGCGCGCTTAGGGGGATTCGACGCCAAGGTCAACTGCCCAGCACGCAGCGAGATCCACAGCGACCCATGCGGCCGCTGTCGTCCGAGAAGATCAGGCCCTAGCCCATCGGCCGCCATACGTCAAAACCCTTAGACAGGCATGAGCGGCGCCCGCCCCTTGGCGTCCCCGACCTGGCTCTTCGCCTACCCCGCCCCGTCCAGCGCGTCGATCTGGTCTTCGAGGCTTGCCTCTTCAGCCGGCGCCTGTGGAGCATGGAGAAGTAAGTGGCTCGTATTGTCCCGCCGTCGATCTCTTCCAGAGTAATCGTCAGTACACCGGTGGCGGGTTCGCCCTGCAATGGGCCCAGCCCCCCGCGCATGCGCAGGTTCTTCAACGGGTAAGCCTGGACCACGACCATGTGCTGCACACTGCCATCGAGCGAAAAGCCGTCGGCGCGGTCCTCGCCCGGCACGCGTTCACACAGGCAGCCGCCCGCCTGCGGGGTCAACGTCATGTTGGCCGCATCTGCCGACCATGTATGCGCATCGTTCCACCACGCGCCCGGACGGATCAATGCCAGCCAGGTCTGCATCGGGGTAGCCGCAACCTCGGCCATGTCACGCGTGACGAAGCCGCTGGCGGTGGTTTCCGCAACCTCGGCGGACAATGGCGCCGCACAGCCAAGCGCAGCAGCGGCAAACAGGGTTCCGGCAAGGCGCATAAGACCAATCTCCCTCTGTCGAGAGGTCGGCCTTAGGCCATGTGCCGGGTCATGGAAACCCGAGTGGGATCAGCGGGTGAGGATAGCGTCGATCGCGTGCGTAACGTCTTCGATCGAGGCCATGCCATCGACCCGGCTGACGATGCCGCGCTGTTCGTAGCCGGGCAGGATCGGCGCGGTCTTGCCGCGATATTCCTGCATCCGCTTGCGCACCGTCTCCTCATTGTCGTCGGGACGGCGCTTGAACTCGGTCGATCCGCACTTGTCGCATACGCCGGGTGTCGCCGGCTGCTTGAACACGTCGTGATAGCCGGCGCCGCAATTGGCGCAGGTGAAGCGGCCCGTGATCCGTTCGACCAGCGCTTCCTCGTTCACTTCGAGCTCGATCACATGGTCAAGCTTGCGGCCGTGCCGGGCAAGGATATCGTCGAGCTGGTCGGCCTGGGCCGCAGTGCGGGGATAGCCGTCGAAGATCGCACCCGTTTCCGGCCCCATATCGGCCAGCTTGGCATCGATCATGGCCGACACGATCTCGTCCGATACGAGCCCGCCCGAATCCATGATGTCCGCGACCTTGTGGCCCAGTTCGGTATCGGCCTTGCGTGTTTCGCGCAGCATGTCGCCGGTCGAAAGCTGCAGCATTCCGTGGTGTTCGACCAGGCGCTGGGCCTGCGTCCCCTTACCGGCGCCCGGAGGGCCCAGGAGGATGATATCCATTGCGTAAAGTCCCCTTCGCCCGTGCTGTGCCTTAACGCAGGCGTCCCTTCAACTTCGCTTTTTTGATGAGGTCACCATATTGGTGCGCCAGCAGGTGCGACTGGATCTGGCTGATCGTGTCGACCGTGACATTGACCACGATGAGCAGGCTGGTGCCGCCGAGGAACAGAGGCACGCCGGTCTGGGCGATCATGTATTCCGGCAGCACGCAGACCAGCGTCAGGTAGATTGCGCCGATCACGGTAATGCGCGTCAGCACGTAATCGAGATATTCCTCGGTCCGCTTGCCCGGACGGATGCCCGGAATGAACCCGCCGTTCTTCTTCAGATTGTCCGCGGTTTCCTCGGGATTGAAGACGATCGCGGTGTAGAAGAAGCAGAAGAAGATGATGCCGAGGCCATAGAGCGTCATGTAGAGCGGCTGACCGTGCTGCAGATATTGCAGCGTCGACTGGAGCACCCCGCCCGCGGCGCTGTCGGTATCGACCGAATTGCCCGCGAACTGGGTGATTGTCAGCGGAAGCAGCAGCAGCGAACTGGCAAAGATCGGCGGGATCACGCCTGCAGTGTTGAGCTTGAGCGGCAGGTGCGAACGATCGGCCTGCATCACGCCGCGCTGCGTCGCACGCTTGGGATACTGGATCAGCAGGCGGCGCTGGGCGCGCTCCATGAAGCAAATGACCAGGATCAGCACGACGACCATGGCGATCAGGCCGACGATGATGCCGGTCGGGATCGAGCCTTCCGAATACCCCTGCCCAAGATTCGAGACGAAGGTCGGGAACTGGGCGACGATGCCTGCCATGATGATCAGCGACACGCCGTTGCCGATGCCGCGACTGGTGATCTGCTCGCCCAGCCACAGCAGGAACATGGTCCCGCCCACCAGGCTGATGACAGCGCCGACACGGAACATGATGCCCGGGTCGACCACCGCCTGCAGCCCGCTCTGCGCGCCGAAGCTTTCGAGACCCGAGGCGAGGAACCAGCCCTGGATCGCGCACAGGAAAACGGTGCCGTACCGGGTGTACTGGTTAAGCTTCTGCCGCCCGACCGTGCCTTCCTTCTTGAGCGCGGCGAGGCTGGGATGCAGCGCGGCTGCCAGCTGCACGACGATCGAGGCGGTGATGTAGGGCATGACGCCGAGCGCGATGAGGCTCATCCGCTCAAGGCTGCCGCCCGAAAAGGTGTTGAACAGGTCGAGGATCCCGCCCCGCGTCTGATCGTAGAGATCGCTCAGGATCAGCGGGTTCACGCCCGGAAGCGGAACGAAGCTGAGGAAACGGAAGACGATCAGGGCCCCGATGGTGAACCAGATACGGTTCTTCAGCTCGGTGGCCTTGGTGAAGTTTGCGAGGCTCATGTTGCTCGCGATATTGTCGGCGCGTGATGCCATGGGAATCTGTTCAATCCTGAATTGGCGCCGGCCCCTCCCGGCACAGGAAGGCTAGATAGGGACAGGGGGACGGATTGTCGAACCCGTCCCCCCGAATTATCCCGCTTACTTCGTCTTCTTGGCCTTGTTGGCTTCGGCGCGAGCAGCCTTTTTCTCGTGCTCGGGCTTGTCGGCGGCGATCACTTCGACCTTGCCGCCAGCCTTTTCGACCGCTTCGATGGCGCCCTTCGAGGCACCGGCGACCTTGAAGGTGACCTTGGCCGTGAGCTCGCCCTTGCCCAGCAGACGGACACCGTCCTTGCCACCCCGCGCGAGGCCGGCGGCCCGCAGCGTTTCATGGTCGAGGACCTTCGATCCGTCGAGCTTTTCGGCGTCGATGAACTTCTGGACCATGCCGATGTTCACTTCGGCGAAGTCCTTGCCGAACGGGTTGTTGAAGCCGCGCTTCGGCAGGCGCATGTGCAGCGGCATCTGGCCGCCTTCGAAGCCCTTGATGGCGACGCCCGAACGGCTCTTCTGGCCCTTCTGGCCGCGGCCGCCGGTCTTGCCCTTGCCCGAGCCGATGCCGCGTCCGATACGGATGCGGGTCTTGCGTGCGCCGGGATTGTCGCGGATATCATTCAATTTCATAGTGCACTCGCTTTCGCTTTCTAACGCCCCGTGACGGGGTTCGCGCTGTTGGGAAGTGCGCGCCGATAGTCTGTTTGGCCGATCATGTCGACTCTCAATTGGACGGCGCGCACGCGGTAAACGAAATTGTCGTCCAAACGAAAAGGCCGGGCAGCGATCGAACGCGGCCCGGCCCTTTTGTTCGGCAGACAGGCTGCCTGATCAGTCGACCACGGTCACCAGATGCGGGATCTTGGCGATTGCGCCGCGCACCTCGGGGGTGTCCTGGCGCTCGACGATCTTGTGCATCTTGTTGAGGCCCAGGCCGATCAGAATTTTCTTCTGGCTTTCCGGGCGCCGGATCGGCGAACCGATCTGCTTGATCTTGACGGTTTTCGCTTTGGCCATCGATCTTACTCCGCAATAGCGGCGGCGTCGGCTTCAGCCTCTGCTACCGAAGCGCCACCACGGCCAAGCAGGTCAGCGACCTTCTTGCCGCGACGCTGGGCCACCGACTTCGGCGAAGTCTGGTTGGTCAGCGCGTCGAACGTGGCGCGGATCATGTTGTAGGGGTTCGACGTACCGACCGACTTGGTCACCACGTCGGCAACGCCGAGGCTTTCGAACACGGCACGCATCGGACCGCCGGCGATGATGCCGGTACCCGGAGGCGCGGTACGAACGGTAACCTTGCCCGCGCCGAAACGACCCTTGCCGTCGTGATGGAGGGTACGGCCCTCCTTCAGCGGGACGCGGACCATCATCTTGCGTGCAGCGGCAGTCGCCTTGCTGATCGCTTCGGGGACTTCGCGGGCCTTGCCCTTGCCGAACCCGACGCGGCCCTGGCCGTCACCCACCACGACCAGCGCAGCAAACCCGAAGCGCTTACCGCCCTTCACTGTCTTGCTGACGCGGTTGATGTGGACGAGCTTCTCGATGATGCCGTCGTCTTCTTCCTCGCGGCGTCCGCCACGACGGTTGTTGTCGCGGCCACCGCGGCCACGGCCACCGCCGCCACGGTTGTCACGACCGCCACGGCCACGACCTTCGCGCTGCTGCGGCTGCCCTTCGGCACCCTGTGCAGGGCTCTGGTTCGCTGCAGCTTCCGAAGGCGTGTCGGCGACAGCCGGCTCTTCCTTCGTGACCGCAGGCGTGGTCTCGGCCTTGGCCTCGGTCGTTTCGACCTTGGTTTCGGCTTCGGTGTTTTCGGTTTTGTTTTCGTCAGCCATCATCAGAACTCCAGCCCGCCTTCACGAGCGGCGTCGGCCAGCGCCTTGACGCGGCCATGGAACAGGAAACCACCGCGATCGAACACGACGGAGGTTACGCCGGCTTTCTGGGCAGCAGCGGCGATATCGCTGCCAACCTTCTTGGCGGCTTCGATATTGGCACCCGTACCGTCCGCGCCAAGCGTCGATGCTGCGGCGAGCGTCTTGCCGGCCGAATCGTCGCGGAGCGCGGTGCGGACGCGGCGACGGCGACGTTCAAAGAGAGAGAGCTTTGCCATCTTACTTCTTCTTCCCTTCCTTGCGGAAGATATACTCGCCGCGGTACTTGATACCCTTGCCCTTGTAGGGCTCGGGCTTGCGCCACTTGCGGACGTTCGCCGCAAACTGGCCCACGGCCTGCTTGTCGATACCGCTGATTTCGACGGTAGTCTGGTCGGGCGTCTTGACCTCGATGCCCTCGGGCACGTCGAGATCGACGTCGTGCGAATAGCCGAGCTGAAGCTTGAGCTTCTTGCCCTGCGCCTGCGCACGGTAACCGACACCGTTGATCTCGAGGACCTTGGTGAAGCCTTCGGTCACGCCTTCGACCAGGTTCGAAACCATCGTGCGCTGCATGCCCCAGTGGTTGCGCGCCTGACGGGTCTCGTTGGCCGGCTTGACCGAGATCTCGCCGTCTTCCAGCTTGTATTCGATCAGGTCGGAAAGACCCATTTCGAGCGAGCCCTTGGGACCCTTCACGCTGAGCGTGTTGCCATTGATGTTGGCAGTGACCCCGCTGGGGATCGCCACCGAACGTTTGCCGATGCGGCTCATCAGAAAACCTCCGCCAGCACTTCGCCGCCGACGTTTTCGGTGCGCGCTTCGGCGTCCGAAAGCACACCCTTGGGCGTCGAGACGATGGTGATGCCAAGGCCGTTGCGCACGATCGGAAGTTCCTTCGAACCCGAATAGACGCGGCGGCCCGGCTTGGAGACGCGGGCAACGTGCTTGATAGCAGGTTCGCCCTCGAAATATTTCAGTTCGATCCGCAGCTGTGCATGCTTGGCCGAAGCGTCATCGCTGTAGCCACGGATGTAGCCTTCGCGCTGGAGCACTTCGAGGACGTTCGCACGCAGCTTGCTGGCGGGCGAGAGGACACTGTCCTTCTTCGCGCGCTGGCCGTTGCGGATACGGGTGAGCATATCACCCAGGGGATCGGTCATAGCCATTTGTCTTTACCTCACCAGCTCGACTTGGTCAGGCCCGGAATCAGGCCCTTGTTGCCGAGGTCGCGCAGTTCGATGCGGTTGAGCCCGAACTTGCGGTAGTAGCCGCGCGGGCGGCCGGTGGTGGAGCAGCGGTTGCGCACCCGGGTCGGGTTCGCATTGCGCGGCAGTTCCGCCATCTTGAGACGCGCCATCAGGCGTTCGGTCTCGTCGAGCGATTCATCGTCAGCGATAGCCTTAAGCTTCGCGAACTTTTCCGCATACTGCTTGACGAGCTTCTTACGACGCTCGTTCTTGTTGATCGAACTCAGTTTCGCCATTGGACTTAAGTTCCTCTATTAGCGGCTCACGCCGCCTCCTTCTCTGCCGACTCTTCAGCCGGGAACGGGAAACCGAACAGGCGGAGCAGTTCGCGCGCCTCGTCGTCGGTCTTCGCCGTCGTGGTTACGATGATGTCCATCCCCCGGACCTTGTCGATCTGGTCGTAGCTGATCTCGGGAAAGATGATCTGTTCCTTCAGACCCATGGCATAGTTGCCGTGGCCGTCGAACGACTTCGGGTTGAGCCCGCGAAAGTCACGGATGCGCGGCATGGCCACGGTCACCAGACGATCGAGAAACTCGTACATGCGTTCGCGGCGCAGGGTGACCTTGCAACCGATCGGCATGCCTTCACGCAGCTTGAACTGGCTTCGCCGACGCCCATGTTGAGCGTGATCTTTTCCAGCCTGGGGACTTCGAGAGCGTTCTTGTAGCCGAACTTCTCGGTCATCGCCTTGACGACCTGGTCGTCATAGCGCTGCTTCATGCGGGGCGTATAATCAGCCATCGATAGTCTCCCCGGACTTTACGGCGACACGAACCTTCTTGCCGTCCTTTTCTTCGAAACGGACGCGAGTGGGCTTGCCATCCTTAGGGTCTGCCAGCGCAACCTTGCTCAGGTGCATCGGCGCTTCGAAGCGGTCGATGCCACCCTGCGGGTTCTGCTGGGTCGGCTTGCGGTGACGCGCGGCGATGTTGACGCCTTCGACGACGATCTTGCCATCCTTCGGCATGACCTTCGCGACGGTGCCGGTCTTGCCCTTGTCCTTGCCGGACAGGACGACGACGCTGTCACCCTTCTTGATCTTTGCGGCAGCCATTACAGCACCTCCGGAGCAAGCGAGATGATCTTCATGAAGCCGCGGCCGCGCAGTTCGCGGACCACCGGGCCGAAGATACGGGTACCGATCGGTTCTTCGCTCTTGTTCACGAGCACCGCGGCATTGCTGTCGAAGCGGATCACGCTGCCATCGGGGCGGCGTACGTCCTTCCTCGTGCGCACGATGACGGCGCGATGGACATCGCCCTTCTTCACCTTCGTGCGCGGCTGGGCTTCCTTGACGGAAACCACGATCACGTCGCCTACGGAAGCAGTCCGGCGCTTCGAGCCGCCCAGCACCTTGATGCACTGGACGCGCTTTGCGCCGCTGTTGTCCGCGACGTCGAGATTGGATTGCATCTGGATCATCGATCCGTTTCCTTCTCAATGGCTTGCCGGGACGATTGCCCGGCAGTTCCTACGTCAATAAAGCTCAGTTACCGGCGGCTTCGACAGCGAGGTCAGCCTCGACAGCCTGCGTGCCACCTGCGGTAACGCGGTCGATCACCTGCCAGGTCTTGGTCTTGGAGATCGGCTTGGTTTCTTCGATGCGCACGACGTCGCCGAGCGTGAACTCGTTCTTCTCGTCATGGGCATGGTACTTCTTCGAGCGGCGGATGATCTTCCCGTAGAGGGGATGCTTCACCTTGCGCTCGACGAGCACGGTAACGGTCTTGTCGGTCTTGTCGGAGGTGACGGTCCCGATCAGGATACGCTTGGGCATGGTCTACTCCTTAAGCCTTCGCTTCAGCCGAGCGCGAACGCTCGCTCTGCAGCGTCTTGATCTTGGCGATCGTCCGGCGAACTTCGCGGATGCGGGCCGGAGCTTCGAGCTGGTTCGTCGCCGCCTGGAAGCGGAGGTTGAACTGCTCGCGCTTGAGCGCCGTCAGCTCTTCGGACAGCTGGTCGTCCGACTTCTGGCGCAGGTCTTCGGTCTTGGCCATCATTCGCCTCCCAGGTGGGCGGTGTCGCCCAGACGGGCAACGACCTTGGTCTTGATCGGCAGCTTCATTGCTGCACGTTCGAATGCTTCGGCGGCCAGCGGGCCGGCAACGCCATCGAGTTCGAACAGGATGCGGCCCGGCTTGACGCGAGCAGCCCAGTATTCGACCGAACCCTTGCCCTTACCCTGACGGACTTCGGCAGGCTTCTTCGACACGGGCACATCGGGGAAGACGCGGATCCAGAGACGGCCCTGACGCTTGATGTGGCGCGTGATCGCGCGGCGAGCCGCTTCGATCTGGCGTGCAGTGATCCGCTCGGGCTCGAGCGCCTTCAGGCCGTAGGACCCGAAGTTCAGCGTGGTGCCACCCTTGGCCTGGCCATGGATCTTGCCCTTGAACGCCTTGCGGTACTTGGTTTTCTTCGGTTGCAGCATGGTTCTTTCCTAATCCTGCAATCAGCGCGCCGGACGGACGCCCGAGGTCTGGGCTTCCATCATGAGGCGGTCATGGGCAGTCGGGTCATGCGCCAGGATTTCGCCCTTGAAGATCCAGCACTTGATGCCGATGATCCCGTAGGCGGTCAGCGCTTCGGCTTCCGCATAGTCGACGTTTGCACGCAGCGTGTGAAGCGGAACGCGGCCTTCGCGATACCATTCCACGCGGGCGATTTCGGCACCGCCGAGACGGCCACCGCAAACGATCTTGATGCCTTCGGCACCCAGGCGCATGGCGGACTGGATCGCACGCTTCATCGCCCGGCGGAACGCCACGCGGCGGATCAGCTGATCGGCAATGCCCTGGGCGACGAGCTTGGCATCGATTTCCGGCTTGCGGATTTCAACGATGTTCAGCTTCACTTCGCTTGCGGTCATCTTGGCCAGCTTGGTGCGCAGCTTTTCGATGTCCGCACCTTTCTTGCCGATGATGACACCGGGACGGGCAGCATAGATCGAGATGCGGCACAGCTTGGCCGGACGTTCGATCACGACCTTCGAGATCGCCGCCTGCGGCAGGCTGTTCACGATGTGCTTGCGGATTTCGATGTCTTCGCTGAGCAGCTTGGCATAGTCGCGCCCTTCGGCGTACCAGCGGCTGTCCCAGGTGCGGTTGATCTGCAGACGCAGAC
>LUMV01001477.1_pt1 | contig 11357 bp, 12 predicted proteins | sample 729731 | NCBI WGS metagenome assembly LUMV01 (sample SAMN03860301, study PRJNA289734) | marine metagenome | biome: seawater column; feature: ocean; material: water; isolation source: Red Sea water column Station 192 - depth 200m | place: Saudi Arabia: Red Sea | collected 2011-10-15 | depth 200 m
GCCCTCGACCATGTCGATCTCGAGATCGACCATCCCGGTCAGCAGCAGGCTGTCGGCGCCGATCACGCGCCCGATCCTGGTGCGCGCGAAGGCCGGGTCGCCCCCGGCGGTCATCTGGGTGTAATAGCGCTGCGGATAACCATCGCGCAGATAGTCCGGAACACCGCTTTCGGGCCACAGGACGAGCCGGTTGGGACGCGCTTCCCGCGGCACGCTGAGCGCGGCGATCCGCTGGAACTGCTCTTCGAAGCGCGCGGCGTCATTGATTTCGTCCTGCCCCAGATTGGGCTGGACCAGCGTGAGCGGCACCGTTCCTTCGCGCGGCTCACCGGCCGGCAGATAAACCAGTATGGCAAGGGCAGCTGCAGCACCTGCCAAGGCAGGCCATCGCCGGGTGCGCAGCAGGTCGGCAAGCAGCACCGCGGCGCAGGCCATCAGCCCCGACAGCGCGTAACTGCCGGTAAAGGGCAGCGCCGCCGCCAGTCCGGGGCGGTCCCACGGGCCCAGCACCATCATCGACAGCGGACCCCAGGCATAGCCGCTGAAGACCCAGCTGCGCAGCCATTCCGCGCCGATCCACATCGCGCCGAATACCAGCGCGAAGGTGAGCAGCCCGCGCCGGCGCGCGGCGCACCACGCGACGCAGGTCGCGAGCGCGGGCCATATGGCGAGGTAGAGCGACAGCAGCGGCGCCGCGGCCCAGCCGAGAATGGCAGGCATTTCCGCCTGATAGCGCGCCGACCGCCGCAAGCCCCACAGGCCAGAGGTGGAACGGCTGGAAGCCCAAGGCCGATAGGCCGCCCAGCACGAGGGCGGCGATTTGCGGGTGAGAACGGGCCAAGCCGGGGAGTTTCTCCATCGGCTTGCCCCTTAGTCAGTCAAAGCAGAGGTGCAAGCGCGATCAGCCGACCGCGCCCACTTCGCTCTCATCGTCCTGCTTGCGCTTGCGGCGACGCGGGGCCGGCTTGTCCTCGCCCGCGGATTCGCTTGCGCCGATCGAAGGCGGCAGCACGGCCGCGTCGATCTCGCCGCCGGCGGGATTGGCGTCGTCGGCCTTCTTCACCTTGCGCGGGGCACGGCGCTTCTTGGGCGCTTCGTCCTCGTCGTCGCGGCGCGTGAAGGGATTGTCCGACGATTCGAACTCGCTGTCGTCGTTCTGGTCGTCGTTCTTCGGCCGGCGCGCGCGCGGCTTGCGATTGCCATCTTCGGCATCGTCGCGGCGATTGCGCGGCTGCCGGCGATTGCCGCGGCGATCGTCGCCATCGTTTTCGTCCCCGTCGTCATCCGACTGGTTCTGGCCGCGATCGTCCGGCCGCTTGCCCTTGGATTCTTCCTGGCGGGCCTTGTTGTCGGCGAGGACGCGGAAATAATGGTCGGCGAACTGGAGATAGTATTCGGCCTGGACCCGGTCGCCATTGTGCTGGGCGTCCTGGGCAAGCTTCTTGTACTTTTCGAGCAACTGCGGAGCATTGCCCCGGGCACGACTATCGATCCGATTGGCCGAATTGGCCCCGCCCTGATTGCGGTTACCGCGTCCACGACGACGGTTATTGCGATTATTGTTCAAGGGTAGCTGGTCCTTATTCAATGCGCGGCGCGCACCTTACAACCGGTGCGCATATGGCCGCGTGACCCCTTGCGCGACTGCGCTTGTCGCAGCTCGCGTGCTCCGTTTTGTGCAAGGTATACGGGGCCGAAGCCTCGTACCGTAACTGCAATGTCGGAGCTGGAACCGGTGGGAAGCGTTACCCGCGCACCACAGGCCTGTGGCCAGAGGTAAAGGGTCGAATCGGCTTTGCCAAGCCCTAAGTGAGAATCAGCGCCCGGTCGCGTCCGGCGATATCGCGGCGCAGCGCCACCGTATAGCCCGATTCGCTCGCCAGCGCACGCACCGCCTGCCCTTGCGCCGCCCCGATTTCGAGCACTGCGACACCGCCTGGCGCAAGCAGCTTGCCAAGCTGCGGGATGATCGCGCGATAGTCGTCAAGCCCCTCGGGCCCGGCGAACAGCGCGGAAGCCGGCTCGTAATCGCGCACATCCGGATCGAGCCGGGCGCCGGTTTCGACATAGGGTGGGTTGCACAGCACCAGGTCGAACCGGCCGAGCGCATCGGCCCAGCCGCTGTCCAGCCAGCTCGCTTCCCTGAACTGCGCGCGCTCCGCCAGGCCCAGCGCAGCGCTGTTCCGCTGCGCCACGGCCAGCGCCTGCGCTGAGGCATCGATGCCGATCCCCGTTGCCGACGGGCGCTCGTGCAGGAAGGCCAGCAGCAGCGCCCCCGATCCCGTTCCCATGTCAAGCACGCGCGCGTCGGCGGCCGCGTGTTCGAGCGCGGCCTCGACGATCGTTTCGCTGTCGCCGCGCGGGATCAGCGTGGCAGGCGATACTGCGAAAGGGAGCCCGTAAAACTCCTGCTCGCCCAGCAAGTGCGCCACCGGTTCGTGCGCGGCGCGCCGATTGACCAGCCGCGCGAATGCGGCGGCATGTGGGGCGGCATCGTCGCGCATCCGGGTCAGCAGCATCTGCGAACGCGACGTCTCCAGAACATGCGCCATCAGCAGTTCGGCGTCGAGCCGCGCGGTATCGCTGGTCGCGCCCAGCCGCTCGGCCGCAGCGCGGATCGCAGCGGCCACGCTGGCCGGTCCGGGCTCAGTCACTCAGCGTGGCGAGCCGCTTGGCCTCGTCCTCGGCGATCAGCGCATCGACCAGTTCGCCAAGACCCGGTCCGGCGATGATTTCGGGCAGCTTGTGCAGCGTCAGCCCGATCCGGTGGTCGGTCACGCGGCCCTGCGGGAAATTGTAGGTGCGGATGCGTTCGGACCGGTCGCCCGAGCCGACCATTGCCTTGCGCGCCTCGGCCTCGGCGCCCTCGGTCGCCTCGCGCTGCTGTTCGAACAGCCGTGCGCGCAGCACCTGCATCGCCTTCTCGCGGTTCTTGTGCTGGCTGCGGCCGTCCTGGCAGGTGACCACCGTATTGGTCGGCAAGTGCGTGATGCGGATTGCGCTGTCGGTGGTGTTGACGTGCTGTCCGCCCGCCCCGCTGGCGCGGTAGGTATCGATCTTGAGGTCGCCCGCGTCGATCTGCACGTCGACCTCGTCGGGTTCGGGCAGCACGGCCACGGTCGCGGCGGAGGTATGGATACGCCCGCCGCTTTCGGTTTCGGGCACGCGCTGCACGCGGTGGACGCCGCTTTCGAACTTGAGCTTGGCGAAGACCCCATTGCCGGTGACATTGGCGACCACTTCCTTGAACCCGCCGACCTCGGACGCGCTCATGCTGACCGGCTCGACCTTCCAGCCCTGCTCGGCGGCGAAGCGTTCGTACATGCGGTAGAGATCGCCCGCGAACAGCGCCGCCTCGTCGCCGCCGGTGCCGGCGCGGATTTCGAGCATGGCGGGCTTGGCATCGGCGCTGTCCCGGGGCAGCATGGCGATGGCCAATTGGCGCTCGGCCTCGGGCAGGCGCTGGCGCAGCTCGGCCAGTTCCTCCTCGGCCATCGCCTTCATTTCCGGATCGGCGAGCATCTCCTCGAGGCTGGCGATCTCCTCACGCGCCGCCCGCACTTCGGCGGCGACCCTGGCCACGGGCTCGAGCTCGGCATAGTCGCGGCTGGCCTGGACGAAGGCGTCCCCTTCCAGCTGGCCCGACGCCATCCGCGCCTCGAGCTCGGCGAAGCGGTGAGCGATCTGGTCGAGGCGTTCGGCGGGGATGCTCATGAGCGGCCGAGCAGCGCCTCGAGGCGCGCAGTGGCGGCATCGTCGGCCTTGATCCGCCGTGCGGGCGCACCGTCGCGTAGGTCGAAGGCGACGATCGCCTTCGCCCCCGCCTTGACCGCCTTGTCGAACCGCTTGCGCGGGCTGCCGGATGCGAACAGTTCGGCAGTTAGGCCGCTGCGGCGGAGCGTGCCGAGCGCAGCGATCGCGGCGTCCATCGCGCCGTCGTTTTCGACCACGACTATGGCGTCCGCATTGGGTTCGGCCCGGTCGCCCACCAGCATGGCCAGCCGCTCGATCCCCGCGGCCCAGCCGACCGCCGGGGTGGGCGCGCCGCCGAGGCTTTCCATCAGCCCGTCATAGCGCCCGCCGCCCAGGATGGCGCGCGCATCGTCCGACAGGAACTGGTCGATCTTGGGCGCGTCGGCGACAAAGGCGCGGTCGCGGCGGTCCTTGCTGTCGAGAATGCGCAGCGGGTTCTTCTCCAGCCGCTCCTGCGAATCCTCCGACAATTCGTCCTTCACGCCAAGGAAATACTCGACCAGCGCGGCGCGCCAGGCTTCGCGGCTGTCGCCATCGCCCAGCGTGTTGAGATGCAGCGTCACGCCGGTGATGCCGAGTTCCTTGAGCAGCTGGTCGGCCATGGCGAGCAGTTCGACATCGGCCTGCGGTTCACCTGCGCCGATGATCTCCGCGTCGATCTGGTGGAACTGGCGATAGCGCCCTTTCTGCGGGCGCTCGTAACGAAACAGCGGGCCATGCGTCGCCAGCTTGACCGGCGCGTGCTGCTGCCACCGACCACGTCGGTCGTCTCGCCGATCGCGCGGCTGAACACTTCGGTCTTTTCGAACACGGGCATTTCGACGCGGCGGAAGCGATAGAGCTTACGCACGCGCTCGAATGCCTCGACGACGAATGCGAATGCCTCGGCGTCGGCGCCGAAGATGTCTTGCGTGCCGCGAATTGCCTGGGGTGTCTTTGCCATGGCGCGCGCTTAGGCGAGGAAGGCGGTTGCCGCAATATGACGGGGACGCTATCGGCGCGCGCAAGCCTTTCCGGCGCGAGAAATCGCCCGCCAATCAAAGAAGACAGTCCATGCGCATCGAAAACATCCCGACCGGAGACAATCCGCCCGAGAGCCTCAATGTCATCATCGAGGTGCCGACCGGCGGCGAACCGGTGAAATACGAATTCGACAAGGCCAGCGGCGCGCTGTTCGTCGATCCGCCCGCCCGATCGGCGTGCTCAATCTGGAAGACGAGCATGGCGGCGACGAGAAGCTGATCTGCGTACCCGTCGACACGACCTTCCCCTATTATTCGGATATCGCCGAAACGAAGGACCTGCCGAGCATCATCTTCCAGCAGATCGAGCATTTCTTCACCCACTACAAGGATCTCGAAAGCGAGAAGTGGGTGCGGATCGGCAATTGGGGCGATGCCGCCGAGGCGCGCCAGATCGTGCTCGAAAGCATCGAGCGCTGCAACGCCGCGAAGTAACGCCTATTCGACCGGGCGGGAGTGATCGAGCAGGTCCTTGTTCTGCTCTTCTCCCGGCCGGTTGCGCTCTTCCTCGACCATAGCGGCGATCTCGTCCGCCGGGCGCACGTCCTCGTCGGCCGGGCTGGCCGCGACATCGCGAACCGCGCGCTTGGCCTGCGGCGGTTCGTCCGCGCTCGGGGTGACCGTAGCGGTGGCCGCTTCGGCCGCGAAGGGCACCGTGGCAGAGCGCGGATCGAAGCGCAGCCGGTAGATCGGCTCCGGCAGGCCGAAGCCCGCATCTTCCAAGGCGCCCTTCACTGCCGGGATCGCCTGGCTCTGCGCCTTCCACCAATCGGTATCGCGCTGGTCGACCCAGCCGAGGAAACGGATCACCACGTTCGAATCGCCAACCTCGATGATCCGCGCTTCGGGTGGCGGATCCGATAGCACGAATTCGAGCCCCGCAAGCGTGTCACGGCCCAGCTGCCGCGCGGCGCGGGCATCGTCGTCGGCGTCCACGCCGAGGTCGAAATGGAAGCGGCGCTGCGGATTGCGCGTGAAATTGACGATCACTGCCTTGAACACCTGGCCATTGGGAATGCGCAGGTGGTTGCCATCGAGCGTCATCAGCACGGTGGCACGGCTGGTCAGGCGGATAACCCGGCCTTCATAGGTATCGATCTGCACCCAGTCGTTGGCGCGAAACGGCTGCCGCAGCGACAGCAGCAGCGAGGCGACGTAATTCTCGATCGTGTCGCGCATGGCGAAACCCAGCGCGATACCGATGACGCCCGCGCCGCCAAGCACCGCGCCCAGCAGCGCTGTCGCCCCGATCATGTCGAGCGCGATCACCAGGCCGACGATCGTGAAGCCGAACCGGATCGCGCTGGCGATCAGTTCCGCAAGGAAGCTGTTCGGCGCGATCCGGTGCCACAGCCGCCCGAGCCCGGCGATCAGATAGCCGAGCACCGCGCCAAGCCCCAAACGGCGGAAGATCAGCACGAACAGCGTCGCAACGCCCAACAGCACCGCGCCTTCGAACAACAGCGTATCGGTCGGGGTGCGCGCCGCCACCTCGGTGACGGCGGGCGCCGTTGCCGCGAGGAGCAAAGTCATGCCGTCACCTCATCGTCCTCAAGCGCGGCGATGGCGACATCGAAGGGCAGCAATATAGCGCCCTGCCGCGCCGGATAGTCGCGCGCCGGCGCAAGCAGGTCGAAGCCGGGCCAGTCGGGCATCGCGCCCTCGCCCGCGAACCAGGCGGCGATTGCGTCGCGCGCGGCGCGAATATCGCCGAGCGCGCGGCCGGGCGCGTGACGTGCGACCAGCGCCGCCGACGCCTGCCCCAGCGCGCAGGCTTCGACGTGGAGGCCAACCTTCGTCACCCGTCCGCTTTCGTCAGCGTCGAGGTCGAGGATGATCGCGCTGCCGCACAGCGGCGCGCGCGCCGAGATATGATGCCGCGCCTCGGGCAGCGGCGGGTAATCGGCATTGGCGACGGCGAGCGCCAATATGTCGCGGTTATACAGCGGTGCGCTCATTTCGCCGCCGCGTCGGGCGCGTCCTGCTTCACGCTCGCGCTTTCGGCGGCGCGCGCTTCGGCCCGCCGTTCGGCGATCACCTTGCTCAGCGCGGCGCTGGTCGCGTTGAGTGCGGGATAGGTGCGGCTCTGCTCCATCCATTCGGGACGCTGCGCATTGCCATAGCCGATGTCATAGAGAAGCGTAACGAGCATGAAGCCGATCGCGGCGATCAATAGCCCCTTCACCGCCCCGAAACCCGCACCGAGCCCACGGTCGATACCGCCGACGATCGAGGCACGGCTGCGCTGCCCCATCGCCCGCGACCCCCATTTGGCGAGGCCGAAGACGATACCGAAAAGCAGAACGAAGGCGAGCATCGCAGCTCCGCCCGCGGTTCCGACCCAACGCGACACGAACTCGGTCACTGCCGGATGAAAAAAGCGCACCGCCGCGATCGCCAGCACCCAGGCGAGCAGCGTCGTCACCTCCTGCACCAGCCCGCGCGAAAAACCGAGCACTGCGCCGCCACCGACCAGCGTCAGCACGATGATATCCAGAGCCGTCAGACTTCCCATCTGCCGGTCGCTAGTCGCGCCCGAGCATCAGGTCAACGAGTTCGCCGAGCCGCGTGAAGCCGGTAACGCCGATGCCGTTCACAGCCTTCATCCCCTTCGGTCCCCAGCCCCTTGAAAAACCGAGCTTCGCGGCTTCGCGCAGGCGCAGCGCGTCGTGCGCGACAGGGCGAATTTCGCCCGACAGCGACAATTCGCCGAAGACGATCGCATCAGCAGGAACCGGTCGCTCGCTGAAAGCCGAAATCAGCGCCGCCGCGACCGCAAGATCGGCGGCGGGATCGGTGAGGCGGTAGCCGCCCGCAATGTTGAGATAAACCTCGGCGCCGCCCATCTGGAGCCCGCAGCGCGCTTCGAGCACCGCAAGCACCATCGCCAGCCGCCCGCTATCCCAGCCGACGACGGCGCGGCGCGGCGTCGCGCCGCTCGCCAGCCGCACGGTCAGCGCCTGCACCTCGACCAGCACTGGGCGCGTCCCCTCCAGCGCGGGGAAGACGACCGATCCCGGCACGTCGCGGCTGCGGTCGGTCAGGAACAGGCTGGACGGATTGGCGACTTCGCCCAGCCCTTCCTCGCCCATCGCGAAGACGCCGATTTCGTCGGTGCCGCCGAAGCGGTTCTTCACGGCGCGCAGGATGCGATACTGGTGACTGCGCTCGCCCTCGAACGCCAGCACCGTATCGACCATATGTTCGAGGACGCGCGGACCTGCGATCGTGCCATCCTTGGTGACATGCCCGATCGTCTGGATCGAATCGATGACCACGAAATCGGCGTCGCGGCTGTCGAGCGTCGCCAATATGTCGCGCACCGACGTCGCGCTCGCCAGCGCGACCGGCGCGTCGCCGAGCCCCAGCCGCTGCGCGCGCAGCCGCACCTGACCCGCCGCTTCCTCGCCGCTGATATAGACGACCGACTTGCCCGCCTTCGCGAGCCGCCCGGCCGCTTGCAACAACAAGGTCGACTTGCCGATCCCCGGATCGCCGCCGATCAGCGTCGCCGATCCGGCGACGAAGCCGCCGCCGAGCGCCCGGTCGAATTCGGCGATGCCGCACAGCATCCGCTCCGGCATCGGGCTATGCTCGCCCAGCGTCTCGAGCGCCAGTGACCGCCCGCCTTTCGACAGATCGTGCTTGGCCGAAAAGACGGTTTCGCTCGCCTCTTCGACCAGGGTATTCCACTCGCCGCAATCGGCGCATTGCCCCTGCCACCGGTACGAGACCGACCCGCAATTCTGGCAGACATATTGACGCTTCGCTTTGGCCATGCGGATCGCATAATCGGAACAAAGATGGAACGCCAGCGCTTTCCTCTCGGTCATTGCGAGGAGCGTAGCGACGCGGCAATCTCCCGCTCTCGACTTTGCGCAAGCCGATGGCTGGAGATTGCTTCGCTTCGCTCGCAATGACGATCAAACCGCTTTACGGCAGCTTCAAACCCGAATCACCTTCGCACAGGAAAGCTCCGCGCCATGAAATTCTTTGCCGACACCGCCGAAATCGCCGACATCAAGGAACTGGCCGCAACGGGGCTGCTCGATGGCGTGACCACCAACCCGTCGCTGATCGCCAAGTCGGGCCGCGACTTCAAGGAAGTGACGAAGGAAATCTGCGCACTCGTCGATGGCCCGGTCTCGGCAGAGGTCGTTGCGCTCGATCATGAAACGATGATGAAGGAGGCCGAAATCCTCCGCAAGATCGCCGACAATGTCTGCATCAAGGTGCCGCTGACGATCGACGGGCTCAAGACCTGCAAGGCGCTGACCGGCGACGGCACGATGGTCAACGTCACGCTCTGCTTCTCGGCGACGCAGGCGCTGCTCGCGGCAAAGGCGGGTGCGACCTTCGTTTCGCCGTTCGTCGGCCGCCACGACGACAATGGTTTCGACGGCATGCAGTTGATCGCCGACATCCGGCTGATCTACGACAATTATGCCTTCGAGACCGAAATCCTGGTCGCGAGCGTGCGCCACGGCATCCATGTCCTTGAAGCCGCCAAGATCGGCGCCGATGTGATGACTGCGCCGCCGTCGGTCATCAAGGGATTGTTCAAGCATGTCCTGACCGAAAAGGGCATCGAAGGCTTCCTGGCCGACTGGGCCAAGACCGGGCAGTCGATCTGACCCCTACAAAACCCAAAACAGTCGTGTGTCCCCGCGAGGGCGGGGATCCATCTCCCGTCGGCTCAAAATGGCACCTTCCGGAGATGGGCTCCCGCCTTCGCGGGAGCACACCGTTATTTGGCTCTGCTTTCCAGTTGACGTAAACGTCAACCTCCCGCGATACTCGTCCGAAAGGGAGAGATTCGCGATGACCGACACCACCATTCTTACCGAGCGCCGCGGCCATGTGTTGATCGTCACGATCAACCGGCCCGAGGCGCGCAATGCGGTCAATGCCGCGGTCCATGTCGGCATCGGCACCGCACTCGAAACCGCCGAGGCCGATCCCGAAATCCGCGCCGTCGTCATCACCGGCGCGGGCGACAAGAGCTTTTGCGCCGGCGCCGACCTCGTCGCCCTGTCGCGCGGCGAGAGCCTCGGGCCGTCGGACCCCGATCAGCTTGCGTGGGGCTTCGCGGGCATGGTGTCGCACCCGATCTCGAAGCCGATCATCGCCGCGGTCAACGGCTTCGCTTTCGGCGGCGGCTGCGAGATCGCGCTGATGAGCGACATTATCGTCGCCGCCGATCATGCGCAATTCGGCCTGCCCGAAGTCAAGGTCGGGCTGTTCGCCGCTGCGGGCGGTGCCTTCCGCCTTGCGCAGCAGATGCCGCGCAAGCTGGCGATGGAGCATATGCTGACCGGCGACCCGATCCCCGCCGCGCGCGCCGCGCAATTCGGCCTCGTCAACCATGTCGTCCCGCTCGCCGAACTGATGCCGACCGCGCTTGCGCTAGCCGACAAGATTGCCGCCAACGCGCCGCTATCGGTGCAGGCATCGAAGCGCGTCGCACTTGGCATCCAGGACGGCCGCATCGCCGCCGACGCGCCCTATTGGGAGCACAACACACTGGAACGCAGCGCCTTGATGCGCAGCGAAGACGCGCGCGAAGGCCCGCGCGCCTTTGCCGAAAAGCGCAAGCCCGAATGGAAAGCGCGCTGATATGACCATGACCGATCCCGAGCGCATTCCCGTCATCATCGGCGTTGGCCAGGTCAACGACCGCCCCGCCGACCCCGACGAAGGGCTCGACTCGCTCGGGCTGATGGTCGCGGCGCTGCGGGTCGCCGCCGAAGACGCCGGCGTGCCGCTCGCCGAGATCGACAGCCTCGCGATCGTCGACCAGATCAGCTTTCACAGCCTCGGCAAACTGCCCGAACCGCTGGCCGCCGCCATCGGCGCCAGCCCGGCGATCAATTACCAGTCGGCGGCGCCACACGGAGATACGCCGGTACGCCTGCTCAACGAAGCGGCGAACCGCATCGGCGCGGGCGAGGTGAAGCTCGCGGCTATCGTCGGCGCCGAGGCGCTGCGCACCGCGGCGGGCCGCGCCGCCAAGGCCGCGAGCGGCGAGGACAAGAGCTATAACGCGATCCGCAAGGTCGCGACGCGGCGCGAGCCCGATTATGCGCAAAAGCACGGCCTCGCGGCGCCGGTCGACGCCTATCCGCTCTATGAAAATGCGACGCGCGCCGCATGGGGCCAGAGCCTTGCCGAAGCGCAGGGCGAGAGCGCCGAAATCTGGTCGCGCTTTTCGGCGGTTGCGGCGGCAAACGAAGGCGCCTGGATCCGCAAGCCCGCAACCCCTGCCGACATTCTGCGCGTCGACGAGCGCAACCGGCCGATCGCCTTTCCTTATTCCAAGTTGATGGTCGCCAATTCGTCGGTCAATCAGGGTGCGGGCTTCCTCGTCGCCAGCCTGGCCGAAGCGCGCCGCCGCGGCCTATCCGAGGACCGGCTGATTTACGTGGGCATGGGCGCCGCGGCGAAAGAGCCGCCGAGCATCCTCCGCCGCGACCGCTATACCGGCAGCGTCAGCATGGAAACCTCGATCAACCGCACGCTCGCGCTCAACGGCATGACCGCGCAGGATTTCGATTTCGTCGAGCTCTACAGCTGCTTCCCCTG
>LUMV01000373.1_pt1 | contig 11355 bp, 9 predicted proteins | sample 729731 | NCBI WGS metagenome assembly LUMV01 (sample SAMN03860301, study PRJNA289734) | marine metagenome | biome: seawater column; feature: ocean; material: water; isolation source: Red Sea water column Station 192 - depth 200m | place: Saudi Arabia: Red Sea | collected 2011-10-15 | depth 200 m
GCGAGGGCCTGGACGATGCGCTGCTGCGCGCCGATGCAGCGTGCTACGAAGCGAAGAACACCGGCCGCAACCGCGTGCGCCGCGCCGCCTGACGGGCACCCGCCACCGACCGGGCGTTGCCCCGCCGGGACGAGCCGAGGACCATCGAGCCGCCCCACCCGTTGATTGGGAAAGACCGACACCGCGCCGGGTTCACGAAATCGCGTCCCCCAGACCAGACTTGCAGGTGTCTTCATTCGAATATCAACGAAAGGTGCCCTGCCAATGGAAATGGACACCGCGCACAGGAAGCAATCATCAGGCCCCACCGGGCAGAACACAGCGCGAAACAACCGGAACGCCGACGCACTGCAGGCGATTCTCGATGAACTGGATCGGCCGCTCGACGCGGTCGACTGGTCGCATACGACATTGCGCGGCAGCCGCGGCGAAGGCCCGCGAAGCCTGCTCAAGCGGCTGCGCCGCGAACGCCAGCACCGCCGTGAATTGCGCCGTGCGCGCCGGGCCGCCGCACAGGCCTTCGATGTCAGGCCGCAGCTATCGACCCGCAAGCGGGCAACACTGATGCTCAAACAGGCGCTGATCGAAGAAGAAGGCGTGCGCTACACCGTCTACCGCGATGTCGCGGGCTACCCCACGGTGGGCGTCGGCCATTTGGTCGAACCGGAAGACAGGCTGCGCGTCGGTGACCGGGTCAGCGAGGAACAGGTGCTGGCCTTTCTCGATGCCGATCTCGCTGAAGCCGAGGATGGCGTGCGCCAGCTGGTCGGCGATCTCCCGCTGCACCAGCACGAATTCGACGCGCTTCTCGACCTGGTTTACAATGTCGGTATCGGCAATGTGTCGCCGAGCGAGAGCCCGCGGCTGAACGCCGCGATCGATGCCGGCGATTACGACGCGATCGCGGCCGAGCTGGACTATACGCATGCCGGCGGCCAATTCGCCAAGGGCTTGCAATATCGCAGCGAACGTCGCGCGAAAATCTTCATGGAAGCGGCCTATGAAGACCCGCGCGAGATGCCCGGGCTCGCCTCCACCTGATCGCTTTCAGCTCATCATCCACGGGATTTTCCGCCAAAGGCGGCGGACTGTCCCCTACCGTCCTGTAGACCCGAACCATGTACCACCGCCTTTTCGTCGGCATCCGCCCTCCCGCAGCGATCCGCGACGCGCTGATCGACCTGATGGAGGGCGTCGATGCGGTGCGGTGGCAGGACGACGACCAACTGCATGTTACGCTGCGTTACATCGGTGAGGTCGACGCCCATCTGGCGGACGAGCTGGCCGAGCGCCTGCGCGCTGCCGCCCTTCCCCGCTTCCGGATGGCGCTTTCGGGCACCGGTATCTTCGCCCGCAATGGCCGCACGCATACGCTGTGGGCGGGCGTGGAACCCAACGTCGCCTTGCAGCGCCTGCGGCGCCGGATCGAACAGATTTGCATTGCCGCCGGCGTCGAACCCGATCACCGCAAGTACCATCCGCATGTCACGCTGGCGCGCGCCAACCGAGCCAGCGGCTCGCTCGAGCCATTCCTGGCCCGGACCGCGGGCTTGCGTCTTGGCCCGTGGGAGGTCGATGCCTATCTGTTGTACGAAAGCTTCCTGCGTCCCGAAGGCTCTGTCTACGAGTCCGTAATGCGATATGCGCTGGAACCGGAATGAAACCGACAACCGCCTTTCCCCTGTCGCTGGCCCTTGGTTGCGCGCTCGCCGGGTGCATGCCCGAGGACGAGCGCGAGAGCGAAGTGCGCGCCCACCTGCTTGCCGAAGGCAGCGCACAGCCCGACGATTGCCTGCTGCTGGTGTGGTCCACGCAGGAGGAACGCCGCACCGATTTCGACCGCGCGCACGACATCGTCGACGGCGGCGCGATTTCCTGCGCAACCGGCACCAGCGCGAGCCAGTTCGAGGCCGCGATCGCTGCGTTGCGCGCCGCAGCGCGCAGCGGCGACAAGGCGAAGCTGCTGCGCGAGGTCGGCCTGCCGCTGCTGTATATCGACGGCGATGGGGACCGCCGCGAGATCGCCGATCGCGCAGGGGTCGAGGCTGTGTTCGACGAAATTTTCGATGCCGACATGCTCGCGCTGCTGGAACGGCTGGACCTGTCGCAAATGAGCGTGGCGAAAGACCAGGGCGGGTTTTTCGAACTGGGTGCAGTATGGCTGGTGGTCGACCGCGAAGGCGGCCGTCCGCGGCTGATGACCGTCAATCGCCGCGCGCTGGGCGAGGCGCGTGACGCAGCGGCTGCGCCAGCCGTAGGAAACGCGCCGACCGGTGACGTGTCCGCGCTTGCGCGCGCGTGCCGGGGCGTCCATCCGCGCAAGTCATCTTCGTATTCCAGCGCCAGGCTTACCCGCCGGCGCGCCAATCCTGAGGGGAACACTATGAAGGCCCAGATACTGGCCACCGTCGCATCCGCCGCACTGCTGGCAGGGTGCTCCGCCGCTTACGGCGAAGACCTCGATACCATCGGCCAGCCGGACATGGCGGCCGCCGACCTGCCCGAGGCAACCGGCTATTTTGCCGCGGACAGCACGCTTCCCTTCCAGACGCCCGATTTCTCGAAGATCTCGGAAGACGATTACCTACCCGCTTTCGAACAGGGCATGGCGATCCAGAAGGCCGAGATCCAGGCGATCATCGACAATCCCGCACCGCCGACGATGAGCAACACCATCGTCGCGCTCGAAAAGTCGGGCCGCATGCTCGGCCGGGTGGCGCGCGTGTTCTTTGCCGTGACGGGGTCGAACACCACCGACCGGCTCGATGAGATCAACACCGAAATCAGTCCCAAACTGACCGCGCATGGTGATTCCATCACGCTCAACCCCGAACTTTTCGCGCGGGTGAAGGCAGTGTACGACAACCGCGCCGCCATGGCGATGACGCGCGAAGACGCCAGGCTGCTCGAAGAGACCTACCAGGGCATGGTCCACGCCGGCGCGCTGCTGACCGAGGCCGAGCGCGAGCGGGTCAAGCAGATCAATTCCGAACTGTCCGAGATCACGACCGAATTCGGCCAGCAGGCACGTGCTGCAATGGCCGACCAGCCGGTGATCTTCGACACCCGCGCCGAACTCGCCGGGCTGACCGATTCGGACATCAAGGCGGCTGCCGACCTTGCTGCCGAAAAGGGCTATGCGGGCAAATATGCGATCGCGCTGCAGAACACGACGCAGCAGCCGCTGCTGCCGACGATGACAAATCGCGCCGCGCGCGAGAAGCTCTTCAAGGCAAGCTACAACCGCGCCAATGGCACGACCGCGATCGACACCCGCCCGCTGGTTGCCAGGATCGCCGAATTGCGCGCCGAGAAAGCCGCGCTGTTCGGTGAAGCCGACTGGGCCAGCTACGCGATGTGGGATCGCATGGCCGAAAAACCCGCCACCGCGCTCGGCTTCATGGAACGCATGGTCCCCGCGCTCGCCAATACGCAGCGCCGCGAAGCCGCCATGCTCAACGAAGCGATCGCTGCCGAAGGGGGCGATTTCGAAGTCCAGCCGTGGGACTGGTACCGCTATGCCAACAAGGTCAAGGCGGAACGCTACGACCTCGACGAAGACGCGATGGCGGAATATTTCCAGCTCGATACCGTGCTCGAGGACGGCGTGTTCTATGCCGCCGAAAAGCTCTACGGCCTGACCTTCCAGAAGCGCAGCGACCTGCCCGTCTATCCCCCCGATGTGACGACCTACACGGTGTTCGACCGTGACGGCAGCGAACTGGGGCTGTTCTACTTCGACCCGTTCCAGCGCGAGTCCAAGCGCGGCGGGGCGTGGATGAGCAACTTCGTCGACCAGAGCGATCTCTGGGGCACCAAGCCGGTGATCTACAACGTGCTCAACATCCCCAAGGCACCCGAGGGTGAAGTGCAGCTGGTCAGCTTCGACAACGTCAACACGCTGTTCCACGAATTCGGCCATGCGCTGCACGGCTTCTTTGCCGACCAGCGCTACGAAAGCCTGTCGGGCACCGCGGTCGCGCGCGACTTCGTGGAGTATCCGAGCCAGGTCAACGAGATGTGGGCCACCTATCCCGAAGTGCTGTCGAACTACGCCAAGCATTACCGGACGGGGGAAACCATCCCGGCTGAAATGATCGAGAAGCTCGAGGCGGCCTCGAAGTTCAACCAGGGCTATGATTTCGGCGAAGTCGTCGAAGCCGCCCTGCTCGACATGAAGTGGGCCGCGCTGTCGCAGGCGGAAGCCGCCGCGATCGACACGCCCGAGAAGGTCACCGCCTTCGAACGCAAGTCGCTCGAGGAACTGGGGCTGGAAATCGACCTGGTGCCGCCGCGTTACCGGACGACCTATTTCAACCACATCTTCAGCGGGCCGACCGGTTATTCAGCGGGCTATTACAGCTATCTGTGGACGGAGATGCTGGATCGCGACAGCCGCAAATGGTTCCGCGAGAATGGCGGGCTGACGCGCGAGAATGGCGATCACTATCGCGACACCGTGCTGAGCCGTGGCGGAACGATGGATTACTTCCAGATGTTCCAGAACTTCGCCGGACGGCAGCCCGACGTCACGCCGATGCTCGAAGCGCGCGGATTGATACCGGGTGACGAGGCGGCGGACAGCGAAGTCGCCGATGACGGCCCCGCCACGGTCGGCGATGCAGGCGGCGCGGGCGGCGACGTCGTGCGCTAAGCCGTCATTAGCGATGCAAACGGGAAAGGGCGGGCTTCTGTCCGCCCTTTTCGTTTGAAAGCGGATGATTTGGACAGAATATTTCGCCACGGTGATCAATTCGACCGACAACTATCGCCGACCGTAATTTTGCGACATCAAATATATAAACTGTTTTAACTTTGCGAATAATTGATTTGGAGCAGACCGCTCCTCCCGGTACCAATCCCATAACGGGTAAAAGCCCGTTTCTTGGGAGAGTACTGATGAGAAAATACCTGCTTGCGGCGGCTGTCATGGCTGGCGTCCCCGTCGCGATCGTGGCGCAAAGCGCGCAGCTCCAGCCCGGTGAAGAACCGACAAAGGCCGTCTCCGTCGCCGATACGGGCGGCAAAAAGATTCCCAACACCTGGATCTGCGTGCTCAAGCCCGGCGCGGCCAGCGGCAATCCCGGCGCGCAGGCGGCCCGGTCCGCCAATGTCGGTGGCGGGCGCGTAACGCACGTCTTCGAAGGTGCCTTCGAAGGATTCACCCTGCGCATTCCCGATCGCGCCATCGCCAAGGTCCAGGCGAACAACCCCAACATCTCCTATTGCGAACAGGATCAGGTGATGGCGATCGCAAGCGAGGGAAAGGCCTCGATCGCAGCGGTTTCGGCGCAGGGCGATACGCTGCCCTGGGGCGTGTCGCGCGTGGGCGGCGGCAGCGGGTCGAACTTCCGGCGGGCCTGGGTAATCGATAGCGGCATCGCCAGCCATCCCGATCTCAATATCGACACCAGCCGTTCGCGCAGCTTCGTCTCCGGCCTCGGCTATACCGACACCAACGGCCACGGAACGCACGTCGCAGGCACCATCGCGGCGCGCGCCAATGGCGGCGGCGTCGTGGGCGTGGCGCCCGGCGCACCGGTCGTCTCGCTGCGCGTCTTCGACGGCAGCGGCAGCGGCTCGAACTCGGCGGTGCTGTCGGCGGTCAATCACGTCTACAATTACGGATCAGCAGGCGATGTCGTGAATATGAGCCTTGGCGGCGGGATCAGCACCACGCTCGACAATGCCGTCCTGCGCGCGTCCAATCGCGGGATCTATTTCGCGCTTGCCGCCGGGAACGAAAGCCAGAATGCGAACAATGTCTCGCCGGGCCGCGTCAATGGCAGCTATATCTGGACGGTATCGGCCTTCGACATCAACGACCGGTTCGCCAGTTTCTCGAACTTCGCGAACCCGCCGATCGACGTGTCGGAGCCGGGTGTCGAGATCGTTTCCACCTATCTCAACGGCAGCTACGCAACCCTTTCGGGAACGTCGATGGCCACGCCGCATCTCGCCGGGCTGATCCTCCAGCGTTCGGTCCGCAATGGTGGGCGCGTGACGGGGGACCGGGACAACAATCCCGACATCATCGGCATCAGATAAGCCGAACCTCCGATAAAAGCGGTCGGGTCTCCCTCGGGGGATCCGGCCGTTTCGCGTCAGCGCCCCGGCTCTCCCTTGCCCCGCCAGGCGAGGGAATTGCGGTTCAGATCGGCAAGGTCTTCTGTCCCGGCGATCGCGCCTTCGCCCAAAGCCATGGCGCGTTCGAGCAGCTCGTCCGATGCGTTGCGATAGGCGGGCGCGGGGATTTCGAGGTCCCATTTATCGCCGACCGCATTGTCCAGCAGGATACGCTGGAAGCAGTGGTCCTCGAAGACCGGCCAGCCGCGCTGGCGAGCGAGGTCCGGCAGGCGATCGCGGGTCAGGGCGAACCAGCGCCGGGCGGGGTTTTCTGATGCCATCACCGCCTAACGCTCGATCGGCGAACGGGTGCCAAGCGCCCGAAAGATCAGGCGGAAAAGGCGAACCGCCCGGCCTCCCCCACCCATTCTCCGCTCACGCCGAAGACGCGGGCGATGGCTTGGGGCGACAGCGCCTCGGCAGGCGGTCCATCCTCGACGATCCTTCCCCGGTCCATCACGATCACCCGGTCGGCATGATTTCGCGCGATCGCAAGATCGTGGAGGACCAGTGCGACGCCGCGCCCCTGCCGCGCCTGCTCCACGAGATGGCGGACGAGCACGCGTTGATGCGAAAGGTCGAGCGCAGCGAGCGGTTCATCGGCGAGGATCCAGTCTGGCTCGCCCGCCAGCACACGCGCCAATAGAACGCGCGCGGCCTCCCCGCCCGACAGGGTCTGCGCGCGGCGGTATGCGAAGCTTTCGAGATCGAGCGCCTTGAGCGCCGCCTCCACGGGCCCCCGCGCGCGGTCGCCATGCGGCATCCGGCCCAGCTCGACCAGGCTGCGCACCGGCACGTCCCAAGCGATCTCCGATGCCTGCGGCAGATAGCCGATCCGCTGTGCGCGTTTTCTGGGAGGCAGGCTTGTGAGCAAGACGTCGTCCATCAGCACTTCGCCCGCATCGGGTGCGAGCAGACCCGCCAGCGCTTCGAGCAAGCTCGACTTGCCCGCCCCGTTCGGCCCGCAGATCGCCGTGATCGTACCGGGTTCGAGCGAGAGCGTGACGCCCGAAAGCCGCCCGTCCAGCGTGAGATCGCGCGCGGCGAGCGTCATCCCATCGCTCCCGGCAAGCCGCGCCGCATGCGCAGCAGCAGCGCAAGGAAGAACGGCGCGCCGAGCAGGCTCAGCGCGATGCCCAGCCTCAGTTCGGTCACCAGCGGGAGGATGCGCACCACGCTGTCCGCTACCAGCACCAGCAGCGCGCCCGCCAGCGCGCTAGGCAACAAGAGCGAGGACGGGCGCCGGTCGGTCAGCGGGCGGACGAGATGCGGCACGATCAGGCCGACGAAGCCGATGATCCCCGCCACTGCCACGCTCGCGCCCACTGTCAGCGCCACGCCGACGATCAGCAGCCATAGCAGCCGGTTGGGATCGACGCCGAGCGAGCGGGCGACGGCGTGTCCCAAGGTCAGCGCGTCGAGCGCCGGTCCGGCTCGCCACAACACCGCGATGCCGAGCGCGACCAAAGGCGCGGCGATCCAGACTTCGCGCCAGCCGCGATCGGTCAGCGCGCCGTTCAGCCACAACACGATCTCGCTCATCGCGAAGGCATTGGGCGCGAGGCTGATGGCCAGCGCAGTGAGCGCTCCGGCAAGGCTCGCGACCATCAACCCTGCCAGCGTAAACAGGGCAATCCCGCCCGTGCGACCCGCGATCAACGCAAGCAAGGCCATCGCGCCGCCTGCGCCCACCAGGGCGAAAGCGGGCAGCAAATAGGGCGAAACGGTATAGCCGAACCACAGCGCCGCCACTGCACCCAAAGCCGCTCCCGGCGCGATGCCAAACAGGCCCGGATCGGCGAGCGGATTGCGCAGATAGCCCTGCATCGCCGCTCCCGATGCGCCCAGCCCTGCGCCGACTACGATGGCAAGCACGCCGCGCGGCAGGCGCAGTTCGGCAAGGATGAGCGCGGCGTTGGGCGTGCTCGCCGGATCGATCCAGACCCGTCCTGCAAGCAGCGAGAGCGGTAGCGCGATGGCGAGCAACGCCGCCAGTATCAGAGTGACGCGCGTCACGACGCGGCGCTCCTGCGCAAGGCGCGCAGTCTCGCCATTGCGCGGGGGATCGTCGGGCCGCCGCAATAAACGAGGTTCGGATCGAGCCGGGCGACGCGCGTTTGCGACAAGGCGGCAAGCGCAGGATGATGTTGCGACCGTTCGCTGCCCGCCACCAGCAGCAATTGAGGCGGATCGGCCAGCACGTTTTCAAGCGGAAGGAAATCGGCCTGGGCAAGTCCGCGCGTGCGCGCGCCGTTGGAAAGTCCCGCGCGCGCCATCAGATCGGTGATCAGCGTCGTCTCGCCCGGGACGATGCCGCCCGATTGCCACAGCACGGTATCGACTGGCGCAGCTTTACTCGGCGCGGCGGATTTTGCGATGCGCGAGACCAGCGCTTCGCCAGCATCGGCATTGCCGGTCAAAGCCGCCAACTGCCGCACCTGCGCCATGCTGTCCTCTACGCTCGCGACGCTGCCGACCGTCTCGACCCTGATACCGAGATCGGTCAGCGCCGCTCGCGTGGCGGGCCCAATGAAGCTGCTCGCGACCACCACGTCCGGATCGAGCGCCAGCACCTCCTCCACCGTGCCACCGGTCGCGCGATAGCGGCGCGCGTCATCGGCCTCCATCGAGCTGGCGCGCGGATCCTTGCTGTAATGCGAGATCGCCAGCAGCTGTCCCGGCGCCGCCACCTCCGCAAGGATCGCGTCGGCGCAGGGGTTCAGGCTGACGATACTGGAGCGATCGCTATTCGCCGGTCCGGGCGTCGGTGCAGGCGCCGAGCATCCGCCCAGCGCCAGCACCGCTCCGGCCAGCCAGCGGATCACATCCGCGTCCTCACTCCGACGAAAGCTCCCCGCCCCGCCTGGGCATAGCCCGCCGCAGTCTGGTAGTTCTCGTCGAACACGTTCTCGACCCGCCCGAACAATTCGACGCCGGTCGTCACCGGTACCGAAGCGCGCAGGTCGAACACCGTGTATCCGTCCAGTTCCACGCTGTTCGACGCGTTGTCGAAACTGTCGCCGACCAGCCGCAGATCGGCGCCGAAGCTCGCACCGAAAGGCGCGGTGTAATCGGCGAAGATCGTCGCGGCATGGCGCGGGCGGCGGGCAAGCTCGTTACCGCTCGCGCGATCTTCGGTATCGATCAGGCTGTAGAGGCCGGAGATGCGCAAGCCTTCCGTCACGATCGCGCTGCCTTCGACCTCGATCCCCTGCGCGCGGGCGCGATCGGTGTTCTCGTAATAGCCGAACGGACGCGAGGCGCAGATCGGCGCGGGGTTCTGGAAGCAGGAGGCGAAGCCGATCAGGTCCTCGCTGTCGCGCCGGAAACCCGTCACTGCGACATAAAGCGGCGCATTCCGATCGCCCAATGCGATGCCGAGATCGTAGCTGGTGCTGCGTTCGGGCTGCAGATCCTCGTTCCCGAAATCGGAGAACAGCTGGAACAGAGTCGGCGCCTTGAAGCCTTCGCCCACGCTGCCCCGGACCCGCCAGCCGCCGCCAAGCGCGTAGCTGATGTCACCGCCGAAGCTCACTTCGCTGCCGAACAATTCGTGATCGTCGAGGCGCGCACCGGCATGCGCGGCCAGCCCGCCCAGCACCCAGCCCGCCTGGAGATAGCCGCCGGTGATCGAAACGTCCGCACCCGCATCGCTGTCGGTCGCATAGCTCGACCAGTATTGTTCGCCCCCGAAGGCCAGCGTCAGGCCGCCGATCGCGCGATATTCGCCGCGCACCTGCAGGCTGTCGGTATGGCCGTCGCTTGCAAAGCTGGGGCCGGTGACGGGATTGTCGTTGCTGCGCTCGGTATCGGACAGGCCGTAGGATCCCCGCAGAGTCAGATCCTGCCCGTAATAGGTCGCGCCGATCGCGCCCGAATATTGCCGCGTGTGCTGGGTGTCGAGCGTATCGCCTAAGGCAAAGGTCGGCGGCGCGAACCCGTCGATCTCGAGGTCGCTTTCGGCATAGCGGGCATTGGCGAACAGCTCGACCGCATTCGTGACGTCGAAAAAGGCGCTGCCTCCGAGGCCGAACTGGTTCACACCGTCCTTCTCGGTGCCGTTCGCGGCCGCCGAAAAACCATCCGTGCGCAATGCCGATCCGGTCAGGCCGACGAAATAGCGATCGCCTTCGAGCCCGCCCGAAACTGCCGAAGTCAGCGTATCGCGCGCACCGTATTCGAGCGAGGTGGACAGGCCGGACGTGCCGCGCGTCGATACGTTCAACACGCCGCCCAGTGCATCCGCACCCCAGATCGTGCTGTTCGCCCCGCGCGTCAGGTCGAGGCCGGACGTGTTGGTCGCCAGCAGCGTGCCGAAATCGAACCCGCCACCGGGCGAAGCCTGATCGGCCACCCGAACCCCGTCGATCAGGACGAGCAATTGCTCGGACGCCGCGCCGCGCACATTGAGGCCGGTGAAGCTGCCGATCGGCCCGTTGCGCACGAAGGTGACGCCGGGCAACCGCGCGAAAACGCGGGTCAGGTCCGCGCCCTGGATTTGCACAAGCTCGTCGCGCCCGATCACGGTCACCGACTGGCCGGTGTTCTCCGGATCGAGCGAGAAGCCCGTGGCGGTCACGGTGATCAGATCGGGGCTCGTCTCCCGCTCTGCGAACACGATTTCGCGGCGCTGTTCGGGCGGCACGGGGGCCGTGCCATCCTGCCCGGCGATGATTTCCGCCAGAGCGTCTTCGCCCGCATCGGGTTGGGGCTGCGACTGCTGGGCCGAAGCCGGGACTGCGGCAAAGGACAGGGAAAAACAGGAAACGGACAGGGAAAACAGAAATTTACGCATGATACCTCCGGAAATGAACGAACGCCGCTCATCACGGAGGGAGCGCCGCGTCCCATCGGGATCGCGCGGCTCTCGCCCGTCTGCCATCGGTACACCCCGCCCGCGGCCGAACGACACGCATGGGCAGGTCTCCTGGCTCCCGGATCGTCGCTTTCCCGCCGCCTTCCCGTGCCTTGCGGCACAGTGGCGTATGGCGGGATCGCTCCCCGGTCACAGTTGCGGGGGCAGCCGGGGCATTGGACCCCGTTCCCTCTTAGGCCGGCGCGAACCGGCAACCCATGACGCTGGCGGCGCCCTTAGGCGCGGCGCGGAGTGCTGGCAAGCGCCGCTGGCATTCCTTCCTGTCCATGCTTACTTCCTGTGCCGCCTGCGCATTAGTGCTAAGGCAAGATTTGCGCTGCTAAGGCGGCGGATCGGTGGATAAGGACATACGC
>LUMV01000621.1_pt1 | contig 11249 bp, 9 predicted proteins | sample 729731 | NCBI WGS metagenome assembly LUMV01 (sample SAMN03860301, study PRJNA289734) | marine metagenome | biome: seawater column; feature: ocean; material: water; isolation source: Red Sea water column Station 192 - depth 200m | place: Saudi Arabia: Red Sea | collected 2011-10-15 | depth 200 m
AGCCTGCACTGTTCAACATCCTGGAACAGATGCGTGCAATGGAGGCGATGCTGAGTGACGCTCCGGATGTCAGATGGACTGCTGCGCGGCCCGGCTGGTTGCTTGACGAACCCTATACCGGCGAAGCGGTGATTACCGACGAACGTCTGGCAGATGGTTGCTTTAGATGCCGTCATGCGGATCTTGCAGCAAGCCTTCTCGAGTTTGTACTCGAAGACACCTGGATCAACGCAAAGCCTGCCATCGGTCGGCCCGAAAACGAGAGCTTGGAGAGCCCTGCCGCCATCAAAGCCGAGCTGGGGATCGATTAAGCCTGGTACCAACGATTGAGGCGAATCGGACTGAACATCACAAATTTCGAGTAGGACACAAGGAAGCCGTATGTATTTCGAGACGATCAAGACCCCGGGTCTTTCGCAACTTTCCTACATTATCGGTGCCGGCGGGCAGGCTGCGGTCATAGATCCGCGCCGAGACTGCGAAGTCTATGTCGACAAGGCCCGCGCCGAAGGACTGGAGATCACCCATATCTTCGAGACCCATCGCAATGAGGACCTCATCAGCGGATCGCCGATCCTTTCCGAAATGACCGGCGCGAGGGTCTATCACGGGCCCAATCCAGCAGGCGAAGTCGTGTTTGCCGAGACTGCGCGCGAAGGCGATTGCTTTGAACTGGGACAACTGAGAATCGAAGTGCTCGAAACGCCCGGTCACACTGACGACCATCTCGCCTTTGTTATCCATGACAGCGAATATTCCGAAGGACCGGTTGGCGTCTTCACCGGCGATGCGCTGTTTGTCGGCGATGTCGGGCGAACCGATTTCTATCCCGAACGCAAGGAGGAAGTTGCCGGGCTGCTGTACGATTCCCTGCAAAAGATTTGCCGTCTCGGAGACCAGGCAATCATTTACCCGGCGCATGGCGCGGGTTCGGTCTGCGGATCGGGTATGGCGGACCGGGAATTCTCCACGGTCGGCCACGAGCGCCGCAACAATCCGCGCCTGCGCATCTTTGATCGCGACGAGTTCATTCAGGCGAAAATTGCAGAGCACCATTACCAGCCGCCGTATTTCCGGTTGATGGAGCGGCTTAATCTGGAGGGCGCAGATGCTGCGCCGCGCATCATGCGCCCCCGCCGGATGGGGCTCCAGCAAATTACCAAGAGCGGCGCTGACCACCTGATCGACGTTCGTGAACCGCTTGGCTATGCCGGCGGCCACCTGCCGGGCGCGATGTGCCTTCCGGTGGGAATGATCCCGGCTTTCGCCGGGTGGTTCATCACCGAGGGCGAGACGATAGCGCTGGTCGCCTCCGAAGAAGACCAGCTTGCCGAGGCGATGGCGCATCTGGTGCGCATCGGTTTTGACAACATCATTGGTGGTTACGTGGGCGTCGTTCCTGCAGCTGCACAGGGCATGGCTCAGAACATATCTACGTCGGCGAGCTGAATACCCGCTGGAAAGAGCTAAAGCAGGATCATCACTACACGCTGATGTGCGCCAGCGGGATGCGCGCGAGCGTTGCTGCGGGCTGGCTGGCCAGCAAGGGTTTCGAGCACCTCGACATCTATCTTGGTTCCATGGGGGCGTGGAAGAACGCGTCCGGCTGAAGCGCGTAGCTTGAAGCGCGAAACTCTTGCAAAGCACGTCAAAATCTTTTGCGAGATTTTGCTCGTATGTGGCGGGTCAGCGTGCTCGTCGCTCAACTAGCGGCGCGACCGAGCGCCGTATCCATTGAATGACTTCCTGGTCCGCGAACGAAGACAAATGCCAGCGCCCCCAGGATAGCGATATTCTTGAGTAGCGGGCCTGTGTGGCCAGGGGCGATATGGATCGCGAAAGTTATCGGAACGAGAGTGAGAAATAGCGCGGTGCATGAGAGCCGAGTCATCCACCCCAAGGCCAGCGATGTGCCTGCACCGATGAACACCAAGCCAGACAGCCACAAAAGGATGGACGCATCACCAATTAAAACAACATGATCTTTCCATGGCGACAATGCCATCCGGTCGAGCATATATTCATGCGCAAGAAAATGCCCCACTCCGCCGATGACGAATATGAGGCTCAAAGAGAGGCGGAAGACCGGATCGATCAATCGCACTTTTGTGGCCCATGTCGCTAGGTTGTTTTCGACATTCCGGATCATAATGTACCCTCCACCCTCAGGTTGATGCATCGACGGCAAACTTACTGGGTGCGTGGACCTGTTTCTTCGGGCGGTGTTTGCGGTTCACCCAAAACGTTGACCGGCAGTTTCAGATAGATCGTGCCGTTTTCTTCTGCGCCAGGCATGTTCCCACCACGAATGTTGATCTGGATTGATGGCAGGATGAGACGTGGCATACCCAGCTGTTCGTCGCGCTCCTCTCGCATGGCCACAAATGCATCCTCGCCGATCCCGGCGTGGACATGGATGTTGCTGTGCTTTTGGTCTTGTACCGTAGTTTCCCACCGATGCTCCGAGCGGCCTTCCGGTAGGTAGTCGTGACACATAAACAGCCGCGTCTCGCCTGGTAGCTCGAAGATCCGGCGAATAGAGCGATAGAGCGTACGTGCATCGCCGCCGGGAAAGTCGGCGCGCGCCGTGCCGTAATCGGGCATGAACAGCGTATCGCCGACAAAGGCGGCATCGCCGATAACATAAGTCAAGCACGCGGGCGTATGTCCCGGCGTATGGAGTGCCCGAGCCGATATGGTGCCCAGGTCGAAGCTGTCATTATCGGCAAACAAATGGTCGAACTGGCGCCCATCGCGCGGCAGGTCCACCCCGGCATTGAAGATCGGACCGAAGGTATTCTGCGTGACGGTGATCTGGCTGCCGATAGCGAGTCTGCCGCCTAGCGCGCTGCGAATGTAAGGTGCGGCGGACAGGTGATCGGCATGGACATGGGTTTCCAGTATCCACTCACATTTGAAACCCTTCTCCCGGACGAAATCGATCACCTTATCGGCGGACTTTGTCGCGGTTCGTGCCGCTGCGGCATCGAAATCGAGCACCGGATCGATCACCGCGCACACCTTGGCCGCGGGATCGGACACGACATAGGTCACCGTATTGGTATTTGTGTCGAAAAATGCCTCTACGTCAGGTTTCATCGAAAGCTCTTTTTGTATGCAGGTTGAAGGCGGGTCGGAGTGATCAGTCCTGCGCTCGGTCGACGTAATTACGGACAAAATCTTCCAGCGCCGGTTCATCGCAAACGAAGCCCATATCCGCCGCTTGCTGCAGCGTCGCGTCGCCGCCCATTCCCTGTTGCGCCGCCAGATGCATCATTGTGAAGGCCCCTGCGCGCTTGCCCGAAGCGCAATGGACCAGCACCGGCTTCGGGAGCGCTTCGACGCTGGCCCTGAATTCATCGACGAGTTCATCCGACATGGCGCCGCCCGCCACCGGCAGGTGACGATATTCGAGGCCAAGCGATGCCACAACTTCACCTTCCCGGTCCGGGGCGATTGGCTGATCCGCCTCATCCTGGCAGCGCAGGTTGACGACGGCTTTGTAACCATCCTCCGCCAAGGCGCGCAGGTCGCCCTCGGAAGGCGGAGCAGCCGAGACAGCGAAACTGTCGTTGAGGGTCTTGATGTGGGTCATAAGGAATATCCTGGATCTGGCTCAAAGCTCCCGGCCCGCAATAGCGCGGGGGCAGATTACGATTGACTTTATATGCACACCTTCGCATATATGCAAGTATGCAAGCCGAAGATATTCGCAAACAAGCCGAAAAGGCGGTGACCCTGCTCAAGGCATTGGGCAGCCACAACCGCCTGATGATCGCCTGCCAGCTTGTGGAGGGCGAGCGCAGCGTGGGCGAGCTGGCCAATTTGCTGGAGATCGGTGAAACCGTCGTCTCGCAGCATCTTTCGCTGATGCGCAAGGACGGTTTGGTCGCAGCGCGGCGAGACGGTCGCTCAATCCACTATTCCCTGTCCGGCGATGCGACACGGCGTGTGCTGGAAACGCTTTACGCCATCTATTGCAGTCCGGACGGCGAAGCCGGCAGCAGGCCCGGCGAGACAAGTTAATGACGGCTGCGCCCGCCTGATGGATATCGGTCTTGTTCAGGCGTCATTGTCGCTAGCCTCAGGGCTCCTCGTGGGGTTCTCGCTGGGTTTGATCGGCGGCGGGGGATCGATCCTCGCCGTGCCGCTATTGATCTATGTTGTCGGCGTTCGCGACACACATGTCGCAATCGCCACATCCGCAGCCGCCGTGGCCGCGAGCGCCTTGGCCAACCTGCTGTTACATGCCCGTGGCGGCAGTGTGAAATGGCGTTGCGCAAGTCTTTTCGCGGCATTCGGTATTATCGGTGCAGCGGCGGGATCGACTATGGGGAAGATGACACAGGGCGATCTCCTGCTGGGCCTGTTCGGCTTGGTGATGATCATTGTCGGCCTGTCGATGATACGCGAAAAATCGGGTGGGTCCGACCCGGATGTCCGCCTTACCGCAGCGACCGCATTGCGGTTGACCCCGCGGCTGGCGGCCGGTGGGTTTGTTGTCGGCGCACTGTCCGGCTTTTTCGGTATCGGCGGCGGGTTCCTGGTGGTGCCGGGCCTGGTTGCCGCGACGGCCATGCCGATCCTCAATGCGATCGGCTCTTCGCTAGTCTCCGTAACCGCTTTCGGCGCCACCACGGCCGCCAATTACGCATTGGACGGGCTGATCAATTGGCCGATCGCCGGGTTCTTCATTGGCGGAGGCGCGATGGGGGGCTGGCTGGGAACCTGGGCCTCGCACAGCCTCGCGGCGCGCAAGCGGACGCTAACATACATTTTCTCTGCAGTCGTGATCCTTGTCGGTGTGTTCGTCACCGGCGAATGGGTAACGACGGCTTTGTTGTGATCGCCGCCATTCGGCGTCATGTGTCCAGGCGCAGGCTCCGCAGCCGCAGCGCATTCGCGATCACCGATACAGAAGAGAGGCTCATGGCCGCCGCCGCGATCATGGGACTCAGCAGCAATCCGAAGAACGGAAACAGCACGCCTGCGGCGACCGGAATGCCAAGCGTGTTATAACCAAACGCGAAGAACAGGTTCTGCCGGATGTTGCGCATCGTTGAGCGCGACAGCACGATGGCCTGGACTACCCCTGTCAAATCACCGCGCACCAGAGTCACGCCTGCGCTCTCAATCGCCACATCGGTGCCGGTACCCATGGCGATTCCGACATCTGCAGCGGCCAGCGCGGGGGCATCGTTGATGCCGTCTCCGGCCATACCGACGCGGCGGCCTTGTGCCTTCAGCTCCTCAATCTTGCTGTGCTTGTCTTCCGGAGAGACATTGGCATGCACCTCGTCGATCCCCATTTCGCGCGCCACCGCTTCGGCTGTGCCACGGCTATCGCCGGTGAGCATCACCACCCGGATGTCGCGCGAATGAAGCGCCGCAATCGCCGCAGCGCTGGTCGGCTTGATCGGATCGGCTACCGCAATGAGACCTGCCGGACGGCCATCGAACGCGACGAACATAACTGTCTGGCCCTGCTTGCGACCGCCCTCCGCCGAGCCAAGCCAGACGTCATCGTCGATACCGACACGTCGCATCATCTTCTCATTGCCGATAGCAACGCGGCGGTCCTGCACGCTGGCCTCGACACCTTCGCCGGTGGTCGAGGCGAGGTCTGTGGCCTCGGCCGGCGATACGCCGCGCGCTTTTGCGCCTTCGACGATCGCATGGGCCAGCGGATGCTCGCTTCCCATCTCGACACCCGCGACCGCGGCCAGGAATTCGGTTTCGTCAATTCCGTTTGCAGGTGTCACTGCCACCAGGTCGGGTTTGCCCATCGTCAGCGTGCCTGTCTTGTCGACCACCAGCGTATCGATCTTCTCCAATGTTTCGAGCGCCTCGGCGTTACGGATCAGAATGCCATGCTGCGCGCCCTTACCGGTACCGGTCATGATCGACATCGGCGTGGCAAGCCCAAGCGCGCACGGACAGGCGATGATCAAGACTGCGATGGCATTGACCAGCGCATAGGCCAGCGCGGGCGCGGGGCCCCAGATAGCCCAGACTATGAACGTGACGATGGCGATCACCACCACGGCGGGCACGAACCAGCCCGCCACCTGATCCGCCAAGCGCTGGATCGGTGCGCGGCTGCGCTGCGCTTCGGCTACCATCTGGACGATCTTGGACAGCATCGTGTCCTTGCCTACACCGGTGGCGCGCATGACAAAGCCGCCGGTCTGATTGACTGTCCCGCCTATAACTGTGTCGCCGGTTTTCTTGGCGACGGGCAGCGGTTCACCACTGATCATGGATTCATCGATTGCGCTCGAACCCTCCTCAATCTCGCCATCGACGGGCACTTTGTCGCCGGGACGGACGCGCAGACGATCACCGGTGGCCAGCTGATCGAGCGGCACCTCGCGCTCGTCGCCGGACCCGAAGATTTTGACCGCGCTTGGCGGAGCCAGTTCGAGCAGCGCGCGCAATGCGCTGGAGGTCGAGCCCCTTGCCTTGAGCTCGAGGACCTGCCCCAGCAAGACCAACGTCGTGATGACAGCCGCGGCCTCAAAGTAGACCCCGACCCGCCCCGAATGGTCATGAAACGCGGGCGGGAAAATATGCGGTGCAATCGTTGCCACCACGCTGAAAATGTAGGCGATCGCCACGCCGAACCCGATCAGCGTGAACATGTTGAGATTGCGCGTCTTCAGCGACTCGACGGCGCGGGTGAAAAACGGCCAGGCTCCCCACAGAACGACGGGGGTAGCGAGAGCGAACTGCGCCCATTGTGCATAGGCAGATTCGATAAGCTGGTCGAAACTGATCCAGGGAACCATGTCGCCCATTGCATAGACGAACAATGGCAGCGTCAGGAGCGCGCTCCACCAAAAGCGGCGACGCATATCGATCAGTTCAGGGTCTGGTCCATCGTCGAGCGAGACCATCTCCGGTTCGAGCGCCATTCCGCAAATCGGGCACGAACCGGGGCCGGGCTGCCGGATTTCAGGGTGCATTGGGCAAGTATAAATCGTCCCCTCAGGCACCTCTTCGACCGCATTGAGGTGCGCGCCCGACAGGTAGAGTTCGGGATCAGCAAGGAACTTGTCGTGGCAGCGCGAAGAACAGAAATAGTGCTCGGCGCCTTCATACGGCGCAATGTGCTTCGCGCCGTCGATCGCAACGCTCATGCCGCATACCGGGTCGATGGCAGTGCCCTCGATTACGCTTTCATCCTTGCTCACAACATTTCCTTCCTAGCTGTTCATGACGACGAATTGCCCCATCATACCTGCATCCTCGTGCTCGAGGATGTGGCAATGGTACATGTAGGGCAGGTCCGGGTCGGTGTTTTCCTCGAAGCGGACCAGTACGCGCACCTGTTCGCGCGGGTTCACCACCACGGTGTCCTTGTATCCCGTTTCCAGCGGCGGCGGCGCGCGGCCATTGCGCTCGATCACGCGAAACTGCGTATTATGGATATGGAAGGGGTGCGCCATCATCGAAGCGTTGGCGATCTCCCATATTTCCCATTGTCCGACCGGCACGCGTTCGTTGATGACATCCATGTCCATCGCCGCGTCATTGATCGACATTCCCCCGCCCATCATACCCATATCGATCACAAACCGGCGGGTTCGCACGGCGAGCGATGGATCGGGCACACCAAGCGGAGCAAGTTCGGCCGGCAGCCTGACAGACCGAGCCGTATCTGCGGGCCTGATGTCGAGAATGCGAAATCCCCCGCCGGAAGGATCACCGTCATTTCCACGGCCCATCATCCCTCCGCCCATCATGCCGCGGCCCTGTCCGCCCATCATGCCCATCATGTTGTCCGGGCTGCTGGCGACAAGGCGCAGCGGGCGTCCTTCGGCGAGATCAAGGACCTCAAGCGAGAAATCATAGAACCGTGCGTTCGATCCGTTGAGAAGGCGCAGACGGAGCTGTCCGGTCGCTGCGTCAAAGACAGCGTCTTCGGTGCCGTTGACGTAAATCCGGTTGCCACGAACGCCCATCATGCGCGCTTGCATTCCGCTTGGGTAAATCAGTTGACCGGACCCATCGATCATCCGGTCCTGGACGATCAGCGGAATGTCGTCGATGCCATATTCGCTCGGCAGACCGAGGCGCTCTTCTTGATCGTCGCGCACATAGATCGGCGCGGCAAGTCCGGCATAAACCTGCGACCCGGCTCTGCGGTGCAGATGCGAATGATACCAGTAGAGCGAGGCGCGCTGGCGCACTTCGAAAGACGGGCTCCACCTCTCGCCTGGGCAGATCAGTTGATGCGGTCCGCCATCGGCAGAGGCGGGGAGTTCGAACCCGTGCCAATGGACCGTGGCGCCTTCGGCCAGATTATTGTCGATGTGGAAGCGCACCCGTTCGCCGCGGCGCATTTCCAGTGTCGGCCCGAGATAGGGTGCGTCAATGCCGATCGTGGGTGAGGCGACGCCAGCCACGAATTCCTTCTGGCCCGAGGTCAAGGAGAGGCGAAAAACACGCTCGCCCTGTTCGATCCGGCCCACCTGCAACGGCGGTATGGCGAGCGGGTTGGAACCGCCAGTGCTGCCCTGCAAAAGCTTGTTGGGTGCCTCGCACGCTGCAAGCGGCATGACCGCAAATCCCGCTGCGGCCAGGCCCGCGTGCTTCAGCAATGCACGACGCTCGATGGGGAATACCTGGCCTTTGCGGTTCATGATAGCGTTGCTCCTCGAGGGCGACACCGGATTTGTCCGACGCCGCCCCATCGTTTCACTGCTTCGTGATCGACGTGATCACACTGCCTTCAGGACCAGTACGAAACTCGAAGGAAATTCCCTCACCGACGCTGACATCACTCCGCAGTTGCTCGTCTGCCTCGAACGCCATCGTCATTGCCGGCCAGTCAATTGCGGCGACCGGGCCATGCTCGACGGTGATCGTGCCAGCTTCGCCATCGATGGCGGTGACGGTTCCCTCAGCGCTGGCGGTCTGCATCATGTCACCAGGGTCCATTGTCGACATGTCCTGATCATCCATCATCATGCCATCTTCAGCCATCGGCATATCGTTCATCTCAGCCATATCCTGGCCGGAATCACAGGCTGCCAGCGCCAGCGGGGCGGCCAATGAGGTCAAGAGGGTTGTGGTACGCATTTTTCTTCTCCTTCGGAGTGGTTTGGCCGATCTGGCCGGGGACGCCGCAACAACAGATATGCGGCGGGAAGTACAAACATGGACAAAAGCGGAGCTGTGATCATTCCGCCGATCATCGGCGCGACGATTCGGCTCATCACTTCGGAGCCAGCCCCAGTGCCGATCAGGATCGGGAACAGACCGGCCAAGAGAACCGCCACGGTCATCGCCTTGGGCCTCACTCGCAGCAAGGCGCCTTCGCGGATGGCGGCAGAGACTTCCTCTGCATCTGCATTCTCGCCGCGCCGGTCCAACGCGGCTTTCAGGTAGATCAGCATGATGACGCCGAATTCCGCAGACACACCGGCCAGCGCAATAAAGCCGACAGCGGTTGCGACGGACTGGTTGTACCCCATCAGGTAAAGCAGCCAGAAGCCACCGGTCAGCGCGAATGGCAACGTGCCCATGATGAGCAGCGCCTCGTCGAACCGGCGGAAGATCAGATAGAGCAGCAGAAATATGATTGCGAGCGTCGCCGGGACGACAATCTGCAGGCGTTCATAGGCACGTGTGAGATATTCGAATTGCCCGGCATAGGACAGGCTGACACCCGCTGGCAGATCGACTTCTGCGGCGATGACTTCCTGCAAATCGCCAACCACCGAGGTAAGATCGCGTCCGCGCACATCAATGTAGACATAGCTTGTCGGTCGGCCCTGCTCGCTCTTGAGCATGGGCGGGCCGCTGGTCACGCTGACAGCAGCCACGGTGCCAAGCGTAATCTGCTGACCCGACGGGGTGAGAACCGGCAGGTTACGCAGCTCGTCCACGCTGTCACGAATTTCGCGCGGATACCGCACGTTGATCGGATATCGCGCCAGCCCCTCCACGCTGCGGGCCACGTTTGCACCGCCGATTGCGCCAGATACGATCTGCTGGACGTCGGCGATGTTGAGGCCGTAGCGGGCTGCTTCCAGCCGGTCGATATCGACATCGACATAGCGGCCTCCCGATAGCCGTTCGGCCAGTGCAGAGCTCACGCCCGGAACGTTCTTGGCGGCTTGTTCGACCTGGAGCGCAACTCGTTCGAGCTCGCCCAGGTCTTCTCCGGAAACCTTGATCCCTGTAGCGAGCATGTCGATCCGGTTGCGAATTGGCGGGACCCAGACATTGGCGAGGCCGGGCACCTGCACGGCACGATCCAGTTCCTCGACCAGCATGTCGGGCGTCATGCCCTCGCGCCATTCCTCGCGCGGTTTGAAGCGGATGGTTGTCTCGAACATGGTGAGCGGGGCGGGGTCGGTGGCGGTGTCGGCACGGCCGGCCTTGCCGAACACGGTTTCGACTTCCGGTACGGTCATGATCAGCCGGTCGGTGCGCTGGAGCAGCGCCGACGCCTCGCCGGGTGACAGTCCGGGCAGGGCGCTGGGCATGTAGAGAAGGTCGCCTTCATCGAGCGGTGGGAGAAACTCACCGCCGAGCCGGGAAAAGGGAACAAGCGTCGTCAAGAAGATCAGACCGGCGATGGCCAGCGTGGTCTTGGGGCGGCGCATAACCCAGTCGAGACCGGGTCGGTAAGCGCGGGTCAGCACGCGGTTAACCGGATTGCTGTCCTCTGCAGGGATCTTACCCCGGATCAGCCAACCCATCAGTACTGGAACCAGAGTGATTGAAAGGATCGCGGCAGCAGCCATGGCATAGGTCTTGGTGAAGGCGAGCGGCGCGAAGAGCCGTCCTTCCTGCGCCTGCAGGGTAAATACCGGCAGGAACGACAAGGTGATGATCAGCAGGCTGAAGAACAACGCCGGGCCGACTTCCTTCGAGGCATCGGTGACGATACGCCATCGCTCGTTGACGGACAGAACCGCATCGGGATTTTCCTCAGTCCACCGTTCGATGTGTTTATGGGCATTCTCGATCATGACCACCGCCGCATCGACCATCGCCCCGATCGCGATGGCTATACCGCCGAGCGACATGATATTGGCGTTCACTCCCTGAAAGCGCATTACGAGGAAGGCCGCGAGCACACCCATAGGCAGCGTCACGACCGCGACCAGAGCCGAGCGCGCGTGCCACAGGAACAAAAGGCACACCAAGGCCACGACGATAAATTCCTCGATCAGCTTGGTGGTCAGGTTTTCGACCGATGCGTCGATCAGTTGCGAGCGGTCATAGGTGGTGAC
>LUMV01001384.1_pt1 | contig 11216 bp, 9 predicted proteins | sample 729731 | NCBI WGS metagenome assembly LUMV01 (sample SAMN03860301, study PRJNA289734) | marine metagenome | biome: seawater column; feature: ocean; material: water; isolation source: Red Sea water column Station 192 - depth 200m | place: Saudi Arabia: Red Sea | collected 2011-10-15 | depth 200 m
GGACGGTGCTGCGCTGATGCAGGCGTTCCAGCAATTGGTCGAGAACCCGATGGGGCTGGTGGTTTGAGCCATCGGCGCGGCTTGATTGAATTTTCGGCGGGGGCTCTCGCTCTGCTTCTTTCCGTGTCCGCTTGCAGTGAGCGCGATGGGCCGCGCGGCGAGTATGGGGCGAGGGACGATGCACCGCAGGCTCGAGCCGCGCCCAGCGCACGCCCGGTGCAGATCGGATTCGACGGGCCGCGCTTCGATGCCTGCGCCAGCTTCGGTCGGGTGACCAATCTCGGCGCGGATGGGCAAAGTCTTCCGGTGCTCGCGGCGCCGGCCGGCAGTGCCGAAGTGATCGACCGTATCGAGGCCGGGCGCGGTCTCTCGATGTGCCAGAAGGTCGGCGACTGGATGGGCGTGGTCTATGCGCCCGATGCGGACGATCCGATCGATTGCGGCACCGGATCGCCGGTGCCGACGCGCCGAGCCTATGAAGGCCCTTGCCGTTCGGGCTGGGTCGATGAAGATTTCCTCAAACTGGTGGCCGGATAATCCATGCCCGATCGTTCTCCCCTTATTCGCGTCACCGCCATGCCAAGCGACACCAACCCGTATGGCGGCGTTTTCGGTGGCTGGTTGATGAGCCAGATGGCGCTCGGCGCGGGATCGCTCGCAAGCCGCTCGGGCGAGGGCAAGGCAGTGGTCGTCTCGGCAACGGATTTCGGCTTTCCCGGCGCGATGCAGGTGGGGGACGAATTGTCCGTCTATGGCGAGGTGACCGAAACGGGCACCACTTCGCTCACCATCGCAGTCGAAGCCGTTGCGCGCACTCGCAATGGCGCGGCGGAAACCATGGTCGCGCAAGGCACGTTCAAATTCGTCCTGCTCGACGACGACGACAAGCCGCGTCCGGTTCGGATGACGGGCCAGGCGGCCCTTTCGGCTAACGATTAGAGAGATTTATGGCTGACACTTCCAACGACGTCATCGTTCTCGGCTCCGGCCCCGGCGGCTATGTCGCGGCGATCCGCTGCGCGCAGCTGGGGCTAAAGACCGCCATCGTGGAGCGCGAATTGCTTGGCGGGATCTGCCTCAATTGGGGCTGCATCCCGACCAAGGCGCTCCTGCGCTCGGCCGAGATCATGCACTTTGCGAAACACGCCAAGGATTACGGCCTGAAGATCGCAGGCGAGATCGAGGCCGATCTCGACGCGGTCGTGAAGCGCAGCCGCGGCGTCGCGAAGCAGCTCAATCAGGGCGTCACGCACCTGATGAAAAAGAACAAGATCGCGGTCCATATGGGCGAAGGCACTCTGACCGGGCCGACCTCGCTGACCGTCAAGGGGGAGAAGGGCGAGGAGAAGCTCACCGCCAAGCAATTCGCGCTCCACGATGGCGGTCTTTAGCCCCAGCTGTGACGATCATGACCGGCGCAGGCGTCGAGGACATCAAGGTGTCCGGCACCGGCGTGAAGGCGAAGATCAAGGGCAAGGACGGCAAGGTCACGGAGACTGAATTCAGCCACTGCATAACCGCCATCGGCATCGTCCCGAACACCGAGAATATCGGTGTCGAAAAGCTGGCGGAGATGGATCGCGGATTCATCCAGATCGATCCCTATGGTCGTACCAAGTCTAAGGGCCTTTGGGCCATCGGCGATTGCACCCCCGGCCCATGGCTGGCGCACAAGGCGAGCCACGAAGGCGTCACCTGTGCCGAAGCGATCGCGAAGGAACTTGGCAACAAGGACGTCCATCCGCACCCGCTCGACCGCAATAATATCCCGGGCTGCACCTACTGCCACCCGCAAATCGCCAGCGTCGGCCTGACCGAGGCGAAAGCCAAGGAAGCCGGCCATGAGGTCAAGGCAGGCACTTTCCCCTTCATCGGCAACGGCAAGGCGATCGCGCTGGGCGAGGCGGAGGGCTTCGTGAAGACCGTGTTCGACGCCAAGACCGGCGAATTGCTGGGTGCCCACATGGTCGGCGCGGAAGTGACCGAGATGATCCAGGGCTTCGTTGTCGGCAAGACGCTGGAGACGACCGAAGCGGAACTGATGAACACGGTGTTCCCGCATCCCACGATTTCGGAATCCATGCATGAAAGCGTGCTGGCGAGTTACGGACGAGCGCTTCACATCTGAACCGCACTGACGCTGCATTAAGGAAGGCGCATTGACCGGTTTTCTGATCCTCGCCTTTCTCATTCTGGTGGCCAGCGTTGCCGCCGTTCCACTGGCGAGCCGGTTCGGCCTCGGCTCCGTACTGGGCTATCTTCTCGCTGGCATGGCGATCAGCCCGCTGCTCGCGACATTGCGCGTGGATGTCGAAGCCTTGCAGGTCTTCGCCGAATTCGGCGTGGTAATGATGCTCTTCATCGTCGGGCTCGAACTCGAACCCAAGCGCCTGTGGGAAATGCGCGGCAAGCTGTTCGGTCTAGGCGGAGGGCAGGTGCTCCTGACGACGCTCGCCATAGCCAGCATCGCTCTGCTCGACGATCAGCCGTGGCGCACCGCGCTCGCCATCGGGATGGTGCTCGCATTGTCCTCCACTGCCATCATCATCCAGACGCTGACCGAGAAGAATCTGATGCGCTCCGAAGGGGGCGAGGCGAGCTTCAGCGTCTTGCTGGTGCAGGATGTGGCGGTGATCCCGATCCTTGCGCTGCTGCCCTTCCTCGCCATGCCGGAATTGCTGGATGCGACGAGCGCGCATGCCGGGGAGGCGGCGCATCACGGCGGGATCGACCTGACCGCCGCGATGCCGGTTTGGATGGCTGCCTTGGCGCGGATCGTGGCAGTCGGCGCGGTCATCGCCATCGGGATTTATGCGATCCGCCCGCTGTTCCGGTATATCGCCGCGGCAAATCTGCGCGAGTTGTTTACCGCCGCCGCTCTGGTCGTCGTGATCGGGATCGCGCTTCTCATGTCGCTTGTGGGCCTCAGCCCCGCGCTGGGCGCTTTCCTCGCCGGTGTCGTCCTGGCGACCAGCGAATACCGGCACGAGCTGGAAAGCGATATCAACCCGTTCAAAGGGCTTCTGCTCGGGCTATTCTTCATCACGGTCGGTGCGGGAATCGACTTTACCCTCGCGGGCGACATCTGGCCGACCGTACTGTTTTGGGCGCTGGTCACGATCGCCGCGAAAATGCTCGTTCTCCTCGCGGTGGGCTGGCTCTACGGATTGCGAAAGCAGGCGCTTTGGCTGTTCGCGCTAAGCCTCCCGCAAGCGGGCGAGTTCGCCTTCGTCCTCATATCTTTCGGCATCGCCAACGCCGTCTTCGACACTGCGCTCGCAGATCTGATGCTGCTGGTTGTCGCGCTGACCATGTTGATGACGCCCCTTTTGTTCATCTTCTACAACAAGGTTGTGGCGCACGCCTATTGCGAGAGGGACGAGCGCGAGGCGGACGCGATCGAGGAAGAGAACCCCGTCATCATCGCCGGGCGCGGTCGGATAGGCGGGATCGTCGATCGGATGCTGCAGGCAGCCGGCTATTCCACGACGGTGATCGACTACGATTCGCATCAGCTCGAGATCGTGCGCAAATTCGGCTTCCGCACCTATTTCGGCGATGCGACCCGCCCGGACCTGCTTGCCTCGGCGGGAATCGCGCAGGCCAAGCTGCTGGTCGTGGCGCTGGATGAGCGCGAGCAGATCGACAGACTGGTGCGTTACGCCATCAAGAACTATCCCGATCTTCACATTCTCGCCCGCGCGATCGATCGCAATCACGTTTACGAATTATGGGCTTATGGCTGTCGCGACATCGTACGCGAGACCTATGACAGCTCGCTGCGCATGGGCCGTTCCGCTTTCGAAGCGATTGGCATAGCTGTTGACCGAAAAGCGGCCGCGCTGGCCGACCGGGCCGGACAAGCCGGCCGTCACGTAGTAGCTTTCATCCACGAGGCCGTCGGCCAGTTCGAGCACCGTGCCGGGCGCGCCGATGAAGGTGCGGCGATCGTAGCCCGCGCCGATGCTGGCGGTCATGCGGCCGATCTGGCGGCTGTAGCTGCCGACCACGCCGCGGCCCCGGAAGACCGAAGAGCGGAGCGAGCCGAGCAGGCCGTCGAGGCAGCCGCTGCCGTCGATCGAGCTGACGCAACCGGTCAGCTCGCCCGTGACCGGATCGCGCGAGACGGTGAAATCGGTGGGCAATGCAGCGAGCGAATTGTTAAGCCGGCCGCCGAAGCCCTGAATGCCGTCATAGACACCGATCTGCAAACTGCTGCGGCTGCTCGGCCGCCAGCTGAAGCTGCCGTAGAAGGTTTCGCTGTCATAGCGATGGCCGAACCGCGCTTCGAGCTGCGTCCGGCTGCTGGGCGACCATACGACCCCGACATCCCAGATGAGGCCGCTGGCTTCATAGGCGATGATCCGCGGGCTCGCCTCATCGGTAATGAAACGGCCATTGTCGCCGATGACCGGGTTGCCCGCGGCATCGCGCACGGCATCGCGGCTCGACACTTCAACGTCCTCGATGCCCGCACCCGCGACGATTGCCAGCGTCGGCGTGACGGGAACGGTCACGTCGCCGCGGACATAGGCATCGCGCACGCGCTGATCGAGGTTGGAGACATCTTCCTGGTAGTAGCCGGCACCGACCCCGAGACCGACCGGTAGCGGCTGGCCGGGCCGCGTTCCCGCGCGCACGCTGGCGCTGTGCGAAACGCTTTCGTCGAACGCATAGGCGGAGTATGTCTGGGTCGAAAGCGTATCGTCGACGATCGGATTGATCACCGAACGGCCCTGCGCATCCACGCGCGTGCTGCTGGCCAGCGCGCCCGCTTCCACCGTCAGGACGCGCGGAATGATCGAGGCATAGCCGCGCGCCACGCCGGTGATCGTGTCCGAATCGGCGCCGTTGGACTGGTGCGCGAAATTGCGTTCGTAACGCACCGACACGCTGCCGCCGTTGTTGCGCCCGGCGATCGAGGCGTCGACCCCTGCGGCAAGTTGCGTGTAGGTAACCACATCGCTGCCCGGCGATATCTGCCAGCTCGCCAGCGAATTGGCCTCGATATAGGGATCGATGCTGGTGCGCCCGCCGCCAGTGGACACGCCTTCGGCCGCGCTGCCCGCCGAACCGCTGTCGGCCCCCTGGTAGGACTGGGCCTGCAGCGGCGCGGCGCCAAACAGCGCAACGGCCGTCGCGGCGCTTGCCAGATAGGGTGTTTTCATTCGGTAGATCATGGGCTTACTCGCCATATCCGTAATAGGTTCCGAACCTGCGCCCGCTGGGGCTGAAGGTCGCATCGTTGAGCAGCAGCTTGATGTCGGGACAGGCCGAAAGCAGGTCGACCGCATCTTCCAGCGCGGCGCGCCCGGTCAGATCGGCGCGGGCGACCAGCAATGCCTGGCCCACCTGCTTGGCAAGCTCGGCAGCCGGCGTCGCGGCGAGTGCCGGAGGGCTGTCGAACACGATGATCCGGTTGCGCGCGCCGCGCGTGAGCTGGTCGAGCACATCGCGGGTGCGCTCGCTCGAAAGATATTCGCTGTCACGCCCGGTGCGCTTGCCCGCGGGCAGGACGAACAGCCCGGGAATATCGGTACCGACGACGAAGTCCGCGACCTGCGCAGCAGGGTCGGACAGCACGTCCATGAAGCCCGCGGATTCCTGCAGGCCGAGTTTCTCCATGACCGACGGATTGCCGAAATCGGCATCCACCAGCAGCACTTCCATGTCGCGTTCGCCCGCCAGCGCGATGGCGAGATTGAGCGCACAGAAGGTCTTGCCCTCGTTGGGGTGCGGCGAACAGACCAGCACGCGGCGCGCCAGCTGGCTGCCCTCGGTCTTGGTGGTGGCCAGCACCTGGCGCTTCACGATGCGGAATTCCTCGAGCAGCGTCGATGCCCCGCCATCGGGATCGATCAGGCCCTGCTCGCGCAGCATGGCGCGCACGATTTCGCGTTTTGGCCCGGTAAAGGCGACCACCGGGCGGTCGGGTTCCACATCGGCGGGTGGAGCCGCGGCTGGCTCGGGAACGGTGGACGCATGCGCATCGCTCGCGCGGCGCTGCGGTACGGGTGCCGGCGCGGGAGTCGGCGTCACCTCGATGGTCCGCCGCGGGGCGAATTTCTTCGCCTTGTCGCTGTCGAGCTTGGCCGGAACCGCAGCGGGAATCAGCCGGTCGAAGCCGAAGGTGCCGCTGGCGCGTTCGAGAAGCGATGCCCGCTTGGGCTTGCCATCGTCATCGTTCGACGGCTCTATCTGCGTGGGTTTGTTCACTGCCATGTTCCCTCCCGATCCGACCTGGACGATTTCGACGACCAGCAGCAGGAAGCATACCGCCCCTAGCGCACCGACACCGGCGAAGAATTGCTTCAGACGGAGTTTCTGGTGCTTGCGCGCCGCTTCGGTGACCGAACGCGAAATCGTCCCGATCACCGGCAGGTCGAGCGAGCGCTCGAGCTTGTCCGCGGTGGTGAAGCTCGAACGGAGCTGGCCGAGGACGAATGCGGCCCCCGCGCCCGCGCCGAGGCCGACGATCAGCACGCCCAGCAGCAGCAGCGGCCGGTTGGGAGCCGCGGGATTGCGCGGCGCGGTGGGCGGGTCGATCACCTCGAACTGGAACGCGCTGCGTTCGGTTTCCACCTGCCCGCGCAGCCGCATTTCCTCGCGGTCGTTGAGCAGGTCGTCATACTTGTCCTTCAGCACTTCGTAGTCGCGGCTGATGCGATTGGCTTCGGCCGCCACGGCGGGCTCGTTGGCCTGCGCGGCGATCAGCGCGGAAATGTCCGATTGCACCGCCGCCTTGCGGGCCTGCAGCGCCTGCACATTGGCCTGGCGTTCGGCGCGGATCGACATCAGTGAAGTGTAGGCCGGGTTGGGCGAACCGCCCGAACCCGCCGGTTCGCTGGCTGCCTGTTCGCGCAGCGAGGCGATCTGGCGCTGCTGCGCCTGCACGTCGGGATGGCTGTCGGTCAGGCCGCGCGCACGCATGGCCGAGAGGTTCGATTGCGCCTGCATCAACGCCCCGCGTGCGCCACCGCCCCCGGCGGTCACGATGCTGCGCGGCGTGCTGGCGATCTGGCCGTTGATGGCCGCCAGCGCGCTTTGCGCCGCGGCGATATCGGCATCGATCCCGCGCATTTCGGTGCGCATCGTCTGCAAGCGACCGGTCACGGTGCCAGTGCCGCCGATCAGGTCTGGGTGTTCCGCCTCGAAGGCCAGGCGCCGCTGTTCGGCGGCTTCGAGCTCGGCCTTGCGGTCGTCGAGCTGCTGGTCGAGAAACGCGATCGTATCGGCGACATCGCCGCGGTTGCCCGCGATGTTCGATTCGCGGAAGATATCGATCAGCTTCTGAACCACGTCTTTCGCCAGCGCGGCGTTCTCGGCATCGCTCAGGCTCGACTTGCCGACCGTCGCAGTGATCGTGAACAGATTGTCCTGCTCGCTCTCGACCACGATGTTCTCGGTCAGGCTCTGCACCGCGCTCTGCATCTCATTGTCGGTGGCGACCTTTTCGCCCAGCTTGGTGCTGCGCACCACGCGCTCGAGATTGACCGCGCTGACCAGCGTCTGGCGGACCTTGGTGATCGCCTGCTTGCCGTCCCCGGAAATCTCCAGCTGCTCGGACAGGACCCGCGAGCGCGAGCCAGCGGCGGTTCCACACCGTATGCAGCGCGCTGCGAAGTTCTTCGACGACTTCCTGCATGCCCCCGCAGTCCCCTAGAAGGTGCTTTCGGGGATGATGATCACATCACCCGGCTGCAGCAGCACATTGGCCTTGCTGTCGCCCCGCTTGAGCAGATCGGTCAGGCGCAGCGCATATTCGCGTTGGCGGCCGAGCTGCTTGTCGAAACGGATCAGCTTGGCGCGATTGCCGGCGGCGAACTCGGACAGGCCGCCGACCGCGATCATCGCGTCGAGCACGGTCATGTTCGCGCGATAGGGCAGCGAGGCCGGCTGCGCCGTGGCGCCGACAATGCGGATCTGCTGGCTGAAGGTCCCGGCAAATTCGTTGACGATGACCGAGACCAGCGGATCCTCGATATACTGGCTGAGCTGGAGGCGGATGTCCTCCTCGAGCATCGATGGCGTCTTGCCCACCGCCGGCATGTCCTTGACCAGCGGGATGGTGATGCGGCCATCGGGGCGCACCTGGATCTTTTCCGCACCCAGTTCGGGATTACGCCAGACATGGATGGTCAGCTGGTCGAGCGGACCGATCACATATTCCTCGCCCGGGCCTTCCTGCATGGCGACGAAAGTCGCGGGGGGAAGCTCGGTGTTGCCGCCGCCGGCACAGCCCGCCAGCATCAGCATGGGTGCGGCGCATCCGGCAAAAAGCAAGCTTGGTCGGTTCAAACGCATGTATCTATCCCGGCATCTGTCCACGGCCGTTTCGGACGCCGATTGCGCCCGTTGGCCCCTGTTTGGGAAGACTATTGCCCAAGAAAGGTGAACATACAGTTAGCCATAGCGCCCGGGAACCGCAGAAACCGCAGGATTCGCGGGCCTTACCCCGCCACGTTCACACCAGCATTTCGGCCGCCGGCCCCTGTCCGAGGAAGGCGCTGGGTGACGCGCTGGCGCCATAGGCCCCCGCGCAGAACACCGCGACCAGATCGCCCACCTCGGCGCGGGGCAGATGCGCCTTGTCCGCAAGCCGGTCGAGCGGGGTGCACAGGCAGCCGACCACATTCGCGGTTTCTTCCGGTTCGGCGGCAAAGCGGCTGGCGATCGCCACCGGGTAATTGCGCCGGACTACCGTGCCGAAATTGCCCGATGCCGCCAGCTGGTGATGCAGGCCGCCATCGGTAATCAGATAGGTTTCGCCGTAGCTGTCCTTGCGATCGACGATACGTGTGAGATAAACCCCAGCTTCGCCAACAAGATAGCGGCCGAGTTCAAGAAAGAGTTCAGCATCGGCCAGCGTCTCGGGCAGGTGCGCGAAGCGGTCGTGCAGCGCGGCCCCTACGGCAGCTATGTCCAGCGGCTCGTCACCCGGGAAATAGGGAATGCCGAAGCCTCCCCCCATGTTGAGCTTGGGCAGCTTGACCCCCGCCTCGCCAGCCAGGCGATCGGCGCAGTCGAGCACTTTCGCCTGCATGTCGATCACCGCTTCGGCCGACAGTGCCTGGCTGCCGGTAAAGATATGCAATCCGCGAAATTCGCAGCCTGCCGCGATGATCCGCGCGATCAGTGCCGGCACCCGTTCGGCATCGATCCCGAATGGCTTGGGGCCGCCGCCCATCTTCATCCCCGATCCCTTGAGTTCGAAATCGGGATTGACGCGGATCGCCATCCGCGGGGTCTTGCCGAGCCGCGCGGCGATACCCAGCGCGCGGTCGGCCTCGGCCTCGCTTTCGAGGTTGAGCGTGACGCCTGCGGCAATAGCCGCTTCCAGTTCGCCGTCGCGCTTGCCCGGCCCGGCGAAACTCACCCGCGTCAGGTCGAAACCCATTGCCCGGACCATTTCCAGCTCGCCCCCCGATGCGATATCGAGCCCGTCCGCTAGCGTCGAGACATGCTCAAGAACCGGCGCGAAACTGTTGGCCTTGATTGCATAATTGATCTTGATCCGGTCGGGCAACGCCGCGCGCAGATCGGCGAAGCGGTGCGTTATCAAATCCTTCGAATAGACGAACAGCGGGGTCCGCCCCGCAGCCTCGACCCAATGACTGGCGGGCTTGCCCCCGATGGCCAGTTCGCCGCCGATCGCGGTATAGCCCGCGGGAATGGGTCCCAGCGGCTTCATGCGCCGATCTCCGTGGCGATCGCGGTCCGGTCGAGTTTGCCGTTGGGATTGAGCGGCAGCATGTCGCGCCAATGGATCACGTGCGGTTGCATGAAATTGGGCAGTTCCTTCTGCAGGGCCTTGCGAAGGCCGCTTTCGGGGTCGTCCGAGTCTCCGGCAGGACGCACGACGAGATGGATCGCGTGACCGAGGCGTTCGTCCTGGACCCCGAGCGCGACCGCTTCGGCCACCAGGCCGCTCGCCACGGCAGCGCTCTCGATTTCCTGCGGACTGATACGGTTCCCCGCGCTCTTGATCATCGCATCGCGCCGTCCGACGAAATGGAGCAGCCCGTCCGCATCGCGCAAGACCCGGTCGCCCGACCAGACGGCCGTGCCGCCATATTCGGACATCGCCGGGGCCGGCTTGAAGCGTTCGGCTGTACGCTCGGCATCCTGCCAGTACCCCTGCGCCACCAGCGGTCCGCAGTGCACCAGTTCGCCTTCCTGACCCGGTCCGGCCAGCGAACCATCGTCGGCCATCACCAGTATCTCGGCGAAGGGAATGGCCCGGCCCATCGATGTCGGATGGGTATCGACCAGCGCCGAATCGAGATAGGTCGAACGGAATGCCTCGGTCAGGCCATACATCGGAAAAAGTTTTGATTGCGGGAACATGCCGCGCAAATCTCGCACGAGGTCGAGCGTCAGTGCGCCGCCGGAATTGGTCAGCCGCCGCATGCTCCCGATCGCCTCCGCAGGCCATTCGACGTCGGTCAGTTGCAGCCACAGGGGCGGCACCGCAGCGAGCGTCGTCACCGCATGCCGGGCGCAGGCTTTCGCCACATCGCGCGGGAAGAGATAATCGAGCGGGACCACGCAGCCCCCCGCATACCAGGTCGAAAGCAGCTGGCTCTGGCCGTAATCGAAACTCAGCGGGAGCACCGCCAGCGTCACATCGTCCTCCGCCATGCCGAGGTAATGCGCCACGCTGACCGCGCCCAGCCACATATTCGCATGGCTCAGCATGACGCCCTTGGGCCGGCCGGTCGAACCGCTGGTGTAGAGGATGGCCGCCAAGGCGTCCGGATCGTGCGCGGATGGCCCTGCATGGTCGCCCTGCGCTTCGGCCAGCGCGAAGACATCGGCTTCGTCGATCGGCGAACACGCCGGTGGCAGGTCCGCGTCCTCCAGCGTGGCCAACCGGGCCCTGGTCCCCATCAGCAACACAGCGCCGCTGTCGGCAAGGATATGCGCGACCTGCGCGCGCTTGAGCAGCGGATTGATCGGCACGTGCACCACGCCTGCGCGGGCCGCGGCGAGCGGCAGCAGGCAGGTCAATTCGCCCTTCGCCGCCCAGCTGGCGACACGCGCGCCCGCCGGCACCCGGCCTGCAAGCCAGCCTGCAAGCAGGCCCACTCGCTTTCTCAGCTCGGAATGGGTAAGCGTACGCTCGCGCAGAACGAGCGCAGGCGCATCGTCTCGCCCGCGCTCGGCCAGTCGATCGAGCGGCTGCGGCGTGGGATCAGGCATTAACGCTCCTGAGT
>LUMV01000506.1_pt1 | contig 11212 bp, 13 predicted proteins | sample 729731 | NCBI WGS metagenome assembly LUMV01 (sample SAMN03860301, study PRJNA289734) | marine metagenome | biome: seawater column; feature: ocean; material: water; isolation source: Red Sea water column Station 192 - depth 200m | place: Saudi Arabia: Red Sea | collected 2011-10-15 | depth 200 m
CGCCCGCCTTCAGCAGAGCTTCGATCCCCTCGATATAGCCGAGCTGGGTCGCGATCTGGAGCGGCGTCACGCCCCTCTTGTCCGCCACATCGGGATCGCCGCCCTTCGCCGCGAGAAACGCGATCCAGTTCGCGTCGCGCCGTTCGGTGACGATGTGCATGGCCGTGCGCCCGGTCGCGATATCGCGCGTGTTGATCAGCGTGTTGCCCGGCTGGTTCAGCGCATCGATGACCTTGTCGCCGTCACGCTCCTTCACCGCCTTCAGGAACTCGTATCCTTCGGACATCTGCTGCGCCGCGACCGGCTGGGCGGCCAGCGCCGTCAGGGCCACGGGCACAGCCGTGGCTTTCAACAATGTCGCTGCGATCCGATTTCTACCAAGCACTTCGCCAGACCCTTTTCCTGCGTTGGATTTGCGCCAAAACGCCCCTTGCCCGCACGGCTTTAGCAGAGCATGAACCGCGACACCATGGCCCCTCCGATCCGCTTCGTATCCCGTCTGCTCTGCATGGCGCTTGCAATCCCTTTGCTCGCCGCATGCGATGCCGGTGCACCCGCCCCACCGCCCGAAGAACCGCCGCTGGCCGGTGCCGATATCGGCGGCCCGTTCGAATTGAAGGGCGAGGACGGGAAGACCTACCGGTGGAGCGATTTCGACGGCCAGTATCGGATCGTCTATTTCGGTTACGCCTATTGCCCCGATGTCTGCCCGACCGACGTGCAGCGTATGGCGCAGGGGCTGAATTTATTCGAACGGCAATCGCCCGAACTGGCCCGGCAGATCCAGCCGATCTTCATCACCGTCGATCCGGCCCGCGATACGCAGGAAGTGGTCGGCGAATTTACCGATGCCTTCCATCCCCGGCTGCTCGGCCTGACGGGTACGCCCGAACAGGTTGAGGCAGCGGCGGACGTGTTCCGGGTCTATTACCAGAAGGGTGCCGACCAGCCGGGCGGCGGCTATCTGATGGATCACTCCAACTTCACCTTCCTGTTCGGCCCCGATGGCGCGCCGCTGGCGACCTTGCCGACCGATCTCGGCCCCGAAGCGGTGGCCGAAGAGCTGGCGAAATGGGTGCGATGAGAGACAGGTTCTGGGAGCGCCCGCTCGCCGAACTCTCGCCCGAAGAGTGGGAAGCGCTGTGCGACGGGTGCGGGCGCTGCTGCCTCCACAAGATCGAGGACGAGGATACCGGCGAAATCGCGGACACCAATGTCGCCTGCCGTCTACTCGACTGCGAGACCGCGCGATGCAGCGATTATGCGAACCGCAAGAGCTTCGTGCCCGATTGCCTGCGCCTGACGCTCAAGATCGTCGACAGTGTCGAGTGGCTGCCGCGCACCTGCGCCTACCGCGTCCGCGCTGAAGGGCGGCCGCTGCCACAATGGCACTATCTGATTTCGGGCGATCGCGAAGCGGTCAAGCGTGCGGGCGTGTCGGTTTCGGGCCGCGTCATCAGCGAAACCCGCGCAGGTCCGCTCGAACATCATATCGTCGAATGGGATGATGAAGACGCTTGGGCCGAGGAAACCGACGCGCCATGATCGAGTGGCTGCGCGCCGACCGGCAGGACCCGGCGATCGAGCTGCTGGGCCGCACGGTCCCGATCCACATCACTCGCCACGCCCGCGCGCGACGGCTGACCATGCGGCTTTCGCCCGACGGGGGCGCCGTGCGCGTCACTTTGCCGCGCTGGAGCCGCAGCGCGGAGGCGCTCCGCTTCGCATGGGACCGCCGCGACTGGCTGGAAGCGCAGCTCGCCAAAGTGCCCGTCCGCGAAGATCCGGTGACGCGCGGCCATCTGACCTGGTGCGGACAGACGCTCGCGATCGACTGGCGGGCGGATGCGCCGCGTCGACCGGTCCGCTCGGGCGACACGCTGACGCTGGGCGGCCCGCGCGAAACATTGCCGCAGCGTCTCGCCCGCTGGCTTGAAAGCGAGGCCGAGCGCCTGATGGCAGACGATCTCGCCTTCTATTGCGAGCGCGCGAAGATCGCCGCGCCGACGTTAAGACTGTCGCGCGCGCAACGCCGCTGGGGCAGCTGTTCGAGCAGTGGGACGGTCCGCATCAATTGGCGGCTGGTCCAGGCGCCCGACGCGGTGCGCCGCTCGGTCGTCGCGCACGAGACCGCGCATCTCGTCCATTTCGACCACAGTCCGGCCTTCCACGCCCTTCTCGCCGAAATCTACGAGGGCGATCAGCACTGGGCCGATGCGTGGCTGAAGAACCATGGGCGGACGCTCTACGCCGATTTCGGTTGAGGCGGAGCCCTCTGGCACTTTCGCCTCCGACACTCTATCTTGCCGGTCATGCGCCTTTCCACGCGATTCAACCCGGTCGGCGGGATTCAGGATTTCTGGTCCGAATTCACCCGCCCCAATCCCTATCGCTGGCCGATCCTGGCCGTATCGCTGCTCTGCACGTTCAGCCTGTTGTTCTGGATAACGAAGGAACGCGTCATCGGCCCGCCGGTCCGGCCCGAAGTGACCTTCATCTCGACCTTCGCCGAAGGCCGTACGGACGAGGAGATCGTCGCCTCGAACCTCGCCAATCAGCAATTGCAGGATCGGATCCGCGAAGAACAGGCCGTGCGCGAGGAAGAAGTGCGCGAGATGTACCGCACGCTCGGACGGGCGAGCGGTCTGGACGTCGATGCGATGGAAGCCGAGATCGCCGCCGATCGCGCCCGCCAGGAAGCCCGTCGCAAGCGGCTGCTCGAAGCGGCAGGCCTTCCGGCCCAAACAGCGACCGAAGCCGAAACCGATCCTGAAACCGCAGCCGAATAACGCGCCCGGCGCCGAAGACCGGCGCTGGCTCGACGCGGCGGCGCGACTTGCGTTGCGCGGACGACCGCTCGCGCGGCCAAATCCATCCGTCGGCGCGCTGCTGGTCAAGGACGGACTTGTGGTCGGGCGCGGCTGGACCCAGGCAGGCGGGCGTCCCCATGCCGAGGCGGTGGCGCTCGATCAGGCAGGCGACACGGCGAAAGGCGCGACGCTCTATGTTACGCTCGAACCGTGCGCGCATGTCTCGTCGCGCGGGCCATCGTGCTCCTCTCTTCTGGCGAACAGCGGTATCGTGCACGCAGTCGTCGGGTGTGGCGATCCCGATCCGCGCACGGCGGGGCGAGGCCTCCAGACACTACGCGCGGCGGGTATCGACACCCTGCTTGTCGACCATTCGCCTTCCGCCGCCAGCCTCGCCGGCTATCTGACCCGCGCGCGCCTCGGCCGCCCGCATGTCACGCTCAAGCTGGCCCTTTCGCTGGACGGCTGCATCGCGCTGCCCGATGGGTCGAGCCGGTGGATCACCGGAGCGGAGGCGCGCGCCCATGTCCATGTCGAAGGCGGCGCGGCGACCGCCGCCGCTTTTCTGGCCTCGGACCTCGTCGACCGGCTCGAAATCTATCGCGCGCCGATCCTGATCGGGAACGGCCTGCCCGCGCTCAGGGATATCGGCCTCAGCGATCTTGCCGAGGCCCATGGCCGCTGGCACAGGGCGGAGACACGCATTCTCGGCCCGGACGTTTACGAGCGTTACGAGCGCTTCGGCCAAAAAGGATAGAGCCATGTTCACCGGCATCGTCACTGCCATCGGCCGGATTGCGGCCACCGAGACGCGCGGCGACACCGCCGTGCGCATCGCCTGCCCCGAGGAGGCGCAATGGCAGCCGGACACGATTCCCGTCGGCGCTTCCATCGCCTGTTCGGGCGTCTGCCTGACCGTGACCGAGCGCGGCACAGATGCCGATGGCCCCTGGTTCGCGGTCGACGTTTCGGGCGAGACGATTGCGCGCACCGTGCCCGGCATGTGGAAGGAAGGCCGCCCGCTGAACCTCGAACGGGCGCTCAAGATCGGGGACGAATTGGGCGGCCATCTCGTGACGGGCCATGTCGACACGGTCGGTGAGGTCGTGCTGTCGCGCGAGGAAGGCGGATCGCGCAAGATCGCCATCCGCATCGGGCGCGAACATGCGCCCTTCGTCGCGCCCAAAGGGTCGATCACGATCGACGGCGTTTCGCTGACGGTGAACGATGTGCGCGACCGACCGGACGGATCTTGCGACTTCGCCCTGAATCTCATTCCCCACACCGGCGAAGTCACGACGCTCGGCGACCTGCGCGAGGGAAGCCGCGTCAATCTCGAAATCGACGTACTGGCTCGCTACCTCCAGCGAATGCGCGCGCTCGACCGCGCCTGAGCGGTCCGGGCGCTGTCGGTCCGAAGCGTCGTCCGACCCTTGGTCGTCTACGCCTGCGGAACGCGCCTCAGCCCGCCACCGTCGCCAGCGCGGCGATGAACTTGTCGATATTGCCGCGATGGAGACCCGCCACATTGATGCGGCCTGACCCGGCCATGTAGATGCCGTGATCCTTGCGCAGCGCGGCGATCTGGTCGCTGGAAAGCGGGAGCACGGCGAACAATCCGTTCTGGTCGGCCAACGCGCTCAGGTTGAGGCCGGGGATGTCGCCATCCGCCGCGGCCAGGCGTTCGCGCACGCCGCGCATCCGCTCTCGCATATCGTCCAGCTCGCCGAGCCAGTCGCGCGTCAGATCCTTATCCTCGACCACAATACGCACGGCGGCCCCGCCGTGATCAGGCGGCATCGACCAGGTCGCGCGCGCCAGCATGTTGGCGTTGGACATGATCGCGTCGAGATCGCCGGCCTCTTTCGCCAGCACGTAAAACGCGCCCACACGGTCACGATAGAGTCCGAAATTCTTGTCGCAGCTATAGGCGACCAGCGCTTCGGGCACGGCATCGATCACCGTGCGAATGCCCGCCGCATCCTCTTCCATCCCGTGGCCTAGGCCCTGATAGGCGATGTCGAGCACCGGAAGCACGGCACTGTCCGCCAGCGCATCGGCAATCGCGCGCCATTGTTCGTCCGTGTAATCGATCCCGGTCGGGTTGTGGCAACAGCCGTGGAGCAGCACCAGCTCGCCCTCGCCCCCTTCGCGGATCACGCGCAGGACCGCATCGAGATTCGCCGTCCCGTCGGGCAACGCATGGTCGAAGGGCACGGTCTCCAGTCCCAGATCGGAAACGATCTGCGCGTGGTTGGGCCAGCTCGGCGTACCGAGATGGACGCGCCGCGCCCCGGCCTTTTGCGCCAGCGCCAGTGCCAGCCGCACCGCGCCGGTGCCGCCCGGCGTCTGCATCCCGGCGATGCGCCCGCCACGCTCCGGATTCTCGCCGAAAATGTAGGGCATCAGGCCCGAAACGAACCCGCCATCGCCTTCCGGGCCGAGATAGCTTTTGGAATCCTGTTCATCGACCAGGCGCTGTTCGGCGCCCTTGATCGCCTTGAACACCGGCGTCGCCCCGTCTCCGGTGCGATAGACGCCGACGCCGAGATCGATCTTGTCGTCGCGCGGATCGGCGGCATGAAGCTTGATGAGCGCGAGCAGCGCGTCGGCGGGTTGGGCTTGGAGAGCGTCGAGCATGCCCGCGTCCTTGCCCGCGCGCCGGAGCGCCTGCAACAGGGAATTGTCTATCGCAGAGACGAGATCGGCTTCATCATCCGCATGCCCGATGCGCGATCAGAAGGGCAGCCAACGCTGCTTCTTCGAAAACTTCATATAGCCCGCATTGATGCCGAGCCTGAGGCCTGCCCCCACCCGGATCGGGATCAGGACGACATCGCCCTTGCGCAGGTAACTCGCCGTCATCCCGCCGATGGCATAGGCCTGGCCCTCGCCCGCCGGATAGCGTTCGTACAATTCCTCGCTGTCGTAGAGATTGTAGACGAGCACGAAGGTACTGCCGGCATTGGCGCCTGCATCGAAGCCGATCGACGGTCCGGTCCAGTAGACCGGGCGCTCGCCCTCGACCTTGTGATAGAGCGTACCCGAACCGTAGCGCGCGCCGACGATGAACGCCCCGCCCGCCTCGCGCCCGACGATATAGGCGTTGGGCTGGCCCTGTTCGGCGAGCAGTTTCTGGATCAGCTTGGCCACCCCTTCAGCGCCCTTGCCGAACACGCCTTCGGCCGCGCCGATCAAATCGTCCTCGCGATACGTTGTCGCAGGGTCGTCCGCCGGGGCGGTCTGCGCATCAGGCGTCGCTGGGACGGTTTCAGACCAATCCACGCCCGTCGCCGTGTCGCTGCCGGGATCGCTCCATGTGGGCGCAGTCGGCTGGGTCGTCTCCGCGGGATAGGAGACACTGGGTTCGACAGGTCGCGGATCGGCATAGACGTCCTGATCGCCCGGGTTTTCGATCAGATCGCCGTCGATCGGTGCCTCATAGGCATCGTTGGGATCGACACGCTCGACCTGTGCGGCAAGCGGCGTCACGGCTAGACCGAGCGCGGCCAGGCCCATGGCGAGCGGGCGCATGACGATCGCAGACCAGCTGCGGGGCAGCGATGGGGCGGACAGGTTCATGGCGGGTTCCCTCCCTTGTGCCGAGCGTGCGACGAACGGGCGCGGCGCTCGTCCAAGACGCGCCGCTCCAATCTTACGAGACGGCGTTGATCGCGCCACCGCAATGAGCGCGCGATGAACCGAATCCGAAACGCGCCGAAGCGAGTCAGCCCCGCGCCCACAATCCTCGATATGGCAGGACCAAACCCCTTGAAGCCACGCCCACCCCCCGTTATAGCGCGCCCCTCGCAGCCGACGTGCTTGCTGCGGAGACGTGGGTGAGTGGCTGAAACCAGTTCCCTGCTAAGGAACCGTACTCTATCAGGGTACCGAGGGTTCGAATCCCTCCGTCTCCGCCACCTCCCCGGTATTAGGTAGCAAACGCACAAAGAAAAGTCGTGCTTTCGCAGCTACCTATAGCGAATGGGCACTACAAACATGAAAGCAAGCCTTGAGGATCGCATTGCGGTTTTCAAAGGCGAACTCGAAGAAATCGACGCTGAGATCATCAAGATCGAGATCGAGGAAGGCATCGATATTCTCCAGCTGCTCAAAAATCGCCGGAAGAAACTGCACGCTCTCATTGGCGGAGCGGAAGACATCATCTTCGATAGCGACCCGAACTGGCGAAATAAGGTGAAGCCGCGCAAGAAGCACAAATGGCATAGCCCTTTCCGGTCAGGTGAGCTGGGTCGCTTTGCCCTTTGTATTCTGCGTGAACGGAGTCGCTGGATGCGCCCTCGCGAGGTGGCGCGCGAAATGCTCCTGCTCAGGTGCGACCGGGTCAACGAACGTGTGACCCTCGATAAGGTGACCAATTCGGTCTCTGGCTACTTCGCAAAACACGAAGGCGACCTTCTCAACACTTGAATGAGGCTAGGGCTTTCATTTGATGCCCATAGCACCTCCTCGATATACTGACGTTCTCGGCGGCCGGCTTCCGGCTCTTGAGCGCTGCCTCATCCGTTATCGAGCGCTCCAGATCACAGTTGCTATATTCCATGCTGAGAAACTGAAACCGGAGATAGAACCATCTAAGATCGCTTTGTATGCGAAGAGCGGGGGTTAAGCCTCTGCTCGGATGGCATAGGCCGCTTTAATGGGAGAGCGCGTTCAAGAGCGGAAAGCTGATATGGATTCGATTTGTGAATTCCTACGGGGGGCCGCAGCACGTCGCTGAACCGAGAGGCCCGCCAGATGGTATCACCCGACTACGCCGACACCGGGATTTACCCTTCTGTTCTTCGTGGCTTCCATAGATGCTATTCCTTACGGCGCCATTGTTCGCCCGCTCACCGGTTTTTCCGGCTTCGCTGATTCCATTCGCTGCGCCGTCTCCAGCGCCGCGGCTGATCGCGACAAAGGTGGTTTTCGCTTCCACCGTCATCGCCCGGTGGCTTTCGAGCTTGGTAATCGACCGATCGGCGGTCGTGCGACGGGCTGCCATGCGCGGCGCCGGCCCATTCGTGGCGAAGGTGCAGGTCGCAGGTAGTCCAAGATGCAAGTCCGTATGTCGGTTACGGCCACGCCACGGAGACCAATGCGAATTTCAGCTTTTAAGAGTTCGCAAGCAACCTTCGAATGACCAATCGGGTCGCAAGCTGAACGTCCACATTTCGCTTTGTCACTCAGAGCCGGACGGACCGCCGACGGCCCAATTCCGGACTTTCCGCCACGCGCTCAGTTAACCGGCTATCGTGTCCAGCGCTGCCATGGCTCCATCAGTAAGGTAAAGATTAGCCGCCGCGACGCTCGGCGTTCACGTCATCGGTCGAAGGCAATCTCAGAAAGCCTTTTCACAGCGCGGTTGGGCCAAGGAAGCGGCCGGTCGCACAGATACTAGAAAACCCGAACGACAAGGGTGTTCCCCGAGAAAATCGCGTATTCCAAAGCCGTCCTTCCGAAGATCCATACCTATTCTGAATTGTTCGGACTCTCCCACAAGATTGGAGTGTCGGCTTACTTTGTGTCCACAATCACATTCCTGAAAAGAAACGCTTTTCGACCTCGTAGTCGAGATGGCGGTCCACGAACGCCGAGTCCACCTCATCGAGTGACGGGTATGATGAAGGCGCGAATAGTTCGCCTTTCTGCCCCTTATAGGTGATCACCGGAACGAAACCCGCTTTCGCCTTGGTCCGGGTCGCGGCGGCCATCCGCTCCACCAATGCTTCCGGCCGGAAGACGAGCTCGGCATGCGACACCAAAGCATGTCCGGCGGATCGTGATGCGACGTCGATCCAGTTACGCAATTTGGCCGTGCGCATTGCGACCGGATTGGGAAACGGCGCGTTGCTCACAGGACAAAGTTCTTCTGCGATCGGCTTACCGAACTTGGGATCGTCCCTTTCGATACCCCAGAAATCTTCGTCCCAGACGGTGCGCCATTCGGCCCGGATAAACTCGCCGAACGCAAGGGTCTTCAAGTCCGGATGCGCGTGCCACGGGGTCGCATGCAGGCTGCGCAGCCATTGATCGGCTTGTCGCGCGATAACGACGACGAAGACATCGTCGGGAATTTCGACCTCGTCCGGCACAAGCCAGTGCTTGAAACCGAATTCTTCGGTGAAGCGGAGATCCTCAAGGTTCCGCTCGAGTAGCTTTATGAGCGCGTTGGTTCCGCTGCAGCGCTGACCATAGACCTGGAAGCGCCTGAATTGTGTAAGGGCCAAGAACGTCTCCGAAATTCCTTGGCGCGCGCCTAATGCGCTTCGTCCCAGCTTTCCGCTTGATCGTTGTTGCATGGTAGCAACGCCTTCTGCGTTCGATCGTCCGTCCTTCATGACGGAACAGATCGAACTGGAACGAGGCTTGAATCTTGCGGGCGAAAATCCTTCGCTCGCCGACGCCCTACGTTCGCATATCGTGGAGGATGGCTTCCCCTGTGTCGGGGCGAAATCGGCCCTCGCGACCGGTCGGCTAAAGGTCCTGCCAGCCCGATCGCTGACCAGTGCCTGGAACGACATCGAAATTCATGAGGCCCTGCTGGAGTGGAGCGAGGATTACGAGTGCGACCCCGAAGGCTTGCGCAGCCTCGCCGTCGTGTTTTCCGGGCCCGACGAACTGGACGAAGCGGCGTTCGAAAGCGCGATGTGGGACCGGCTGAATTCGCTCGCCGCAAAGGACGAATGGCGCGGGCAAGCTTACGATCCAGATGTCAGCAGCGACCCGGCGAACCCGCATTTCTCGCTGAGCTTCGGAGGGAAAGCCTATTTCGTGGTCGGCATGCATCCCAACGCCTCGCGTTCCGCACGGCGAACGCCCCATCCCACCCTCGTCTTCAATCTGCACGATCAGTTCGAAGCTTTGCGCGCGTCGCGAAGGTACGAACGCATGCGCGAGACCATCCTGAAGCGCGACCAGGCGCTCGATGGCTCGATCAATCCGATGCTGTCGCGCCACGGCACTGCGAGCGAAGCGCGGCAATATAGCGGGCGCGTGGTCGGCGACGACTGGCAGTGTCCCTTTTCGGACCCGAGGATGGAGCCATGAAGCGTATCGCACCGCGCACCGGCACCGCGATCGAACTGTCCAAAGGGCAGGAGTTGACCGTTATCGATCCCGAAGGTGGCCAGGTCAGCGATCTCTTGACCGTATCAAGGGCGGATCCCCGCGAAATCCTCTCTAACGGGCGAACGTTCGATTACGAGGAGAGGATCATCCTGACCACCGGCGCGCGGCTGTGGTCGAACCGGTCGAACCCCATGCTCACCATCCTCGAAGATACAGCGCTGGCGCACGATTTCCTGCTGACGCCGTGTTCCGAAGACACGTTTCGGCATTTCTATCCCGACAAGCCCGTTCATCGCGGCTGCTTCGGTAATTTGGCCGAAGCGCTTAAGCCATATGGGGTTGCGCCCGACGACATTCCGACGGCCTTCAATGTCTTCATGAATGTTCCGGTCGCCGAAAACGGGGTGATATCCGTCGATCCACCGCAGTCGCAAGGCGGAACATTCACCCGGTTCCGGGCCGAGATGGATCTGGTCATCGGGCTGACGGCATGCGCGGCCTATGCCTCGAACGGCGGCACGTTCAAGCCAATCGATTACGATGTGAGCGACTGAAATGTTGCTGGATTTGCTCGAATGGTACGGCGCGATCGCGGCGGTCATCGCTGCGCTGGTCGTGGCGACGAATGTCAGCGCGCGGGTTTCGGGGTGGGCCTTCGTGCTGTTCGTCACTTCCTCGCTTGCGCTGACGGCATGGGGCTTCCTCAGCGAAGACGCCGAAGGGATCGGTTGGCAGAACATAGCTTTGCTGTTGATCAACCTATGGGGCGTCTACCGCCTGGCAGGACATTTCGCATCGGGCGCGATCTATTCCTCGGTGGAAGCGCGGGACATGATTTCGGCGCTCTCCAGTCCTGCATTGTACCTCGGCAGCGCGATCGCGGGGAGCGCCTCTACCACGCTGGCGCTCATGCTGACGCTGCTCGGTCTGGTCCGGCGCGCCGACGCGGAATTCGATCCGCAGATGTATCGCCAGATTTACCGCATTGCCGTGCTCGCGACGCTTCTGCTGGCTGGAGCCGTGGTGATGCTGTTGCTGATGACGATGCCGATCGGTGAATTCGACGATGTGCCGGGCCGCTGGTTCCCCATGCTGTACAACGTCCTGTACTGGATCGTGGTGGTGCTCAGCGCCGGGCTCGTCGCCATGGTCACCATGCTGTTCGGCACCGTGCGGTCTCTGATCGCGAAGCTCACACCGCACGACGATGTGTAAACGTGATCATCTCCAAACCGAAAAGAACCTCTGACATGTTCACGCAGCTCGCTCCCCCGCTTCCAGTGCACATCACCGATCGCGGCCCGGGGCTGGCCTTCGCGGTCATCGAC
>LUMV01000863.1_pt1 | contig 11132 bp, 10 predicted proteins | sample 729731 | NCBI WGS metagenome assembly LUMV01 (sample SAMN03860301, study PRJNA289734) | marine metagenome | biome: seawater column; feature: ocean; material: water; isolation source: Red Sea water column Station 192 - depth 200m | place: Saudi Arabia: Red Sea | collected 2011-10-15 | depth 200 m
GGACGACGGAGATGTATAAGTCCCTGCATGACCCTGACCGCAGAGCTCTATTTCAGCTTCCGTTCGCCCTACAGCTTTCTTTCGGTCGGCCGGTACCGCGCCATGGCCGAGGAATACGATCTCGACATCGCGCTGCGTCCCGTCTGGCCGCTGGCGATCCGCGAACCCGATTTCTTCGAGCGCAACCATCCCAACTGGCTGGCCTATACGCTGCGCGACATGATGCGCGTGGCGCAGTTTCACGGCATTCCCTTCGGACCGCCGCGCCCCGATCCGATCGTGCAGGATGCCGCCACACGCAAAATCGCCGCCGAGCAGCCCTATATCCGCCACGTCACGCGGATGGGCCAGGCTGCGGCACGAAGAGGCAAGGGTCTCGTCTTCGCGCATGAGGCGGGGCAGTTGATCTGGGGCGGGCAGGAAAACTGGCACGAGGGCGACCACCTCGCCGGCGCGCTGACCCGCGCCGCGCTCGACGCGCCGGAGATCGATCGCGAGGTCGCCGCCGAGGAAGACACGCTTGACGCCGAAATCGCTGCCAACCAGGATGCACTCGAGGCCTCGGGTCATTGGGGCGTGCCGACGCTGGTGTTCGAGGGCGAACCGTTCTTCGGCCAGGACCGTATCGAAATGGCGCGCTGGCGGATGGAACAGCAGGGGCTGGCGAAGCGATGACCACCGAATTCTTCGACAGTTTCGACGGCACGCGGCTGGCGCTGCATCGGCATGGGGCAGGGCGGCCGTTCGTCCTCCTGCACGGCCTGTTCTCCAGCGCGCAGATGAACTGGATCAAATGGGGGCATCACGAGGCGATCGCCGCGCAGGGGTTCGAAGTGTTGATGCTCGATTTCCGCGTGCATGGCGACAGCGCGGCGCCGCATGATCCCGATAGCTATCCGAGCAATGTGCTGGTGCGCGACGTGGCCGCGCTGGTCGATCATCTCGGGCTCGACGATTACGACCTTGGCGGCTTCTCGCTTGGCGCGCGCACATCGCTGCACGGCGCGGCGCACGGCGTGTTGACGCCTGCGCATCTGGTGATCGGCGGGATGGGGACAGCGGGGCTGGGCGAATGGCAGCGCCGCGCCGCCAAGTTCCACCGCGTGATCGACGAATTCGATGCCATTCCCAAGGGCGATCCTGACTATTTCTCAATGCAGTTCCTCAAGTCGCAAGGGGTCGACCGAGTCGCGGCGCGGCTACTGCTCGACACCATGCCCGATCTCGATCTCGCCTTGCTCGACAATATCACCATGCCCACGCTGGTCGTGTGCGGTGACGAGGACCGCGACAATGGCTCGGCCGCCGATCTGGCGGAGCGCCTGCCCGATGCGGATTTCGCCGAAGTGCCGGGCACGCATATGAGCAGCGTCACCAAGCCCGACCTCGGGCAGGCGATCGCCAACTGGCTCGGAGCGCAGACATAGGCAGACCCGCGCCTGCGCTGTCCTGGTGGCTGTGGGGCCTGCTGGCCTTCGCCGTCGTCGTTGCGTTGAGCCTGGCGGTGACCGCGCCCGACGATGTGACGCTGGGCATTGCCGAACACCAGGCGGCCGGCACTGCTGCACGGGTCGATGCCATCCAAGCACAGTGGCATGCGGGCGGCGTGCGTCCGCTGGCCGTCTTCGCAATGTTCGGCGATCTGGTCTTTATCGGCATATATGGCGCAGGCAGCTGGATCGCCGGCCGCAGTTTCATGCGCATGGGTGGCACGGTGCGGACGATCGGCGCGGTCGTCGCAGCCGCGGCGGTTGTATTCGTGCTGACCGATTATACCGAAACGCTGCTGCAGCTGGCCCAATTGCTGCGCGATGCGGGGTCAGACCAGTTGGCGAGCATTGCTGCCACCGCGCGTCCGGTCAAGGTCGCGGCGTGGGTCGTGACCTTCCTCGGCGTAATCGCGGCATGGCTCATCCGCCGGTTTGCTGCGCCAACCGCTTGATTAAGCTGCGCGGCAGGTGCAATCCGGTAGCACGTGAAACCACATCATTCCGATCCTGAGAGGACCCGCATGAAATTCGCAACCGTCGCGCTCTCCGCGCTTGCCGTCTCGCTCGCTACGCCGGCCATGGCCGATGACCATGCGGAAACGCCCGCAGCCGCAGCTGCCGCTTTCCCGATGACCCCGCAGGGCGCCGCCGACTGGGTGGCGATGGTCGAACAGGACATGTTCGATTTCTCGGTCGAATACGGCCGGGTGCTGTGGCTCAATTCGACCTATATCGTGCATGACAGCAACCAGCTGGCAGCCAAATACGGCGCGCAGGCGACGGAAAAGTCGGTTCGGTACGCGAACGAGGCCGCGCGCTATGCGCAGGTCGCGGGGCTTGACCCCGAAGTCGCCCGCAAGCTCGACATCCTGCGCAACGGCATCGTCATACCCGCGCCCGTCCGCGACGGCGCCGCGACCGAGCTCAACGAAATCGCCACCAAGCTCAACAGCCAGTACGGGCAGGGCAAGGGCATGCTCGGCGGCGAGGAGATCAACGGCAGCGATATCGAGGCCGAGATGGGCAATCTCGAGCGCACGCCCGCCGAACTCGCCGAAATGTGGACCAGCTGGCACGACAATGTCGGTGCGCCCATGCGCGAGGATTACCAGCGCATGATCGCCATCGCCAACGAAGGCTCGAAGGAACTCGGCTTTGCCGACCTGGGCGCGATGTGGCGTTCGAACTACGACATGGACCCAGACCAGTTCGCCGCCGAGACCGAGCGCATGTGGCAGGAAGTAAAGCCGCTCTACATGGCGCTGCACACCTATGTCCGGGGCAAGCTCAACGCCAAGTACGGCGCCGAAGTGCAGCCCGCCGACGGCCCGATCCGCGCCGACCTGCTCGGCAATATGTGGGCGCAGGAATGGGGGAACATCTATCCGCTGGTCGCGCCCGAGGGTGCCGGTGACATCGGATACGATCTGACCGACCTGATCGCGGCCAAGGGGCTTGACGAGATCCAGATGGTGCGGACCGGCGAAGGGTTCTTCTCCTCGCTCGGCTTCGAACCGCTGCCGGACACGTTCTGGGAGCGCAGCCAGTTCGTCAAACCGCGGGACCGCGAGGTGGTGTGCCATGCCAGCGCGTGGGACGTCGACAATGTCGACGATCTGCGCATCAAGATGTGCATCAAGAAGAACGCCGACGATTTCGTGACCATCCATCACGAGCTGGGCCACAATTACTACCAGCGCGCCTACAACCAGCAGGACTACCTGCACCTCAACGGCGCCAACGATGGCTTCCACGAGGCGATCGGCGACATGATCGCGCTGTCGATCACGCCCGAATATCTCGTCCAGATCGACATGCTCGACGAGGCCGACGTACCCAGCGCGGACAAGGATATCGGCCTGCTGCTGCGGCAGGCGATGGACAAGGTCGCCTTCCTGCCTTTCGGCCTGATGGTCGACCGTTATCGCTGGCAGCTGTTCGACGGCACCATCCCGGCCGACCAGCTGAACAAGGGGTGGAACGATTTGCGGCTCGAATACCAGGGGATCGTCCCGCCGGTGGAGCGCGATGAAAGCGGGTTCGACGCCGGCGCGAAGTACCACATCCCCGGCAACGTGCCTTACACGCGCTATTTCCTTGCGCGGATCCTGCAGTTCCAGTTCTTCAAGGCCGCCTGCGACCAGGCCGGCTGGGAAGGGCCGCTGCACCGCTGCTCGTTCTACGGCAATGAGGAAGTCGGCAAGAACCTCGCCGCCATGCTCGAAATGGGCGCCAGCAAGCCGTGGCCCGATGCGCTCGAGGCCTTCACCGGCGAGCGGCAGATGAGCGGCACGGCAATGGTCGAGTACTTCGCTCCGCTGAAGGCGTGGCTCGACGAACAGAACGCCGGCCAGACCGAAGGATGGTAAGTCGCCTCGCGCTGCTGCTGGCGCTTCCGCTGACCGCCGCTTGCGCCCCCATGGCGCCAAGCGGCGATGCCCGCGCGCCGATATCCGGACAGCCGGTCGAGGGGGCGCTGTTCGTGGCGGGCAAGTTCGGCAACACGCTGACGAAGGTGGAGCTGGCATCGGGCGAAACCGTCGCGAGGGTTGCCAGCTGCGCCAATCCGCACGAACTCGCCACGTCTCCCGACGAAAGCCATCTCGCGCTTGCCTGCTATGGCGGCTCGGCAAGGTCGCCAGCGTGGATCTGGGCGAGGGCGCGCGGCCGCACGGGATTGTGTGGCATGCCAATGGCGATATCTATGCCACGGCGGAGGGGCGCCGCTCGATTTTCTGGATTCGCGATCCGCTCGGTGCGGCGGAGGCATTCGAATATGGTTCGGGGCAGGATGGCACGCATATGCTGGCGGTCGCGCCGGATGGCCGCCATGCCTGGACCACCAACCTGGGTTCGCGCACGGTCAGCCTGATCGACCTCAAGACCCGGCGGGCCCCGCGTTCGGTCGAAGTGGGCGAGGAACCCGAGGGCATTGCGCTGGCGGATGATGGCGAAACGCTGTGGGTTTCGGCGCGCGGTTCGAATGCCGCGTTCAAGCTCGATCCCGAGACGCTGGCGATACGGCAACGGATCGAAACCGGCGCCTTCCCCCTGCGGATCGTCGTCAGGCCGCAGGGCGATTACGCGCTCACCTCTGATCTTGCCGATGGCGGGCTGAGCGTGATCGATACCGCCACCGGCGAACTGGTCCGCAGCATTGCCGTGTCGAGCCCTGCCGAGGCCGAGGCGCGGACGCAGGTCACGATCCTGTTCTCCCCCGATAGCGAGCGGATCTACGTTGCCGAAACCACCGCCAACACCATTGCCGAGGTCGACTTCGCCAGCGGCCGTGTGCTGCGCCGCCTGCCCGGTGCCGGGGGCGGCGACGGCATCGCCATCATCGAATGAGCGCGAACCGCAAGCCCCTGCCACCGATCGGCTGGCGCGAGCTGGTGCATCTGCCCGAGCTCGGCCTGCATTCCGTTCCGGCCAAGATCGATACCGGCGCGCGGACATCCTCGCTGCATGGAACCGTGCTTGCCGAATTCGAGCGGGACGGCGAGAAATACGTGCGTTTCGCGGTCGATTTCGAACGGCAGCACGTACGGCAGGTGTGCGAGGCGGTGCATGTCGATATCCGCGGCATCACCAGTTCGAATGGCGAAACGCAGCGCCGCTATGTTATCAAGACCCCGCTGAAGATCGGCGACGTCGAGTTTCGCGCCGAACTCAGCCTCGCCGACCGGCGCGACATGCGTTTCCCGATGCTGATCGGACGTTCGTCGCTGCGCCGCCGGTTCGTAGTGGACAGCGGCTATTCGTGGCTGCAAACGCCCGAAATGAAGGTCAAGAAAGGCCACAAACCATGAAAATCGCGATGCTGGCGCGCAATCCCAATCTCTATTCGCACCAGCGCCTGCAGCAGGCCGCCGAGGATCGCGGGCACCAGCTCGATATCCTCAACACCCTGCGCTGCACGGTGCATATCGCCAGTCACAAGCCCGAAGTCTTCTACAATGGCGAACCGTGCATCGGTTACGATGCGGTGATCCCGCGGATCGGTGCGTCGATCACCAATTACGGCCTTGCGATACTGCGCCAGTTCGAGATGCGCGGCTGCTGGCCGCTCAACGAAAGCGTGGCGATCGGGCGCAGCCGCGACAAGCTGCGCAGCATGCAGATCCTCGCCAAGCACGGGCTGGGCCTGCCGCTGACTGCCTATGCCAACGACCCCAAGGCGGCGGAGGAGATCATCAAGGCCGTCAAGGGGCCGCCGGTGGTGATCAAGCTGCTGGAAGGCACGCAGGGCATCGGTGTCGTCCTCGCCGAAACGATGTCATCGGCCAAATCGGTGATCGAGGCGTTCCGCGGCGCCAACGTCAACATCCTCGTGCAGGAATTCATCAAGGAAGCGGGCGGCACCGACATTCGCGCGCTGGTGGTCGGCGGCAAGGTGGTCGCGTCGATGAAGCGCACCGGCGCGGCGGACGACTTCCGCAGCAACCTGCACCGCGGCGGCAGCGCCGAGCTCATCAAGATCACGCCCGAAGAACGCTCGACCGCAGTGCGCGCCGCCAATCGCATGGGCCTCAACGTGTGTGGTGTCGACATGTTGCGCAGCAACCACGGGCCGGTCATCATGGAAGTCAATTCCTCGCCCGGCCTCGAGGGGATCGAGAAGGCGACCGGCAAGGATATTGCCGGGCTGGTGATCGAGTTCATCGAGAAGAGTGCGCGCGACGGCAAGACCAAGACGAAGGGGCGGGGCTGACGCCAGCACTTGCGCTGATCGCGAATGGTCAGCGCACGGCGACGGCCAGTCTGAAATTGCCCTTTCTCGGCCGAGGCACTGTCAATGCTCTGTCCCGGTGTCCGCCAAGCCAGCGATGTCCGCTTGCGTACGCTGCAGCAGCAGCGTCCGATCCGGCAGACGGTTCCACCCGTGGTCGGCATCGGGATAGCGGTACAGGACTGCTTTCTCCGACCACATATCGGCGTATTTCTGGGCATATTCGAACGGCACGACCTCGTCCGCTTCGCCCTGGTGGACGAACACCTTGCCAGTAAAAGCGCCTAGCCCTGCGAAAGGGTCGAATGCCTCTGCGGTCTCGACGAAGCGCGGGCCGAGCGCCTGGCCCTTGAAATCGAACACACCCGTATCGCGAAGCGTGTCCAGCGACTTGCCCTGAATCTGGCCGCTACGCACATCATCGACGAAAACCGCCGCGGCAGCCCAGAGCGTCAGACTTGCGAGATCGCCCGGACGCCGCGCAGCCAGGCATGCCGATTCCATACCGCCAAGCGAATGGCCGACAAGGTGCACCGGACCATTTCCGTCCGCGAGCACGTGATCGAGCATGGCGGATAGCTGGTCGAGTTCGTCCGGCACGGAGACATCCAGAAAGCGGCCATCGCTTTCGCCATGGCCGAGGCGGTCGAAGGCGAAGACCGTGCAACCCGAATTGGTCAGACCTCGTGCGAGATCGACAAACGCCCGGCCGACGCCCGTGCGGGTGACGCCGAAACCGTGGTTCAAGAGGACCTTCGCTCCGTTCGGGCGCGGCGCCGGATAGCGCACTCCGGCGATGCGCTGAGATTGGAAATCGATGCTGATGCTTTCGGGCCGAGACATGGGATGATCCTGAACGGGCGGGCGCGCGGCGTAGGCGCTGGCCTATTGCATACGCGCAGGGCCGAAGGTCGATCCTTCAGGCTCGGCGGCCTCGGGGTAGCGGACCCCCGAGGCGCACGACGTGTCAGCCGGTTTACTCGTCACGCATTGCGCGCCATCAGCCCGCCGTCCACCGGGATCACCGCGCCGGTAATGTAGCTCGCCGCGGGGAGTGCGAGCGATAGCGTCACATGCGCGACTTCTTCCGGGTCGCCATAGCGCTTCAGTGCCGTCCGCCGCTTGGCATAGATCACCTTGTGTTCGTCGGGCACTGCATCGGTCATCGCGGTGCGGATCGGCCCGGGACAGATGCAGTTTACCGTGATGGCTTTGGGCCCGAGATCGACCGCCAGCCCGCGGGTAAGGCCGACCACGCCCGACTTGGCCGCGACATAGGGCGTGTCGCCGGGCGTCGCACCGAGACCTTCGGTGCTGGCGACGTTGACGATCCGCGCGGCATCGCTTTTCCGCAGATGCGGGAGCGCGGCGCGAACCATGCGCTGCTGCGCGGTCAGCATCACGGCCAGTGCGCGGTGCCAGGTCTCCTCATAGGCATCGTCTTCGAGTGCGCAGAAGCTCGAGATGCCGGCATTGTTGACGAGTATGTCGATTCCGCCGAAATCCGCTGCGACCTGCGCCACGACCTGCGCAATCGCATCCGCGTCCGATACGTCGAGCGCATAGGCGCGCGCGCCGTCCCCGCACGCTGCCGCCACGGTTTGGCATCCGGCGATATCGAGATCGGTCACCGCGACGCGCGCGCCTTCCTTTGCCAGCAGCGTCGCGGTTACGCGGCCCATGCCGCTGGCGGCCCCGGTGACGATGGCGACCCGGCCCGCGACCGAGCGCGAGCGATTGGGTATTGTGGTCATGCGATCAATGTCCTCCCCGACAGCAGCCTATCGAAGAATGGCATCGCCGTCACGGCCGTCGATCAGGCGGCCTTGATACTGGCAACGAAGTCGCCGGCCGATCGCTCGAGCGAATGGATGGTCTCGAGCAGCGCCTTCACGTTCTGCCGGGCATCGCCGGACAGCTTCTGGGTGGTGCTTGCGCGGTTCGCCAGGACGGCGCTGTTGTGGGCCATCTGTTCGGTGCCCGCAGCGGTGTCGCCCATGGTCTGTTCGATGCTGGAGGTCGCCGCCCGCTGGTTGTCGACATCGCTGCGCACCGTCATCGCCGATCTGGCGAGTTCGGCGATTGCCCCGCTGAGCTTGCCGAAGCTGTTCTCCGCTTCGCCGGTGCCCTTGCTGATGCCCGAGAGCAGGTCCTCGATCTCGCGCGTGGCACGTGCGGCCTGCGCGGCGAGCTGCTTGACCTCCTGCGCCACCACGGCGAAACCCTTGCCGGCATCCCCTGCGCTAGCAGCCTCGATCGTGGCGTTGAGCGCGAGCAAATTGGTCATTTCGGCAATTTCCGCGATCGAACGCGTCGCATCGCCGATGGTCTTCGACTGGTTGGCAAGCGATCGGACCGCGTCGCCGCCGGTTTCGGTGCGCGTTCCTGCCTCGCTGGCAAGCTCGTCCTGGCGACCGGCGGTCACTGCGATGTTGCCGATCGAACGGGACAATTCGGTAACGCTGCCGGCCACCGCATCGATGGCATTGGATACCTGCGAGGCAGCTGCGGCGACTTCGCCTGCCTGCTGCCCGGTGTCGCGCGCATTCTCGTCCAGCGAATGCATCACCTCGTCCAGCGCGCGAGCGCTCTTGGCCACCGCCATCGTGACTTCGGAAACCGAGCTTTCGAAATCGGCCGCGATCCGCAGCATGTCTTCGCGCCGACGGGCGGCGAGGTCGCTTTCCAGCCGGCTGCGTTCGGCGCGCTCCGAATCGGCAAGGCGGAGCGCCTCTTCGGCAGACCGCGTGGCCTGTTCGCTTTCCGCCAGCGCAGAACCGATGCGCGTGATCAGCGAATTGAGCGTGGTGGCAATATAGCACAATACGCCTGCTTCCAGCACCACGGCCAGCGCGTGGATGAACACCCGGTTCACACCTCCGCCACCGGAAAAGACCCAGCTGGGCGCGGCAATCGACAGGATGAGGTGGTGCAGGGCGACGGTTGCCGCAGCGAGCAGGATCGGGCGGACGTCGCAAAGGATCGTGAGCGTCGCGATGGCGACGAAGAAATACATATGCATATCGATCTGCCACGGAGCACCGCGCAGCGCGTAGAGCATGAGCGCAGGCTGCAGCGCAGCCATGAGCGCGACCGCCATGCGAGCCGCCCTGCGGGACGGCGAGAACGAGGATGCCGTGCTCGAAGAGAAGCTCGAAAAGCGGCGGACGCGCACCCTGCATGACATAACCACCGCCCAGCGCGGTGCGGGCGACAGCACGCCGCCCGTCCTGAAACACGATTCCGGGCAAGGCCCGGTCCGCCGCAGGAGATATGGGGTAAAATGCCAATTGGCCGAAAGCCGGCGGCGCGAGCAGCAGGCCGCCGATCGCGCCGATCGCGATTACAGCCTGGGACAAACCCAGCAATCGGCGCGGCTTCGGCTGGGATTCGGGTTTCGCGATATGCATCGCGATGGCTGGTGGCAGCAAATCCTCCCCAAGCCGTTAACCTTGATGCCGCGGTTTTCCCAAGGGCCTATCTGAACGGCGGCTCGTTGAACGCGCGCAGCTTGCGGCTGTGGAGGCGGGGGCCTTCTTCGCGCAGCCGCTTGCAGGCATTGACCCCGATCTGGAGATGTGCGGCAATCGCCTCTTCGTAGAAGGCATTGGCCTGTCCGGGCAGCTTGATCTCGCCATGCAGGGGCTTGTCCGAAACGCACAGCAAGGTGCCGTAGGGGACGCGGAAGCGATAACCCTGGCCGGCGATGGTGGCGCTTTCCATGTCCACGCCGACCGCGCGGCTCAGGCTCATGCGCTTGGCCGACTGCGTGAAGCGCAGTTCCCAGTTGCGATCGTCGGTCGTGACCACCGTACCGGTGCGCATCCGCTTCTTGAGATCGGCACCATGTTCGCCCGAAACCGCTTCGGCCGCACCCGCCAGCGCTTGCTGCACTTCGGCGATCGCGGGGAGCGGGATTTCCGGCGGCAGCACCGGGTCGAGCACGTGGTCGTCGCGCAGATAGGCATGCGCCAGGACGTAATCGCCGATCTTCTGGCTGGGGCGCAGACCGCCGCAATGCCCGATCATCAGCCATGCTTCGGGCCGCAGCACCGCAAGGTGATCGCAGATCGTCTTGGCGTTGGACGGGCCGACGCCGATATTGACCAGCGTGATCCCTTCGCGATTGGGGCCGACGAGGTGGTAGGCGGGCATCTGGTGCCGGCGCCATGCGGTGTCGGACAGCTGCGCGCGCGCATTATCGGTCTGTTCGGTAAGCATCATGCCCCCGGCACCGGCCAGTGCGGTGTAGCCGTTGGAGCCCAGCTGCGCGCCCGCCCAGTCCACGAATTCATCGACATAGCGATGATAATTGGTGAACAGGATGAAGCGCTGGAAGTGGTCGGTGCTGGTCCCGGTGTAATGCGCCAGCCGGGCCAGGCTGAAATCGGTCCGCAACCCGTCGAACAGCGACAGCGGAATCGGGTCGTTATCGTTTTCGAGCACGATACCATCGGCCAGCTCGTCGCCGATATCGGCCAGTTCGGTCGAGGGGAAATGCCGCGCGATCAGGTTGGGATCGACGCCTGCCAGCTCGGCCCCGGCGCCCCCGTCGAGGACATAGGGGAAGGGGATCTCCTGTTTCGAGGAACCGACTTCGAGTTCGACCTCGTAATTCTCGCTGATCAGTTCGAGCTGCTCGCGCAGATAGTCGCGAAACAGCTCCGGGCGGGTGACCGTGGTGGTGTACAGCCCGGGCGCATTGAGACGGCCGAACGCGCGGTTGCGGTCGGCAGGCTGGTCGCCTCCGCGAAAGCGCAGGCGCAATTCGGGATAGGCATAGCTGCCGTCGCTGCGGCGCTCGGGCGCGGGGAGGATGCGTTCGCGACCGAAGGCGAGTAAGCTTCGTCGCTTCGTGAGATCAACAATCAGGGCGCGGCGGCTTCGGTCTCCGCGCCCTTTTTGTAAGAACC
>LUMV01000866.1_pt1 | contig 11095 bp, 8 predicted proteins | sample 729731 | NCBI WGS metagenome assembly LUMV01 (sample SAMN03860301, study PRJNA289734) | marine metagenome | biome: seawater column; feature: ocean; material: water; isolation source: Red Sea water column Station 192 - depth 200m | place: Saudi Arabia: Red Sea | collected 2011-10-15 | depth 200 m
TGTCAGTACCCAGCCCTTCGCGGATCGCCGCCTTGATGCCCAGATAGACGCCGAGCGCGGTATAGGGGCCGGGGTCGCCCCCCGCCTCGCCGCTCGCGACCGGAAGGCCGCTGACATGTTTGGTCTGCTTCGCGATCTGGACCATGTCGGCGTCGGTGATGCCGACATCTTCCGCGGTCACATAGGCGCCGCCCAGCGATTCGACTGCCCGGCCGAAGGCGGCAAGCAGTTCGGGAGTCTTGGTGCCCGCTTCGTCGGCCAGGATTACGCCCTTGCCGCCGCCCATCGGCAGCCCCGCCATCGCATTCTTGTAACTCATGCCGCGCGAGAGGCGTAGCGCATCGACGATCGCGGCCGACCGCTGCGGATAGTGCCAGAAGCGAACCCCGCCCGCGCCGGGGCCGAGGTGGGTCGAATGCACGGCGATGACCGCCGTCAGTCCGCTGTCGCGATCGCGGAACATGTGAACATGTTCATGATCGTCGAAATCGGCGAAATCCCAGACTGCGGACATGGCGTCACCCTCGCGTTAAAAAATTACGTAGGGACGTAATAATGAAATAGCCCGCGCGAGTCACCCCTAAAGGGATCGCCGGTTTTCCGATCAACGAAAAGCTTTGAAAATGGGGCGATCGACGGGACTTGAACCCGCGACCCCCGGTACCACAAACCGGTGCTCTAACCAACTGAGCTACGATCGCCATATGCCGGGCGAGACCGCCTGCGACAGCGCGCGGCGATAGGCGCGGCTACCCCTTTCGTCAAGCATTGTTCGCATGGCCAACGCCGCCTAAAAGAAGCCATGTCCGGAAACGAGCATGTCGATATGGCGCCATCGGGCGCCGACCGCACCGCCGAGCGGCTCGCGCTGCTTCCCGGCATCCGACGCGCGCCGACTTCCAAGCTGCAACAATTCATGCTGGCGGGTTTTCTCGATCCCGCAACATGCGCCGGGCTGATGGCGCAGATCGACCGCGACGTGCGCCCTTCGACGATCGCCGATCCCAATGGCGACGAAGCGTTCCGGACGAGCACGACCTGCGACCTCGATCACCGCGACCCGCTGGTGCGGGCGGTCAACGCACGGCTGCACGACATCACCGGAATCCCGCTCGACCATGGTGAGCCGCTACAGGGGCAGCGCTATGACGTTGGGCAGGAATTCAAGGCACACACAGATTATTTCGATCCGCATGGCGCCGACTGGGAAACCTATTGCGCGGTCCCCGGACAGCGCACCTGGACGCTGATGGTCTATTTGAACCAGCCCGCGGCGGGCCGGAAAGCCGAACCCAGAGACGCTCCATCACGGGATGAAGGTGCGCAAGGGCCGCAAATATATCATCACCAAATGGTTCCGCGAACGCGCCTGGCCATGGGCCGAGGGCGAGCTAGGCTGATCCGGCCGACCGTGCCCCGGCGCCTACCGAGACACGGCCCAAGCCTTTAGCGTACCAGTCGATACTGGAAACTCAGCGTCAACGTGTTGCCGACCTGACCCGGCTCGACCGGCGTCGATTTGGCCTCTGCGGCCATCATCTGCACGCGCGGCATGGGCACCGGTCCACCGACCGCGCCGCCTTCGCTGATCGAAACCAGTTCGGCGGCGCGATAGCCGGCCAGCTTGGCATAGTCCGCCGCCTTCGCTTCGGCGGCCTTGATCGCCGCGCCGCGAACGCCGACAAGCTGCGCATCGGGGTCTTTCATCGCGAACCAGGGGCCATCGATATTGGTCCCGCCCGCCGCGACGAGCGCATCGAGCAGCGGCCCGATATCGTCGATCTTCGGCGTCGTCGCCCGCACGCTGTTGCTGACCTGATAGCCCAGGAAGCGCGGCGGCTGACCGTCGCTACGATTATTATAGTCATATTGCGGCGACAGGCTGATGCCGCTCGTCTGAATATCCTCGGCCTTGATCCCGCGCGCCTTGGCAGCGGCGATCAGCTTGTCCATCGCGGTGGCATTGAGCCGCATCGCTTCGACTGCGGTCGGCGCGGTCGTCGTCACGCCGGCGCCCACCGTCGCCTGATCGGGCCGCGAACGCACTTCCTCGCTCACGCTGAAGCTCAGGATCGGGCCTTCCGTCGTCGCTGTCGTCACCGTCGAACCTCCCTGCTGTGCAATGGCCGGCGTCGCAGCCAGCAGCGCGATGCCGGTCGCCATGGCGGTGAACATATGCTTGGTCATATCAAACTCCTGTAGGCCGGACCCCCGGCCGATCGTGGATACCCACCCCATACGCAGGACGGAGTGGGCCCGTTCCCGCCTTTGGGCGCTCGGCGCTTGCATGACGCTGAACGCCTATGTAGCGAGCCGTTCATCATGGCAGCTCCCATTCTCTCTTACGAAGGCCTGGCCCTGGTGCAGGGCACCGGCTGGCTGTTTCAGGATCTCGACATCTATGTCGGCGCGCGCGATCGGCTCGCACTGATCGGCCGCAACGGCGCGGGCAAGACGACGCTGCTCAAGTTGCTCGCCGGACGCATCGAGCCCGACAAGGGCAAGCGGACGATTGTCCCCGGCACCCACGTCGTGCTGCTGGAACAGGAGCCCGATTTCACGGGCTATGCGACGCTGATGGACTATGCGATTGGCGGCATCAACCCGCCCGCCGAACATGAGGTGGCGGCGATCGCCGACCAGCTTGGCATCGACATGGCGCGCGAAGCCGCAAGCGCATCGGGGGGCGAGCGTCGCCGCGCCGCCATCGCGCGCGCGCTGGCGCAGAACCCCGACGTGTTGCTGCTCGACGAGCCGACCAACCACCTCGACCTTGCGGCGATCGACTGGCTCGAAGGCTGGCTCTCGCGCTTCTCAGGCGCTTTCGTCGCCATCAGCCACGACCGCACCTTTCTGACGCGCTTGACGCGTCAGACCCTGTGGCTCGACCGCGGTGGCATCCGGCGCAAGGAAATCGGCTTCGGCGGTTTCGATGCATGGATGGAGGCCGTTTATGCGGAAGAAACGCGCGCCGCGGAAAAGCTCGATGCGAAGCTGAAGCTGGAGGCGCACTGGCTTCAGCGCGGCGTAACTGCACGGCGCCGCCGCAACCAGGGCCGACTCGAAAAGCTGATGGAGATGCGGGCCACGCGCGCGGCGATGATCGGCGGTCCCGGCGTCGCCAAGCTCGGCCTGGCCAACGACGACGTCCGCTCGAAATCGGTGATCGTCGCCGACCATATCAGCAAGCGCTTCGGCGACCGCACGATCATCAAGGACTTCGACTTTCGCGTCCAGCGCGGCGATCGCATCGGGATCGTCGGCGCCAATGGCGCGGGCAAATCGACGCTGCTCAAGCTGCTCACTGGCGAAATCGAACCCGACGAGGGCAAGGTCACCCTCGCCCCCACGCTGGACGGCATCGTCATCGATCAGCAGCGCAGCCTGCTGTCGCCCGAAAAGACCGTACGCGACATCCTCGCCGACGGCGGCGACTGGGTCGAGGTGCGCGGCGTCAAGAAGCATGTCCAGGGTTACCTCAAGGACTTCCTCTTCGATCCTTCGGTTGCCGAGGCTAGCGTCGCCGCGCTTTCGGGCGGTGAACGCTCCCGGCTTCTGCTCGCCCGCGAATTCGCGCGCGAATCGAACCTGCTCGTCCTCGACGAACCGACCAACGATCTGGATCTCGAAACGCTCGACCTTTTGCAAGAGGTCATTGCCGACTATGCGGGAACCGTGCTGTTGGTCAGCCACGATCGCGACTTCCTCGATCGCACCGTAACGGTCACCCTCGGCCTCGACGGCTCGGGCAAGGTCGATATCGTCGCGGGCGGCTATGCCGACTGGGAAGCCAAGCGCAGCAAGCCCGCGTCGGCGAAAGCCAAGGCGGTCGGCGCCGATACCGCGCCGTCCCCACCGCCGCAGGCACGCCGGAAACTCTCCTACAAGGACCAGCGCGACTACGACCTGCTTCCGGGCCGTATCGAGGAGATCGAGAAGGAGATGGCCGGCATCGAAACCGAATTGTCCGACGGCAGTCTGTTCACGCGCGATAATGCGCGTTTCAGTGCCCTGACGGCAAAGCTCGACGCGTTGCGCGCGGAAAAGGCCGCAGCCGAGGATCGCTGGCTGGCGCTGGCCGAAGAAGTCGAAGCGCTGGGATAAGCCCCGCGCCACCGGCAAAGAAAAAGGGCGCTGCGTTGCCGCAGCGCCCTTTTACGAAACAGGATTTCGTATCGAAGACGGTCTTACTTGATACCGTCGCGTTCCATCCGCTTGCGCTCCATCTTGCGGGCGCGGCGGACGGCAGCGGCGCGTTCGCGCGCACGCTTTTCGCTCGGCTTTTCGTAGTGACGGCGCAGCTTCATTTCGCGATACACGCCTTCCCGCTGCAGCTTCTTCTTGAGCGCGCGGAGGGCCTGGTCGACATTATTGTCGCGAACGATGATCTGCATACGCCGTGTCGTCTCCTGTTCGTCAGACGGCCGAGGCTTCCGGCGGAAATCCGGGTTGCCATAGGTCGCCGATATTCGGGCAATAAAAAGAGCGTCGCAAAGGCGCGACGTTCCGTTGGGGCGGCCACTAGAGAGATTCGCGCCAAAATGCAAGCCCCCACGCGGCAAAGCGTCGCTCTTCCGCGCGCGGATGCCCGCCGCCGCCATTGCGCGCGCCCGCTCGCCTGTGGCATAGGTAGCAAGACGAAACCGACAGGAAGAGGATCGCCCGATGGCAACCCAGCTCAAGCGCAACAGCAAATATAGCGAAGCCGAATGGACGGCGCGGCTCGAACTCGCCGCCTGCTACCGAATTTTCGCGATGATGGGCTGGGACGAAATGATCTTCAACCACATCACGGTAAAGGTGCCGGACGAGGACGGCAGCTATCTCATCAACCCCTATGGCATGCACTTCAGCGAAGTGACCGCGTCGAGCCTGATCAAGATCGATATCGACGGCAACAAGGTCGACGCCGACAATCCCTGGCACGTCAACAAGGCGGGATTCGTCCAGCACAGCCTGTTCCACCGCGTGCTGCCCGACGCCCATGCGATCATCCACACCCACACGACCGCGACGACGGCGGTCTGTTCGCTCGAGGGTGGGCTCCAGCCCGTGAACTTCTATGCCTGCAATTTCATGGGCCAGCTTGGCTACCATGATTTCGAGGGTGTGACGGTGCGCGAGGAAGAGGGCGAACGCCTCGTCGAAAACTTGGGCGACAAGCGCATCCTGATGCTGAAAAATCACGGCCCCGTCGTGATGGGCAAAACGCTGACCGACGCCTTCATCAAATATTGGGCGCTCCAGCGCGCCTGCGAAATCCAGCTCGCGACGATGAGCATGGGCAAGCCGATCACCGTCCCCGAAGACGTGATCAAGGTCCATCAGCGCGACCTCTATATGGCGGCGATTCCCGGCCAGTCGGGCAAAGCCGAATTCGACGCGATGGTGCGCAAGGTCGATAAGATCGACACGAGCTGGCGTGACTAATCGCCGTGTTCGGCTAAGACGGGCGGCATGACGAAATTCTCGGTCAACGACCGCCCGGTCGAATATCGCATGGATCCCGAAACGCCCTTGCTCTGGGCGCTGCGCGATGCGTCGAACCTGACCGGGACCAAATATGGCTGCGGTACGGGCGATTGCGGTGCCTGCACCGTCGATATCGACGGCGAAGCGATCCGCAGCTGCCTTGTGACCATTGCCGAATGCGAGGGCCGTTTCGTCACCACGATCGAGGGATTGTCACGCGACCGTAGTCACCCGGTCCAGCAAAGCTGGGTCGCCGAACAGGTACCGCAGTGCGGTTTTTGCCAGTCGGGCATGATCATGACCGCCGCCGCGTTGCTGCGCAAGAACAGCAACCCCAGCGACGCCGAAATCGACGCCGCGATGACGGGCATCTGCCGCTGCGGCACTTACCCCCGGATGCGTGAGGCGATCCGGCGCGCCGGCCGGGTAATCCGGGGCGAGGAGCGCATCGCCGCCGCACCGCCGCCGGGCATCCGTCCCGACGATGCCGCACGCGCCGTCCCGGCGCTGCGCCCGGCGGACGGAAACTGAACGACAGACAACAGTCCGGTTCAGCGCTGACTCATCTGACTGGCGGTAATTTCCGATTCATCATCCCGATCGGCCGGGTGCCGCATGGGACATGGATCTGGAGTGTGCCGAGATGAAGAAGACATTCGGAGGATTGCTGATCGCAGCGACCATCCTCACCCCCATTGCGCCCGCCGCCGCTCAGGCAAATGGCGAGCGAATTCAGATTGCCCAGCGCGGCGATCGCGGTGACCACCGCGGCTCGCGCGGGACCGATGGCCGCCGTGGCGACTGGAACGGCGGCAATCGCGGCCAGAACCGGACCGCCCAGCCCGCACCGCAGCCGCAGGCCCAGCCGCAGCAGCGCAATTACCGCACCGACCGGCGGGCGCCGCAGGGACAGCAGTGGCAGGGACAGCGCGGTGATACGCAGCGCCAGCAGCAATGGCAGGGTCAGCGCGTTTCTATCGTCAGGACAATGACAGGAACGACCGGCGTTACGACCGCAACGATAATCGGCGCTATGACCGGAACGACAACCGCCGGTACGATAACAACCGGCACTATGATAACGACCGTCGTTACGACAATCGACGCGGGAACAACTGGAACCGCGACTGGCGCAGCGACCGTCGCTACGACTGGCGCAGCTATCGCGACCGCAACCGGAGCTATTACCGGATGCCGCGCTATTACAACCCGTACCGGGGCCGCAATTACACGCGCTTCAGCATCGGCTTTTCGCTGGGTTCGCTCTTCTACAGCCAACGCTACTGGATCAACGATCCCGGCTATTATCGCTTGCCGCCCGCTTACGGCCCCTATCGCTGGGTGCGCTATTATGACGATGCGCTGCTCGTGAACACCTACACGGGTCAGGTCGTCGATGTGATCTACGACTTCTTCTGGTAATATTCCTTTCGGTTATCAGAAGCCAAACTGAAGGGCCGGTTCGTCCGGCCCTTCTTTTATGCACCCTTCCCCTTGCCCTCGCGCTCAGGCCGCGCCACGGTGGGCGAAAGACAGGGGAGACATCATGCTGAAGAAAAGCCTGCTCGCCGCCGTGGCGGTTGCCGCCATGCTGGGCGGTGTTGCCGCCGAAGCGAAGACAACGCTCGTCTATGCCGCGCGCGTCATCACCGATCCCGACAAGCCTTCGCTCGGCCCGTCAACGGTGACCGTCACCGACGGCCGGATCATGACGATCGAACCGGGCCGTGCTGCCGCCCCGGCAGGGGCTGATGTCATCGACCTGGGCGACAAGACGCTGCTTCCCGGCCTGATCGACCTCCACGTTCATCTAACCGGCGATCCGGGCGGCGATTTCCGCAACGAGGCGGTCGATCCCGACGAATGGGGCGTTGTCGTCGGCGTCAAAAATGCCGCGATCACGCTGCGCGCCGGCTTCACCACGGTGCGTGAGGCGGGGTCGGCGCAATATACCGCCTTCTCGCTGCGCCGCGGTACCGCCGAAGGGTTGATCGAAGGACCGCGGATCATCGCCGCCGGTGTGCCCTTGTCGATCATCGGCGGCCATGGCGACGTCACGGGCTTCCGCGAAGATGTCCACGCCATACTCGATCAGGGCTATACCTGCACGGGCGCCGTCGAATGCGCCGAAAAGGTGCGCAAGGCATCGCGCGCCGGCGCCGATGTCATCAAGATCACCGCGACCGGTGGCGTCCTGTCGCAGCAGGGCCGCGGCCTTGGTGCGCATTTCTCGAATGATGAACTCGTCAGCATCGCCGATACCGCCCATTCGCTGGGCCTCAAGGTCATGGCGCATGCGCATGGCGAGCGCGGCATCGAGGCGGCGGCGGCCGCCGGGATCGACAGCATCGAACATGGCACCTTCGCCGATGATGCCGCGCTCAAGGTCATGAAGGCCAAGGGCACTTATCTCGTCCCGACCTTAATGGCGTTCGAAGGCGTACGCGAACGGCTCGGCAAGGGTATCTACACCCCCACGGTCGAGGAAAAAGTCCGCATGACGCTCGGCCGCGTCGGCCAGGCCGTCACGCGGGCAAAGGCGCTGGGCGTGCCGATTGCGTTCGGCACCGATGCCGGCGTGTTCGAACATGGCCGCAACGCGGGCGAGTTCGCCCTGCTCGTCAAGGCGGGGCTGACCCCGCGCGAGGCATTGGCGAGCGCGACGACCACCGCCGCCCGGTTGCTGTCGATGGAAAACGAGATCGGCCGCATCGCGCCGGGCATGTCCGCCGACATGATCGCGGTCGACGGCGATCCGCTCGGCGATGTGACGACCCTCGAACATGTGCGCTGGGTGATGGCGCGCGGGCGTATCGCCGACTGAGACGTGGGAGATCAGGCGGCGCGGTCGATCCGCCCGCCTGTCCGGCGTTCCTTCGCCCCGGCGGCGCCGACCAGCGCGCCGATGTCGACCGTTTGCGCAAAGCGGACGCCGACGCGGTTCCCGTCGGACCAGCGCGCTTCCGCGTCCATAACTACGTCAGCGCCAAATTCGATCAGCAGCGGCGTTCCTTCGGGGACATTCCACAAGCCTTCGATCAGCGCACCGCGCGACGACAGATTGCGCACGATCGCTTCATAGCGATAGCCGCCGCTCGCGATCTGGATCGTCCGGAAGGTCCGCATCCGCGCTTCGCGCGCACTCTTGTAACCCTGCGCGACCGCCTTGCCATTGCCATCGGCAAGCAAAGCCAGCACTTCCTCGACGGTCATCGGCTTGCCGTAGATATAGCCCTGGACATGGCTGCAGCCGAGGCCGCGGATCAGCGCCAGATCGTCGTGCGTTTCCACCCCCTCGGCGGTGGTTTCCATCTTGAGCGCCGTCGCCAGTCCGACGATCGACGAAATGATCGCGGCGTTCATGCTGCTGGGATCGGCCGCGCCGAGCACGAAGCTCTGGTCGATCTTGATCTTGTCGAACGGCGCCTTCTTCAGATAGCCGAGCGCCGAATAGCCGGTGCCGAAATCGTCGAGGGCGAGCCGTACCCCGGTGCGCTTCAACCGTTGGAACATCTCCAGATTTTCGGGACTTTCATCGAGGAAGACGCCTTCGGTAATTTCTAGTTCGAGCTGATCAGGCCGGATGCCCGCGGCAGCGACCGCGCTCAGGATCGTCGCGGGCAATTTTTCATTGGCGAACTGGCGCGGCGACACATTGACGGCAACGCGATACCCCGACCCCAGCCGGGCGATCGTGGCGCAAGCGGTGCGGATGATCCATTCGCCGATCGGAACGATCAGGTTCGATTCTTCGGCAATCGGAATGAATTTCGACGGGCTGATGACCGCATCGCCGCCCTGTTGCCAGCGGATCAACGCCTCGAAGCCGCTGATCCGTTCGCTGCCGACGTTGACGATCGGCTGGTACAGCAGCTTCAGTTCGTCCTTTGCCAGCGCATCGCGCAGCGCATCTTCGATCGCCTTGCGCTCGCTTGCCTGATTATGCATCGCGTCGGCATAGAAGCGATAGACGCCGCGCCCGGCGTCCTTCGCCGCATAGAGCGCAAGGTCGGCGTTGCGCACCAGCGCCGACGAGCCGATGCCGTCGCTTTCCGAAATGGCGATGCCGATCGAAGATCCGATGCGGATGCGCTCGCCTTCGATCAGAAAGGGCTTGGCAAGGCTCAGGATGATCGCATTGGCGATCCCCGCCAGCTTTTCGACCTGGGTGATCTGCGGCAACACGATCTGGAACTCGTCGCCGCCCAGTCGACCCACCTGCCCTTTGTCGCCGACGACCTGCGTCAGCCGCGCCGCGACCTGTTGCAGCAATTGGTCGCCGACAGGATGCCCCATCGTGTCGTTGACCGCCTTGAACCGGTCGAGGTCCATCAGCAGCAGCGCGCAGGGCTGCGCCTGCCCGAGATGATTCTTGAGCGCGCGCTCGAGCAGATCGGTGATATGCAGGCGGTTCGCGAGGCCGGTCAGCGTGTCGTACCGCGCGAGCTGATTGATCTGCTGTTCGGACTTGCGCTTTTCGGTGAGGTCGGTGCCGCTGCCGCGAAAGCCCTGGAAATTACCGAGCGCGTTCGAAATCGGATGGCCCGAAATCGACCACCAGCGCTCCTCGCCCGCGACCGCCGCCTGGACCGTCAGGTCGTTGAACGGCGTCCGCGACGACAGGCTGAAGCCCAGCGTGCGCTCCTCGCTCTCGTCGGCGCCGCCGCGCTTGCGGATCATGTCAGTAAAGGGGCGCCCGAGCAGGTCTTCGGCCGGCCGATCGAGCTTCGCCGCGACGGTCGGCGAAATATAGACGAGGTCGCCGTTGCGGTCGGTTTCCCAGAACCAGCCGCGTCCGGCGCGCTCGAAATCGCGCATCAGTCCAAGCGCCCGCTGCTGCTCGCTTCCCGACTGGCGGCGCACGCGCGTCGCGCGCCGCTGATGCCGGATATCCTCGCGCATCATCACGACGAGCATGCCGAGGAAGATGATGCCCGCAATCCCGAACGGCCAAGACGCGATGCCGATCGCGCCGCCGATCGCGGTGCCGCCGGCAAAGGCGAAAAAGGCCGGACGCACAATCGCCGCCGCTGCCGCGGCTACGAGGACGGTACCCAGCCGGATTGCCGAAAAGGCATCGAGATGGGAAAGCGCATCGGGGGTCGCGAGCGCCGCGAACGTGCCGATTGAAACGAAGAATGTTCCTGCGCCGACCAGCGCCAGCGAGGCGGCGGCAAGCGTCGGCAGCCATTCGATCCGATGCGCCCAGCGCAAGCGAGAGCATTGGCCGATAACGGTAAGCGCGACATCGCACAGCAGTCCAGCAACCAATGTGGCCCATTGCAGCGGATGCGATAGGAAACCCGACAGGCCCGGGACGAAAGCAAAGGCAAAGAAGGCCACGGTCCGGCCGATCAGCACATAGTGCCACAGCTGCGCGACGCGCATCATGCGCCCCACGAATTCGGGTGTCTGCAACAGCGATTCGTCGTCGGACGACCCGCCGCTTGCGCCCCGGCTGATGCTGTGCCTGACCCCCAATGTGTTCGCCAATCCCGCTATCTGGTCCCGCCCACCGCTCTGTCGCCGGCGGGGTTTCCAAATCCTTACCGCGGGCGGATCGTTAACCCCATTGCTGTGCCAAAATGGAAGGGGTTGGGTTTCGCTTCGCAACGGGTTACAC
>LUMV01001653.1_pt1 | contig 11076 bp, 11 predicted proteins | sample 729731 | NCBI WGS metagenome assembly LUMV01 (sample SAMN03860301, study PRJNA289734) | marine metagenome | biome: seawater column; feature: ocean; material: water; isolation source: Red Sea water column Station 192 - depth 200m | place: Saudi Arabia: Red Sea | collected 2011-10-15 | depth 200 m
GCTTCTCACTGCCCTACCGCAGCCTGTTCAGCCACGGCGCCACCGCGCAGAACCTTCCCTCGCTCGTCGACGCGCTCGTCGTGCTGCTCGTGCGGCTGCACCTGGCCGACTTCTACTGGGGCGACGTGTCCCTGTCGAACGTGCTGTTCCGGCGCAGCGCCGGCGGGTTCGCGGCCTACCTCGTCGACGCCGAGACCGGTGAGCTGAAGGACCAGCTCTCCGACCGGCTGCGCGAGCACGACGTCACCGTCGGCACCGAGAACGTCTTCGCCGAGCTGCTGGACCTGCAGGCCAGCAACGCCGTCGCCGGCGAGGTCGAGGCACACGACGTCGTGGAGCTGCTGCAGCGCAGGTACGACGAGCTGTGGGGCGAGCTGACCGGCCAGGAGGAGTTCTCCACCGAGGAGACCTGGCGCATCGGCCAGCGCATCGGGCGCGGTCTGGGCGAGGGCGGCATAGCCCCCCACCGCCACGAAGGCCGCGGCGAGCGTCAGGATCGTCGATCGCATCTCGCTCACCAGTCGTAACCCTTGGGCAGGTCGCTGGTGTCGAGATCGCGATAGCGATCCTTGAGGCGGCTCTGGTGGTTTTCGAGCGGCTGTTCGACCCCATCGATGAAGACCCGCGTGGGCATCGATCCGACTTCCAGAGGATCGCCGTCCCACATCACCACGTCGCCCATGCCGCCGGGCGTCAGCATCCCGGCACGGCCCGACAATCCGCTGATCTGCGCCGGGACCGATGTGATGGTGGCAAAGGCTTGGCCCCAGCTCAGCCCGTCCGCACCCGGCACGCGCGACAAGGCGACTAGATTGCCCGCATACTGGTTGAGATTGCGGGGGTTCTCCATGGCGGCGGCGTTGATCGCCACGCGCACGCCCGCTTTGACCATGCGGCAGATATTGGACTGGGAGGAAGCCAGCTCCTCGAAATTGGTCGGCAGATCGTCGAGCCCGTCGGCGATTACCGGGACATTGGCCGCCGCGATCTCGCGGGCGACCAGCCAGCCTTCGCTCGCGCCGACCAGCACCATGTCGAGGCGCGGGAAGTCGCGCTTCAGCGCCAGCGTGGCGAGAATGTCCGACGCGCGCTCCACCATGACGTAGAGCTGCTGTTCGCCCCGCACCACCGGCACCAAAGCAGCGGCATCGAAGCGGGTCAGGAGCGAATCGTCGCCGCGCTCGGTCTGGTTGTCGGCGAGGCGCGGATCGATCGGCAGATCGTCACCCGTGCTCTGTTCCGCCGGGCGCGAGGCGACGCCGGGGATCTGCCCGTCTTCGCCGAACTGGTTCGCCTCGCGCAGGGCGTTGCGGAACAGGGCATGCGTGCTCGCCCGGCTGCCGCCTGCAAGCCGCGCGCCGCTTTCGCCCAGCGTCACGACCTGGAAGGCGCGCGCCCGCGTGATCGGGTTCATGTCCGCGCCCAGATCGATGATCGATCCCTGCCCGCCGAAGATCGAGCTCGACGGCATTGTCACGCTCGCCGCGCGAGTCACGCCCGCAGCGCGATGGACCAGGATGTGCTGCGAATTGGGATTGATCGCGGGGGCCACGTCGAGCGCGGCGCTGAAAGGCGAATTGCCCGCGCTGGTATCGTTCGATTCGCTGACCGCGCCGACATCCCACAGGCCGAGCGAGGTCACGCTGGCGACGAGGCCGGGCGTCACCCAGCTCCCCGCGCCGTCGATCGTCTGGACGCCAGCGGGCACGGCCACGCCGGAGCCTGCCGCGACCACCCGTCCGCCGCGCACGACGACGGTGGCGTTTTCGACCGGATCGCTGCCGTCGCCGGTCGCGACAGTGGCATTGGTGATGGCGAAATCCTGCGCGGCGAGAGGGCCGGCGAGAGCGGCGGCAGCGCCTGCGAGAGCGGCGGCAGCGCCTGCGAGAAGGAGCGAGAACCTGTTCATTTCACGTCTCCTTCACCCGGCTGGCCAAGCTCGAAATCGCTCACCGGCCTACGCTTCCTGTCCATCGCGTCGAACAGCAGAGCGCCATCAACCCAGACCTTTTCGGGCCGCGAATAGACCGACAGCGGATCGCCGTTCCACAGCACGACATCGGCCATCTTGCCCGCCTCCAGGCTGCCGGTCATCTCCTCGATGCCCATCGCCTTGGCGGCGTTGTAGGTGAACCAGCCGACCACTTCGGCATCGGGAATGTCGATCCCGGCGCGCCGCCCGGCGGCCTGTGCCTTGGCGGCTTCCTGGTTCAGGCGCTGGATTCCGTTCGCATCGTCGGAGTGGATCACGACGCACGCGCCCGCCTGGCGCAGGAAGGCGGCGTTTTCTAAAATGCCGTCATAGGCTTCCATCTTGAAGCCGTACCAATCGGCCCAGATCGCGCTGCACACATCGTTTTCGCGCAGCAGATCGCCGATCTTATAGGCTTCCACCGCGTGGTGGAAGGCGGTGACCTTGTAGCCCATCTCCTTGGCCATATCCATGACCAGCGCCATTTCGTCGGCGCGGTAGCAGTGGTTGTGGATCAGGATGTCGCCGTCGAGAACGCCCTTCAGCGTCTCCTTGCCCAGATCGCGCTTCTTGCCGTCGTAAGCCTGCGCATCGAGCCACATCTGGCGATTGACTGCGAAATTGCCCATCCGGGTCGAAGGCATCCGGCCGCGGCCGCCATAGACGCGCTTGGGATTTTCGCCGCAGGCCATCTTCATCCCGTAGGGCGCGCCGGGAAATTTCATCCCCTGCACCGTGCGCGAGGACACGTTCTTGAGCGTGACCGAGCGCCCGCCGGTGAGGTTGGCGGAACCGGGCAGGATCTGGAGCGCCGTCACGCCGCCATTGGCGAGCGCGCGGGTGAAGCCGGGATCTTGCGGCCACACCGAATGCTCGGCCCAGACTTCGGGCGTCATCGGGCTGGTCGCCTCGTTCCCGTCGGAATGGGCGTCCACGCTGGGCGTGGGGTAGTCGCCGAGATGCGAGTGGATGTCGATCACGCCGGGGGTGACGAACTTGCCGGTGCCGTCGATCCGGTCGTAGCCTGTCGTCGCGAGCGAGGCATCGCCCACGGCGACGACCTTGCCATCGCGGAAAAGCACGGTGCCGTTGTCGATCCGCTGGCCGCGCCCGTCATAGATCGTCGCGCCGACCAGCGCGGTCGGGCGGCCGGGATAGGGCCTTTTCGGGGTCTGAATCAACAGGGCCGGAGCATCGCGCCCCGGCCCCATATTGGTCAAGTCCGTTCGTCCGATATGCGACGAATGGCGGCAGATCGGATCAGCGGTTCTGCTCGTGAACGCCCGGTGCCTGCGGATTGGTCGACGGGTGCATGCCCGCCTCCTGCGGCTCCAGACCGGCACCCGCCTGGCCTTCGAGATCGTCGCCGACATCGTCGTCGCGGATCGTGTCGAGGTGCAGCAGCTTTTTGACGAACGGGCTGAGGACCATGACGCCGACACCCCGTCGCGGACGCGAAGAACCACGTGCCCATAACAAGCGACGCGATGTGCGCCGGGCTCAATCGGTTCATCGCCGACAGACCGACTGGGCTGAGGCACAATTCGCCGGTCGTGTGCAGCAGGTAGATGAGGAAGATGAAGATCACGGGCGTCGGCACGTTCACGCCGACACTGTTCGCGCCCCAAACCAGGACCAGGAAGCCGAGACCGACCTGGACGACGGCGAGGCCGAACTTCATGGGCGTGCTGGGCTCCGCCCCCTTCGCGGCGAGCTTCTGCCACAGAATGGCGAACAGCGGGGCCAGCAACACGATGTAGATCGCGTTGACCGACTGGAAGATGGAAGCGCTGACGCCTTGGGTATCGACATGGCGGTCGGTGAACAGGTTGAGGCTGGAGCCCGCCTGTTCGAACAGCGCCCAGAACACGATCGAGGTCAGGATCAGGAACATCGCCGCGAAAATGCGGTCGCGTTCGTGGAAGGTCTTCACCAGCGATTGCTGGATGAGGACGCCGATCAGAACCACAAGCGAAGCGCCAGCGGCGTAGGGCGCGGCAGCGCCACCCTGCGATGCTGCGATCAACGAAACGATCAGACCGACCGCACTCGAGATATAGACGAAGAACGGCACCGTCGGCGCCTGCTTCCACGAGCCATAGGCCATCTGGAAGGTCACGATGGCGAGAACGTAAGCCACCAGCGCGCCGCCGAAGCCGCCGAGAAGGACGCCGACGAGTTCCTGATACTGGATGGCCAGCCAGCAGAGTGCGACCATTCCCAGGCCCGCCGCGTAGATCAGATATTCCTTGCCGCCAGCGATACGTTCCGGGTGCTGCGGTTCACCCTTGCCGAGCAGCAGGGGTTTGCCGATGACGAAGAAGACGAGGCCGATCAACATGCCGAAACCGGCAAGGCCGAAGCCGTATTCCATTCCCATCCGACCGTCTGACCGAGATAGCCGCAGATGATTGATGCGGTCGCCGCGCCGACGTTAATGCCCATGTAGAAGATCGTATAAGCCGGGTCGCGGCGAATATCGGTGCGCGAATAGAGCTGGCCGACGAGCACCGAGATATTCGCCTTCAAGAAGCCCGAGCCGACGATGATCAGTGCCAGAGCCAGCCAGAAGACGTTGAGCATCGGGTTGTCCTGGCCCAACGTTCCATCACCTTCAAAGGCCATGAAGAAGTGGCCGAAAGTCAGCAGCACGGCGCCGAACAGCACGGCCTTGCGCTGGCCGACATAGCGGTCGGCCAGATAGCCGCCGACGACCGGGGCGATGTAGACCAGCGCGGTGTAGGCGCCGTAGATCACCGAAGCTTCGCTGTCGGAGAACAGCCAGTGCTGGACGAGGTAGAAAATCAGCAGGGCGCGCATGCCGTAATAGGAGAAGCGCTCCCACATTTCGGCCATGAACAGCAGGAATAGGCCCTTGGGGTGCCCGATGACCTCTTGCTGCGGGCGGGTGACGAGGACCATCCCGCCGATCAGAAACGATACCAGCGCAATCACTGCGATGCGGAAGGCCCACATCTCGTACGCGGAACCGAATGTGAAAAAGGCACCTTCGACCATGAGTATCCCGTATCCCTAATTTTTTCGGAGCGCACTGCGACGTTGCGCGACCGCTCCTCCCCGAAGAAACGCGCAACCTAACGGGTTCGGCGCGCATGTGAAGCCTTAGTTACAGCGGCAACAGATTTCGTATCGGCCTGAGGCACTCCCTTCGGAGTTAGGGATGCCCACGGCGTACAAAATTGCGTAAAGTACGGGAACCTTGCGCGCCACGCTGTATTATGGCACTGATGCAGCAATCGGTCGCCAGCCATTGGGATCCGCGATGAAAAGCCAGTCAAAACCCGTTTATCTCAAACTGCGCGACCTGATCGCCGCCGCGATCCTCGATGGGCGCTATGCCGAAGGCGCGATGCTTCCATCGGTGCGCGCGCTGGCGGCGGAACAGGGGGCCAATCCCCTGACGGTTGCCAAGGCCTATCAGCAATTTCAGACGGATGGGCTGGTAGAAGTGCAGCGCGGTGTGGGCATGTATGTGGTCGAAGGCGCGACCGAGCGGCTCAAGGCATCCGAGCGGCGCCAGTTCGTCGAAGAGGAATGGCCCGCGATCCGCGAACGGATCGATCGGCTTGGCCTGGACGCCGAGGATCTGCTTTCGCCAGCCTGAGACAGCGCGAGCTCTGCCAACGCGTCATCCTAGGCCGCAGGCGATTGCAAATCGCGTATGCAATGCGTATCAGCGCGGGAAACGCCGAGCGGGTCGCTTGCAAAGATCCGGGCGCGGTGTTGCAATGGGTCGCGAAAATTACGGGCATGGGTGGGGCCATCCTGGCACGCCGGGAGCATTAGATGATACGATCCGAATTGCTGAATACGCTTGCCAAGGACAATCCTGGCCTCAAATCCGAAGAGATCGAACAGGTCGTCGATATATTCTTCGATGAGATCGCTCAACGCTTGGCCGAAGGCGGCCGCGTGGAATTGCGCGGTTTCGGCGCATTCTCGACGCGCGAGCGCGCGGCGCGCACCGGGCGCAACCCGCGTACCGGCGAATCGGTGGACGTTCCGGCCAAGCGCGTGCCCTATTTCCGCCCCGGCAAGGAAATGCGCCGCGCCCTCAACGACGAAGAATAGGCGCGCGCCCATACGCGAGATTGCGGCCATCGCGCCCGCGCGCTAGGCGATGACCCATGGCGGGTGTGGCGGAATGGTAGACGCCGGGGACTTAAAATCCCCTGTCCTTTGGACGTGCGATGGGCTATCCGGAAGCGAATTTTGAAAAGGCTGAGGTCGAGACGCCGAATCGCGATCAGCGCGGCGCGACTCGCTACACCTCGCTGATTCGCTCGGCCAAGCTCATCTGCGGTTCGGGAGAATTCGTCTGCGTGATTCGCGACGTTTCGGCGACCGGGATTTCGCTGCGCACCTTTCACCGCTTGCCGAGCGGGGACCGCATGGCGCTGGAATTGCCGAACGGCGATGCGTTCGAGCTTCAAAAGGTTCGGTCCGAGGGGCGGGAGGGGAGCTTCACCTTCCTGACGCCCGTTCCGGTCGAAAAACTGATCCGCGAAGCGCCCGATTATCCGAAGCGCCAGCTACGCCTCAATATCGAAATGCCGATCGAGGTTTCCTGCCTGACCGGGCGCGGACAGGCGATCACGCGCAACCTGTCTCAACAGGGCGCGTGCATCGATTGCGACGTGCCCCTTGCGATCGCGCAGACCGTCAAGCTGACCAGCGGCGATCTGCCCGAAATCCGCGCCAAGGTCCGCTGGCGGCGCGCGCCCGAATACGGGCTGGTGTTCGACAACACGTTCTCGCTATCCGATTTCGCGTGCATGGCCGCATCGATCCAGAGCCCGGTTTTGCTGTCCGAGTAAATCAGGCCGGCCGAAAATCCATCGCCACGCCGTTGATGCAGTGGCGCTTGCCGGTCGGTTTCGGGCCATCGTTGAAGATATGGCCCAAATGCCCGCCGCAATCGGCGCAATGGACTTCGGTGCGCGGATAGCCGAGCTTGAAATCGCGGCTGGTGCCGACGCCGCCGGGCATCGCATCCCAGAAACTGGGCCAGCCCGTCCCGCTTTCGAACTTCGTGCGCGAGGAATAGACCGCGTTGCCGCAGCCCGCGCAGGCATAGACGCCCTTGCGCTTTTCCTCATTCAGCGGGCTGGAATAGGGCCGTTCGGTCCCTTCTTGGCGCAGGACGGTGAATTCCGCCTTCGTCAGGCGCTTCTTCCATTCCGCCTCGCTGCGCGCGACGGGGAAGCTCTTGGCCTGGGCATCGCTGCCACAGGCGGCGAGCACGGCGGTGGCCGCGCCGGTCCCCAGAATGCCGAACAGGCCGCGGCGATGCGTGGTGAAGGTTTTGGTCTTGGTCATGGTCGTCACCGTAAACGAACGGGCCTGAACCCATGCTTGATCGCCCGAAAACCCCCGAACGTCAGAATGTCGAGACCTGGACTTCCAGCTTGCGGAAGCCATGGACGAAATTGGCGCGCACACGCTCGACATCGCCCACCACATCGACGCGCAGGCGACGTTTGTGCATTTCTTCGAGCAGGATCTTCAATTGCAATTCCGCCAGCCGCGCGCCGACGCAGCGATGGATGCCGTAACCGAAGGCGATATGCCGCCGGGCATTGTCGCGGGTGAGGTCGAGCGCGTCGGGATTCTCGAACACGTCTTCGTCGCGATTGGCGCTGAGATACCAGAGAACGACCTTGTCGCCCTTCTTGATCGTCTGGCCGAACACCTCGGTATCCTCGGTGCAGGTGCGGCGCATATGCGCGAGCGGCGTCTGCAGGCGCAGCATTTCCTGCACCGCATTGGGAATGACCGACGGGTCTTCCTCGAATTTCCGGCGCTCGTCCGGGTTCTTGTCGAGCTGGTAGACGAAGCCGCTCATCGAATTGCGGGTGGTGTCGTTACCGCCCACGATCAGCAGCACCAGATTGCCCATGAATTCCTCGGGCCGCATCTGGTTCATCGCTTCGGAATGAATCATCATCGAGATGAGATCGTCGCCCGGCTCGGGGTCCTGCATCCGCTCGGCCCAGAGCGACTGGAAATAGGCGCCCATTTCGTGGAGGATTTCCCAGCGCATCTTGTCCAGTTCGCGCACCGAGGCGAGCTCGGTATCGCCCGACCAGTCCGACCAGAAGGTCAGCAGGCGCCTCCATCGCGGTCATCGCGCTGGGGGTGAACTTCGGCGCGACGGTGCGGCGCTGGCCGGTGTGTTCGGGACGATCCATGGCGATGAACATCGGCAGCTCGCGCCGATCGACGCCTGTCTCGGCCAATTCCTCCTCGCTCAGACGGTTGAGGATGGTGATCCCGCCATGCTCCCAGCTCGACGAGAACGTTTCCGGCAGGGCCTCGATATGCTGGATCGCCTTATGGCCGACGACCGCCCAATAGGGGCCGAAGGGGCTTTCGGGGATGTAATGCAGCGGCCCGGCCTCGCGCATTTCGCGGAAGATCGGATGCCAGGTGTTTTCGGCATAGATGTCGCTGCGGCTGACATCCCATTTGTGCGGATGGCTGGGCCGGTGCTCGGGATGCTGATCGAAATGCGATTTGAGCGCTTCGTAGGCGCTCGGCTCGCGGCGGACTTCCGGCCGCTGGATGGGGGCGGTGGCCATGTTCTCTCTCCATCGGCGGCGACTCCTTGGCGGTCGCTCGTCCTGGCTTCGCATCCTGCCGCAACTGACATGGGTGTCAACAGGGTTGCGATTGAAAACCCAATCCGGTCCCCGCAGCGTCAGACGGCAGGCGCGCCCTTGTTTTTCGGCTTGCGGCCGGCAGGCCCCGATTTCATCACCTTGCGCCGGAACAGGCGCGCGCCCACCCGCACGAAGATCGCGACCCACATGACCTGCCAGACCAGCGCGAGCAGATGGGGCCACAGTGCTGCCGATTGCGCCGCGCGGCCCACCATCGCGTAGGGCGAGGATAGCGGGAAGATGCAGGCGAACAGCTCCATCGGCGATCCGATATCGGTCATCGCGAAAGTCGCCAGGAAGAACACCGCCAGTTGCGCGATGGTGGCGGGCATGGACAGGGTCTGCACATCGCGCACCGTCGCCGCCATCGAGCCGACGGTGAGGAAGATCGACCCGATCAGGAGATAGGCGAGCGCGAAATAGACGACGAACAGCGCGACGAAGAGGGGCCAGCCGATTGCGGGCGCAACCAGCGCAGGGATCGCCGCCCCGCCGAGCAGGATGGCCACGCCTGCAATCGCGCCCCACACCGCCAGACCCACGAAGCTGACGCCGAGCATGGCGAACAATTTGCCCACGAACACGGCATCCATCGGAATCGCGGCGGCGAGGATTTCGATGATCTTGTTGGCCTTTTCCTCGACCAGATTGGACAGCACCATTCCGGCCAGCAGCATGGTGAGCAGGAACAGGAGCGTAATCCCTGCCGTGGCGGTCCCGGTCTGCGCGGTGCGCGCGCTGGCGACGCTGCTGCTGGTGGGATCGAGCACGACGCTGGGATAAGTCGCGCTGTCACCCATGGCACGCGCAGCCAGCAGAGCGACGCGGCCGCGCCACCGCTCGATCTGGTCCGGCGTTCCGGTAAGGCGCGGCGCGGCGAGCGACCCGGTCAGGACCGCGCCGAAATTGCGGTCGCGGTCTTTCAGAAGCGCGCGGGGCTCCGTATCGTTCGCGCGTACCGCCTCGACGATCGGCAGGTCCACCAGCGGCGCGAGTTCCGCATAGGCGCGGCGCAGATCCGCGGTCTCCTGCGGCGACAGGATCACTGCGAGCCGCGCCGGTTCCGCGCTGCCCGCCGCCTTCGCGCCGAGCATGCCTGCGCCGAGGCTGATTCCGCCGAAGAAGATCGGGCCGAGCAGGAAGAGGAGGAAGGCCTTGCTGAACAGGATCGCGCGCATGTCGCGCCGGGCGATCACCCAGGCGGCCTGCCACAGGGAAAGGCGCGAAGCGGTCATGCCGGCACCTCGTCCTTCATCGCCTTCGCCGCTGCGGCGCCTGCGATTTCGACGAAGGCGTCGTGCAGCCCGGCCCGCTCGATGGAGAGCGACAGCACGCTTGCCTCACCCTCGATGAGGCGCTTCAGCAGCGCCTCGATCCCGCCCGCAGGCAGGGGGAAATACCAGAAATGGCTCCCGTCCTTCTTTGGATCGTGCCGTGCGTCATCGGGCAGCGCGGTGCACCATGCGCCTTCGGCTCGGCGAGTTTCCAGCCGCACCTGCGCGGGAATGCGATCGCGCGCGGCATCGACCGATCCGGCATAGGGCACCTTGCCGCCTGCGATGATCGCGACATCGTCGCACAACCGCTCGGCATGGTGAATCACATGGGTGGAGAAGATCACCGTCACGCCGTCGGCGGCGAGCTCGCGTATCATCACTTCCAGCTTGCCCTGATTGATCGCGTCGAGGCCGCTGAAGGGTTCGTCGAGCACCACCAGACGCGGGCGATGGACCAGCGTGCCGAGCAGCTGGACGGTCTGCGCCATGCCCTTCGATAATTGGCGGATCTGGCGGTCCACCGCGTGGCCGAGGCCGTGCGCTTCCATCAATTCGCGCCCCCGCCTGCGGCCTTCGTCAAGCGGCAGCCCCCGCAGCGCGCCCATGAAGGCGATCGCCTTGTAAGTCAGGTACGGCGCGAAGCCGGCCATCAGCATCAGCACGACGCCGGCCATCGGCTGGCTGACGGACTCCAGGTCCGCGTCGATCGGAGCCGACACCTGAGCGGTGGCGAGCAGGAAGATCACCACCAGGACCACCTTCGAGAGGATCATCGCGATCACGAACAGCGCGATCATCAGCCCCGAGTAGAGACGCCGCGCCCGCACCATCCGCAGATAGCTGTCACTGGTCCGGCTCAGGCTCTGCGAAACGCCCGGCGCGCGGCTGGCTGTCAGGTCCGACATGGAGGTTCTCCATAAAAAGCGGGGTCCGGGGGCAGATGACCCCGGAACCCCTGACACATGATCCGCCGGATCAGTTCGACATCTGCGCGCGGCGCACGGCGATGATCGTCTCATAGGCGTCGTGACCGATCGGCGTGAACCCCGCCGTCTCGCCCGCCGCCACGCCATAGGCGCATTCCGGGTCTTTGGCGTGCAGTTCGGCAGTCAGCTCGGTCATCTTGGCCTTCACATCCTCGGGC
>LUMV01000468.1_pt1 | contig 11015 bp, 9 predicted proteins | sample 729731 | NCBI WGS metagenome assembly LUMV01 (sample SAMN03860301, study PRJNA289734) | marine metagenome | biome: seawater column; feature: ocean; material: water; isolation source: Red Sea water column Station 192 - depth 200m | place: Saudi Arabia: Red Sea | collected 2011-10-15 | depth 200 m
GTGCTGATGTATGCCCAGCGCGGCAGCGGCAAACGGTCGAGCTTCTATTCCGACTACACATTCGGCTGCTGGGACGGCGATCCCGACAAGGGCGCGGAACTGCTCCCCGTCGGCAAGGCCTATTCGGGCTTCACCGACGAGGAGCTGAAGAAGCTCGACCGCCATGTGCGCCAGAACACGGTCAACCGCTTCGGCCCGGTGCGCGAGACCGACAAAAGCCTCGTCTTCGAAGTCGCCTTCGACAGCGTGCATGAAAGCAAGCGCCACAAATCCGGCCTCGCCATGCGTTTCCCCCGCATCCACCGCATCCGCTGGGACAAACCGGTGCACGAGGCAGACCGGGTGGAAGCGTTGCGCGCGCTGGTGCGGGACTGAGTTGCCGCGATAAGCGATTGATCGCTGCGCCGCCGGATGCTTTGGCGGACATATGCCGCAAAACCGCCCTCCGCTGCGCACGCTCCAGCTCGGCCTGTCAGGCCTCGCCGGCCTGCTCGATGCGACCGGCTTCCTCATCGCCAACGGTTACTTCGTCAGCTTCATGTCGGGCAATACGACGCAGCTAGGCGTCAATGCGCTCGACGGGATCGGGTCGGTCCTGCTCCCCGCCGGACTGATCGCCTGTTTCCTCGGCGGGGTGACGACGGGTGCGGCCGTGGGCTGGACCAGCGAGAAACGGCCGCGCACCATCCTGCTGGCGATCTCGCTCGTGCTCGTCTCAGTGGCGGCGGCGGCCTATGCGCTCGGCAGCACGCTGGGTTTCCTGATTACGACCGCCTTCGCCATGGGCCTCGTCAACAATGTGTTTCTGCGCGACGATCGCTCTTCCGCAGGCGTCACTTACATGACCGGCGCGCTGGTGCGGATCGGGCAGAATTTCGCCGCCCACATGATGGGGCAGAGGGATCGGATCAAGCCGGGTTACGGCGCCCTGTGGCTCTGCCTGTTGGCAGGCGCAGTGCTGGGGACGTGGCTGCACACATTCGATGGCGCGATCGGCCCGATCGTCGCGGTGAGTGCGAATGCGCTGCTGCTGGCGCTCGCCTGGCGGACCGAAGCGAGCGACGACGTGCAAGGATAAGTCGCGCGGCGCGACTTCGCGTCAATCCTCCGCCGCGTCGATCGCCGCCGCGTGATCCTTCGCGTTCTGCGTATAATGCATCACGCCCGCGCGCATGCCCATGACCGCCGCATCGTCCAGATCGCGCAGCTTCTTCGCCGGGCGGCCCGCCCATAATTCACGCGCTCCCATCACCTTGTTCTCTGTCAGCATGGCGCCCGCCGCCAGCATGGCATCGCTGCCGATCACGGCCTTGTTCATCGCGATCGCGCCCAGCCCCACGAAGCCGCGATCGTGGATCACGCAGCCATGGACCATCGCCATGTGGCCGATCAGCACATCGGACATCGGCGCGCAGCACGCAATTGTACCAGATCGAGCTGTCCGCTCCGATCTCGATATCGCCGATCAGCGTACAGCCGGGCGCGACGAAGGCGCTGTCATGGATTTTCGGTGTCTTCCCGTGGATCGGGATGATGCGAACGCCGGGTCTTGCTATCCTCATGGCCCTCTACCGAGCACATTCTGCCACTGGATGAAAGGCAGGATGCTGGCGAAATCGTCGGTCCAGACCTCTTGGGCGGGCGGCGGCAGGCGGTGCCAGGCAAGGTCGGGCCGCGCCGAAAGCAAGGCGGCGAGCGGCTTGGGGTCGCGCGCCATGACCACCCAGAGCGAAGGCGATATCCCGTCCGCGAAAGGCGGGTCCTGATGCGATCGCAGCACGCCGATCATTCCATGCCGCTGGGCCACAGCGGCCATCATCGGGCTTAGATCGATGAAGCGATTCGAAATATGGATCAGCAGCAGCCCGTCGTCCGCCAGTGTGCGGCGATAGATATCGAACGCCTCGTCGGTGACGAGGTGCAGGGGTATCGCGTCCGAGCTGAAAGCGTCGATCACCAACGCGTCGAAGCGGTCTTCCGGGCGCATCCGCTCGCGGAACCGGTCGAGGACGATGCGCGCGTCGCCCAGATGGATGTCGGCATCGGGCGCGCAATCGCTGACGAAGGTGAAGGTCTCGTCGCGCGAATAGGAGAGCACCGTGCGGTCGATTTCGAAGAAGTCCCAGCGCTGGCCGGGCTTGCGATAACAGGCCACCGTCCCCACGCCCAATCCGACCACGCCGACTCGCGCGCCCGGCCCGGCAATCGCCGGAAGCTGCGACAGCGCCGCGCCGACGCCCGAATCGCGCCCATAATAAGTCGTCGGTTCACGCCGTTTATCCGGCTCGGTAAACTGAAGCCCATGCAGCGTCGTGCCGCTGATCAGCGATCGTCTGCCCTCCTCAGGCAGATCGCGGACAGTGTAGACGCCGAAGTAGCTGCGGTCGCGCGAGCCTTCGACGGAGGTCTCCAGCGTCTGATATCCGCCCCGCCCCAGCATCAGGACGAACAGCACCGCCACCATCGCGCGCCGGTGTCCCAGCACCAGCACGCCGCAGGCCGCCGCCGCCAGCAGCGTCGCGACCATGATCCGCTTCTGCCGCCCGGTCAGCCCCAACCGGTCCATCCAGGCGACCAGGGGCCGGTCGGGCAAGAGAGCCGCAGCAGCGAGGACGAGGACCGGATGTTCCCACACCCAGTCGAACAGCAGCGGCGCGACCAGTGCCGTGAACACGCCGCCCAGCGCGCCGCCCGCGCTCATCGCCAGATAGAACAGAGTCAGGCGGCGCGGGCTTGGCCGTTCGAAATAGAGGCGACGGTGCAGCGCGGTCGCAAGCACGAACAGCATGAGGACAGTAGCGAGCCCGATCGAGAGGCTGGCCGCGTTCTGGCTCACCATCGCCATGCCGCCCGCCAGCAGCACGACGACCGGAGCCACGCGTGCGAGCGTATAGCCCAGGGCGCTGCGTTCGTTGAAAGCGAACACGAAGCTCAAGAGATAAAGCCCCAGCGGGATCACCCAGAGCAGCGGCATGGCAACGATGTCGGTGGTGAGATGCGTCGTGGTCGAGAGCATAAGGCCCGACGGAACGGCGGACAGAGCCAGCCACAAGACGATCCGTCGCCAGCCGATCGGCTCCAGAAGGACATAGCCCGCGCTCCACGCCCAGCTCTGCGATCCCAGCGGCAGGTTCGGTTCGAGGAATAGCGGATAAGCGAGCAGGCCGGGGAGGCTGCCGAGATTGCTGGCGGCATAAAGCCAATAGGGATCACCCGCCTCCGGGTTCGCGGCATACCAGCGCTGCATCAGCGGCGCCTGCGCGGACACGGCGAAAAAGACCGGCCCGATGGTGAGCGCGAACAGTAGCGGCACCCACAGCGCTTCGAGCCCCTGCGATGCAGGCGGTGCCAGATCGGCAAGCCCGATGGGCAGGGTGAGGCCTGCGATTACAAGGACGATCAGATGGATGATCGCCTGCCGTTTCAGCGCAAGGCGCGCGATCGCATGCGCATAGGCGTATCCGGCCAGCAGCAGCGCCTGATAGACCAGCATCGCGCTGTTCCACACCGCCGGAGCCCCGCCCAATTGCGGCAGCGCAAGCCGTGCGACCAGCGGCTGGACGAGGAACAGCAGGAAGCTGCCCGTCAGGATCGTCGCGACGAACAGCGCGCGTGCTCTCATGCGGGAAGACGCCCCGCGTTCCACGCGTCTCTGGCAATCGAATAGACGATGATCCGCCCGGTTTCGGGATCGAATTCGCTGTTGTCGAAATCGAGATCCTCGCGCCGCTCCATGCCGAGGCGTTTCATCAGGCCCCAGCTCGGCCCATTGCCGGTCACCGTCAGCGCCACGACCTCCTCGGCCCCGAAGCGGTCGAACGCCAGATCGAGCGAGGCGCTGGCGGCCTCTTTCGCATAGCCCTGCCCCCAGACATCTTCGCGCAGCCGCCAGCCCACTTCCATCGCGCCGAGCGGGCCGCCTTTCTGATTGGTGCGCTTCAGCCCGCAAAAGCCGAGCAGCGCGCCATCCGACTTGCGTTCGACCACCCAGAAGGTGTGGCCGTGATGCTCGCGATAGCCGAGCAGGCGATCCTGCACTGCCGCGCGCTTGCTCTCGTCCGCGACTCCGCCCAGCCAGCGCATCACGGCAGGCGTGTTGGTCCCGGTCCAGAACGGTGCCCAATCCCCCTCGCGCCAGTCGCGCAGAACCAGCCGCTCGGTCTCGTAAAGGAAGTGGTCAGCCATTCAGCAGGCGCGCGGCATCAGCGGCGTAATAGGTCAGCACGCCGGTGCAGCCCGCGCGTTTGAAAGCAACCAGCTTTTCCATCACCAGCGCGTCGCGATCCCCCACGCCCGCCGCCGCGCCCGCTTCGATCAGCGCGTATTCGCCGCTCACCTGATAGGCGAAGACGGGCACGTCGAACCGTTCCTTCACGCGCCAGACGATGTCGAGATAGGCGAGGCCGGGCTTCACCATCACGCTGTCCGCCCCTTCTTGGATATCGAGCGCGACCTCGCGTAACGCCTCCTCGCCATTGGCGGGGTCCATCTGGTAGCTTTTCTTGTCGCCCTTCAGCAGCCCGCCCGAGCCGACCGCATCGCGGAACGGGCCGTAGAACGCGCTCGCATATTTGGCGGCGTAGCTCATGATCTGGACGTTCGGATGCCCGCCCATTTCCAGCGCCATGCGGATCGCGCGCACGCGCCCATCCATCATGTCGGACGGAGCGATGATGTCGGCACCCGCTTCGGCCTGATTGAGCGCCTGATCGACGAGGACTGCCACGGTGTCGTCGTTCGACACATAGCCTCGTCCGTCGAGCAGGCCGTCCTGCCCATGGGTCGTATAGGGATCGAGCGCCACATCGGTGAGAATGCCGATATCGTTGCCGCAGGCGTCGCGCACGGCCCTGATTGCGCGGCACATCAGATTGTCGGGATCGTAGGCCGCCGCGCCATCCTCGCTACGCTGGTCGGACGGCGTGTTGGGGAAGAGCGCGATGCAGGGAATACCGAGGTTGATCGCTTCTTTTGCGCGCGCCACGATCCCGTCGACCGACCAGCGCGAGACACCGGGCAGGCTGGCGATCGGCTCTTCCACGCCCTGCCCAGACGTCACGAACAGAGGCCAGATCAGGTCTGCTGGCGTGAGCATGGTTTCGCGGTGCATCGCCCTGCTCCAGGCATGGGCGCGGGCGCGGCGCAGGCGGGTGTTGGGATAGCTGCCGATCATGGCGGTGCGCTGTGCCGCAATCGCGCCCCTCACGCAATCGGGGGCGCAATTAGGGAGCGATCGGAGGCGCAATCGCGTCCGCGCCCTTAAAGAGTTAGCGCGCCTCGGCCGGTTTGGGGGCGGCCAGCCGGTCGATCTCGCGCAGCGGCGCTTCGGCGGCGCGTTCGCTCGCGGTCGGCTCCAGCGTGGCAAGCGCGGCGCCGGGTTCGACGGTCTTCAATTTCGCCAGCGTTTCACGGAATCGCGCCAGTTCGGCGCCGGTCAATTGCGCCCGCGTGACGAAGCGCACGCTGGCCGGATCGATCGCACGCCCGCCGCGATACATTTCGTAATGGAGATGCGGCCCGGTCGACAGGCCGGTGGAGCCGACATAGCCGATCACCTGGCCGCGCTTGACGCTTTGCCCGCGGCTCACCGCGATCCGGCTCATATGGCAGTATCGCGTGTCCGTCCCGCCTCCATGGCGCAGGCGCACAGCCTGGCCGCAGCCACCCATGCGGCCCGCGCCGGTCACTTGCCCATCGGTCACTGCCACGATCGGCGTGCCGCTGCGGGCACGGAAATCGACACCCGCATGCATCCGCTTGTATCCCAGGATCGGATGGCGGCGCATGCCGAAACGCGAACTCATCGGGCCCGGCACCGGCGCGACGAGGCCGCTGCGCTGTTCGCCGACGCCGCTGGCTTCGAAAAAGCGCCCTTCAGTGCCCCAGCGCATCAGCTGGACGCGCGGTTTGTCGCCGCGCTCGATTCCGGCATAGAGCAATTGGCCCGCCTGCCTTTCGCCTGTTGCGGCACGGCGATGGGACAGGATGATATCGAACGTGTCGTCCGCGCTGAGATCGCTCGTCACGTCCACCTGCTCGCCCAGCGCCTTGAGATAGGCCTGCACCGCGCTTGCCGGAGCGCCTGCCGCGCGGGCCGAGCGATAGAGGCTCGATCCGATCTTGCCGCGAATGCGCAGGGGCGTGTCGTCGACGCGGATCGCCTCGCGGCTGAGCGCGAGAGCGCGATCGTCCGATCGTGCCACCGCCAGTTCGAGGTCGAAACGCGCCCGAAAGCGCAGCTCTTCGAGGGGGCGGGGATTGCCTGCTATGGTGCGGCGGCCGAGCACGATATCGACCTGCGTGCCAGGCTCGATCTGGGAGAGCGGCATGGCACCGCCGATCAGCGCCACGATCCGCTGCGCATCGCCTGCCCCCACGCCGGAGCGGCGCAGCATGCGTTCGAAACTGTCTCCCGCAGCCAGAGTGGCCACCAGTTCGAGACGCGGACGTTCGGGCGCGGCAGCCAAGGGGCGAACCAGCGCGGTCGCGCCCATGCGGTGGCCGGTATCGGCCCCCAGAGCCAGCGGTGCGATCGTCTGGCTGCGCAATTCGTCCCGCTCTGCCTCGCTCAATCGCGCGGGCGGTGCCGCCTCCAGCGGCGCGAAGTCGGGCCAGAAAGCGATGGCGGCACTCGACAGGCCGATGAACGTGCCCACGCCGCGCAGCCAGCGCAGGCTCCCGATCCCGCGCCCGAGATCGGGAGCAAGATCCAGCGCGGAAAGTCGCCGTGAAAGGCGCTCGCGCCAGCCGGGCGCCGTGCGAAGCGGGGGTTTTGTCGGGGAAAGCGCGATCTGATCGTGCGCGAGCGCGGCGGCGGGCAGGCCTAAGCCTGTGCCCACCTCTTGCGGCGCATCGTCCTCGCGCGTTCTGAACACAGTCCCTCCGCCGCATCGGTGGCCCACATTTCGGCGATCCGGGCCGAAAGCGCGGCGCCAATGGCGAAAGCCTGTGCGCTTTTAAAGTTAAGTCCCGTTTAATCCGCGCCGGATGGCGCTGCACCTGCGACGAGCGGATGGGCTTACGCGCCAGACGGTTGTGCGCGGCTCGCACGCCTGCCATCTACTCCGGCGTGAGCGATCAAGCGATCAAGGCGGTCCTGGGGCCGACCAATACCGGCAAGACCCATCTCGCCATCGAGCGGATGTGCGGCCATTCGAGCGGAGCGATCGGCTTTCCGCTGCGGTTGCTGGCGCGCGAGGTCTATGACCGCGTGCGCGCCATCAAGGGTGACGATCAGGTGGCGCTGATTACCGGCGAACAGCGGATCGAGCCGAAGAACGCCCGCTATCTGTGCTGCACGGTCGAAGCCATGCCGCGCAGTCTCGACGTCAGTTTCGTCGGGCTGGACGAGGCGCAATTGGGTGCCGATCGCGAGCGCGGCCATGTCTTTACCGATCGCCTGCTCAATCTGCGCGGTCGGCAGGAGACGATGCTGCTGGGCGCGGCCACGCTGGAACCGGTGGTGAAGGCGCTGATCCCGAAGGTCGAGGTCAGCGAGCGGCCACGGTTTTCGACGCTGTCGCATATCGGCCCGCGCAAGCTCTCGCGCCTTCCGCCCAGAAGCGCGGTCGTGGCCTTCAGTGCCGAGCAGGTTTATGCCGTGGCCGAGATGCTGCGGCGGTTTCGCGGCGGCGCGGCGGTGGTGATGGGCGCGTTGAGCCCGGAGACGCGCAACCGCCAGGTCGAACTGTTCCAGAATGGCGAGGTCGATTACATCGTCGCCACCGACGCGATCGGCATGGGCCTCAATCTCGACGTCAACCACGTCGCCTTTGCAGGCCTCACCAAATTCGACGGGGTAAGGATGCGGCGGCTGTTTCCGGCGGAAATGGCCCAGATCGCCGGGCGTGCCGGTCGCCACCAGCGCGACGGAACTTTCGGCACGCTTTCCGGACAAGGCGGCAGAAACGCTGCACCGCCCGAATTCACCGAAGATGAAATCTACGCAATCGAGGAGCATCGCTTCGCGCCTCTGACGCATCTCTACTGGCGCGAGGCGGAGCCGCGGTTCGACAGTATCGCCACGCTGATCGGCGATCTCGAAAGCCCGCCGCAGCATGCGATGCTGCGCGCCGCGCCCGAAGCGATCGACCTTGCGACATTGAAGCGACTGGCGGAAGAACCCTTCGCCGCATCGATCCGGGGCGCGGGCCAGGTGCGGCGCTTCTGGGAAGCGTGCTCGCTGCCCGATTTCCGCGCGCGAGGGCCGGACGTCCATGCCCGCTTCGTCGCGCGGCTGTGGCAGGACTTGCAGGAAGGGTATCTCGGCGCGGATTATGCCGCGGCGCGGATATCCGAACTCGACAACATGGCGGGCGATATCGATACGCTGCAGGGCCGCATCGCGGCGATTCGCACCTGGGCCTATATCTGCCAGCGACCCGATTGGGTGCTGGCACGCGACGAGATGGCCGCGCGCGCCCACGCCGTCGAAGCCAAATTATCGGACGCGCTGCACGGTCGCCTGACCGAGCGCTTCGTCAATCGGAGGACTACGATCCTGATGAAATCGCTGGGACAGGATGCATCGGCGCTGCCGATCGAAATAGGCGAGGACGGCGCGGTGAGCGTCGACGGAGAGCATCTGGGCCGTGTCGAGGGGCTGCGCTTCACTGTCGATCCGAGCGCACGGCACGAGGACCGGCGCATGCTGCTCGCCGCCGCGGAAAAGGCGCTGCCGCGCCTGCTCGGCCAGCAGGTCGAGGCGCTGGTCGCAGCCGGTGTCGCGGATCGCGTCGAGCTGGCGAAGGGCGCGATCCGTTGGAACGGGCAGATTCTGGCCAATCTCGAAGCGAAAGAGGGGCAGGCACGGCCTTTGCTGGTACCCTCGCGCGAAGTCGCGGCCTTGCCCGAAGCGCCGCGCAAGGCGCTGCTCGCCGCGCTCGAAACCTGGCTCGATACCGTTCTCGCCCCGCTCGATCCGCTGGAGAAATTGCACCGGGCAGCGAGCGACCCCGAAGCCGGATCGCAGGCGCGCGCGCTCCTGCTCAATCTCCTCGCCGGGCATGGCTTCGTCACGCGCGAACAGGCGGGGATCGAACACCTGCCCAAGGAAATGCGCCCCTTCCTGCGGCGCATTGGCGTCACTTTCGGCGCGCTCGACATCTTTGCGCCTGCGCTGCTGAAGCCCGCGCCGCGCCGCCTGTTGAGCGCGATCGGGACCGATCGGCGCTCGCTGGAAGAGACGATGCTGCCGGTGGTCGCGGATCGCAAAAAGCTGCCCTCGGGCTATCGCCATGCGGGAAGCCAGGCGATCCGCATCGATCTCGCGGAGAAAATTTTCCGCGCCGCGCACGAAACGCGCGCCAAGGCGCAAGGGAGCGGCAAGCAGCAGGACAGGCGCAAGAAATTTGTGCTCGATCTGGCGCTGCCGATCTCGATCGGGCTGGAAGAGGACAATGCCGTCCGCCTGCTCGGCCAGGCAGGGTTCCGCGTCCAGCGCGCTCGCCCTTTGAAGGAAGGCGCGTTCGGTCCGCCACGGCCCGATCGCTGGGAATGGCGCCCGAAACCGAATGCGGGACGCCGCAAGCAGCAGCGCAACGAACCCATCCGCCCCCGCGAAGGCAGCGCCTTTGCCGCGCTCGCCGATCTGGTGCGCTAGGAATCGCCTCGTTTGAGCGGGATGCGGATAGACCGGCTGCTCTGTCACCTGCGGTTCGTACGCACCCGCAGCCGCGCCACCGCCCTCGTCGAAAGCGGCCATCTGCGCCGCAACGGGACGCGCGTCGCCCGTGTCAGCCAGCCGGTCGAACCGGGCGACGTGCTGACCGTGCCGCTCGGCAGCCGGGTCGCGCTGATCGAAATCATCAGCCTGCCGGACCGTCGCGGATCGCCGCGCGAAGCGCAGGCCTGTTACCGGATGCTCGATCCGGCTCTTGACCGCAAAGCCCAAATCCCCATAGGCCGGGCGTCAGACACACCCTGAAGGATGGCATTCCCATGACCTACGTCGTCACCGACGCCTGTATCAAATGCAAATACACCGACTGCGTCGAGGTCTGTCCGGTCGATTGCTTCTATGAAGGCGAGAACATGCTCGTCATCAATCCCAGCGAATGCATCGACTGCGGCGTGTGCGAGCCGGAATGCCCGGCTGAAGCGATCCTGCCCGATACCGAGGACAATCTGGAAAAGTGGCTGGAGCTGAACACCAAGTTCAGCGCCGAATGGCCCAACATCACGCAGAAGAAGGATCCGCCCGAGGACGCCGACGAGCACAAGGGCGAAGAGGACAAGTTCGAAGCCTATTTCAGCCCCGAACCCGGCGAAGGCGATTAAGCCTATCCTCCAGCGTTTTATCCAGGATGGTAAGGCGGCCTTCGCAGCCGGCGGTGACGACGAGATCGGCATCGTCGCTGCGGGGATAGCCTTCTATGCGCTCCTGGCAATCGTGCCGCTGCTGGCGACGGTGGTGCTGGCCTACGGTATCGTTGCCGATCCGGCGACCGTGGCCAAGCACATCTCCGCTCTCGCCCAGACATTGCCCCAATCCGCCGCCCAGCTGATCGGAGATCAATTGCAGCGGATGACCGAAGGCGAGAACGGCGGAAAGATCCTGAGCCTCCTGCTTGCCGTCGCGCTTTCGCTGTTCAGCGCGCGCAACGGCGCGAAATCGCTGATGACGGGCCTTGCCATTGCGCTGAATATCGAAGACCGGCGCGGGTTCCTGCGCGCCAATATCGTCGCGCTCGCACTGACGGCGGGCGCAGTCGTCGGCTTGGCGGTCATGGCCGGTGCCGTTGCGGCGTTGGGACTTCTTCCCGCCAGCGTTTCGGGTATTGTCAGCCCGCTCGTCGTTTTTCTGGCGGGCATGGGAGGCAGCGCCATGCTGCTCCGCTTCGCCCCTTATGGGCATCCCCTTCCCTGGGCCGCGATCAAGCCCGCCGCAGCGCTGTTCTCCCTGCTCTGGCTGGTCGCGACGATTGGTTTCGGGATCTATGCCGCCAATTTCGCCAGCTATGGCGCGACTTATGGTTCGCTCGGCGCGGTGGTGATCCTGCTGACCTGGTTTTACC
>LUMV01000597.1_pt1 | contig 10943 bp, 11 predicted proteins | sample 729731 | NCBI WGS metagenome assembly LUMV01 (sample SAMN03860301, study PRJNA289734) | marine metagenome | biome: seawater column; feature: ocean; material: water; isolation source: Red Sea water column Station 192 - depth 200m | place: Saudi Arabia: Red Sea | collected 2011-10-15 | depth 200 m
GGTCAGGCCGCCCCCGCCATATTCCTTCGGCCATGTCGGGGTGCCCCATCCGCGCCCGCCCACGGCTTCGCGCCATTTTGTCTGCGCAGGCGTTTCGTCGGTCGGGCCGTCGACCCCGGCCAGCGCATTGGCCTTGCCTTTCAGTTCGGCAGGGAAATTGGCCGCGAGGAATTGCTGCACTTCGGTGCGGAATGCCTCCTCATCGGCATGAATGTCCGGTTCTAGCTGGGTTGCCATGGGTCTCTCCTCCTTCTCCGTCGCCGTGCATATCGCAAAGTTTACGCTTACGGAAATACGCTAGGGCATGCTTGACGAACGCTCCGCTTTGCGTCTCAAGCGCGCGGATGACCGATATTCAGCCTACCCGAATCCGCATGCGCAGCTGGCTGTTCGCTCCCGGCGACAGCGTGAAAAAGATGGCGAAGGCCGCCGAAGGCGACGCCGATATCGTGATCTTCGATCTCGAGGATGCGGTGGTCGAAAGCGGCAAGGAAGGTGCACGCGCGAGCATCGCCGAATTCCTGTCCGGCAAGAGCGAGGACGAACGCGCGCGTCTGTGGGTGCGGATCAACCCGCTCGACGGGCCGTGGGCCGCCGACGATCTGGCCGCCGTCATACCCGCTCGGCCGGGCGGGATCATGTTGCCCAAGTCGCGTGGCCGCCACGATGTCGAAGAACTCGACCGGCTCATTACTCCGCTCGAAGACGAGAACGGGATCGCGACCGGATCGACCCCGGTGATTGCACTGGTGACCGAAACCGCCGCAGCCATGTTCACCACCGGCGACTACGGCGGTGCGCCGCGCCTGGCGGCAATGACCTGGGGCGCGGAAGACCTGGCCGATTCGCTCGGCGCGCAGAGCAACAAGGATTTCGAAGGCGATTTCGCCTTTACCTACAAGCTGGCACGCAGCCTGTGCCTGCTGGGCGCCGCGGCGGCCGAAGTCGTGCCGGTAGAAACGATCGACACCAATTTCCGCGATCTCCAGGCGCTGCGCAAGCGCGCGATCGAGGTGCGCCGTCAAGGCTATCGCGGCATGCTGGCGATCCACCCGGCGCAGGTGCCGGTGATCAACGAAGCCTTCACTCCCTCCGATGAGGAAGTGGCCGAAGCGCGCGAGATCGTCGATCTGTTCGAAGCCAATCCCGGTGCCGGCACGATCGGCTGGAAGGGCGGCATGCTCGACCGCCCGCACCTGTCCCGCGCCCGGCAATTGCTGGCACAGGTAGAAGACTGATCAGCCGAGCCGGGCGACCTCTTCCAGCACCCGGTCGGCCCATTCGGTCCGGCAGATAAGCAGGTCGGGCATGTAGGTATCGCGCTGGTTGTAGGTGAGCGGAGAGCCGTCGATCCGGCTGGCATGCAGGCCATGCGCAAGCGCCACCGCTGCGGGGGCGGCGCTGTCCCATTCGTACTGGCCGCCGGTGTGCAGGTAGATTTCCGCTTCGCCGCGGACAACGGCCATCGCCTTGGCCCCGGCGCTGCCCATGCCGACCAGCTCGGCGCCGATCGTTTCCGCCACGCTGACCGCCTCGGCTGCCGGCCGCGTCCGGCTGACCACCATGCGAGGCGTTCCGGCTGCGTCGGGCACCGCGGCAGGCGTGTCGGTGCGCAGCACCAGGCCAAGACCGGGCAGGGCGACGGCCCCGATTTCGGGCCTGCCATCGATGCATAGGGCGACATGCACGGCCCAGTCGGCGCGCTCCTCGCCATATTCGCGCGTGCCATCCACCGGATCGACGATCCACACGCGGCTCTTCGCCAGCCGTTCGTCGGTGTCCTTGCTTTCCTCGCTGAGCAGGCCGTCTTCCGGCCGCTGTTCGCGTAGCGCATGGACGAGGAACTGGTTGGCGGTCTCGTCGCCCGCCTTGCCCAGGCTCTTGCCCTGGAAGACCCCGCTACCGCGCACTTCGAGCAGGATCTTCCCGGCAACCTCGGCCAGGTGGGCGGCGAGTTCGGCATCGGTCATCACGGCAAGGTATTCCTGGCTGGTAAGGGTGGCCGACGCGCATGGCAGAGACCGCCCGCGCTGCGAACCCCCTAAGGCAGGCCAGATGCAATTTTGCCCGCCCCGCGCTGCAGCTTTCTTGCAGCTACGGGCTTTGCGCGTCTCCATGGTTGCCCAAATGCCGGGGCGCGACTAGCTGGGAAGCCGATGTTCGATCCCCAGGCTTTCCGCGATGCGCTCGGCAGCTTCGTCACCGGCGTGACCATTGTGACCGCGCGCGACGAAGCAGGGCGGCCGTATGGGCTGACAGCGAACAGCTTCAATTCGGTCAGCCTTGATCCGCCGATGGTGCTGTGGAGCCTGTCGCTGCGCTCGGGCAGCCTCCCGGTCTTTCGCGATGCCGACAATTGGGCGGTGCACGTCCTTGCGGCGGATCAGCAGGCGATGTCCGACCGGTTCGCCCGCCCGGGCGATGGCAAGTTCGCCGGGGTCGAGGATGTCGATGGGCCGGAGGGCGCCCCGCTGCTGGCGGGTTATGCCGCTCGGTTCGGTTGCCGCGCGCGCTTCGAATATGAAGGCGGCGACCATGCGATCTTCCTCGGCGAAGTCGTCGACTTCGATCGGCGCGATGCTGACCCGCTGATCTATCACGGCGGGCGCTACGGCCGCGTGATGCGGGCTCCGACCGGCGAAGACCTCGAACGCGAAGGGCTGGCCGAACGCGCGGGCACCGGACTTTCCCTTACGGCGAGCGGGGCCGACCTGCTGGCCGCTCTCGAAGCTGTGGCGAAGCGCTAGACTCAGCGCGTTTGCGCCGATACCCGTTGCGAAAAGCAACCAAGGGAAGAGGCACAGCACATGAAAACCCGCATCACCGAAATGTTCGGCATCGAGCACCCCATCATCCAGGGCGGCATGCATTATGTCGGTTTCGCGGAAATGGCGGCCGCGGTTTCGAATGCGGGCGGGCTGGGCATCATCACCGGATTGACGCAGGGTACGCCCGAGAAGCTGGCGAACGAGATCGCGCGCTGCAAGGATATGACCGACAAGCCCTTTGGCGTGAACCTGACCTTCCTGCCGACGGTCAACGCGCCCGATTATCCCGGCCTGGTCAAGGCGATCATCGACGGCGGCGTCAAGGCGGTCGAGACCGCGGGCAACAATCCCGCGCAAGTGCTGCCCTATTTCAAGGACGCCGGGGTCAAGGTGATCCACAAGTGCACCAGCGTGCGGCACAGCCTCAAGGCGCAGTCGATCGGCTGCGATGCGGTTAGCGTCGACGGCTTCGAATGCGGCGGGCATCCCGGCGAAGACGATATTCCCAACATGATCCTGCTGCCGCGCGCAGCGGATGAACTCGACATTCCTTTTGTCGCCAGCGGGGGCATGGCCGACGCACGCAGCCTCGTTGCCAGCCTGGCGATGGGCGCGGAAGGCATGAACATGGGCACGCGTTTCATCGCCACCCAGGAAGCGCCGGTGCACGAGAACGTGAAAAAGGCGATCGTCGCGGCGAGCGAGCTCGACACGCGGCTGGTCATGCGCCCGCTGCGCAACACCGAGCGCGTCATGACCAATGATGCCGTCGAACGCCTGCTGGAAAAGGAACGCAAGCTGGGCGACGACCTCAAGTTCGAGGACATCATCGAGGAAGTCGCGGGCGTCTATCCGCGGATCATGACCGAAGGCGACATGGATGCCGGCGCGTGGTCGTGCGGCATGGTGGCAGGTCTGATCAACGACATCCCGACCTGCAAGGAATTGATCGACGGCATAATGGCGGAAGCCGAAGTGCTCATCCGCCAGCGCCTCGCCGGCTTCCTCGACGCCTGAGAGGAGGACGGACCATGCTCGATACCAGTTATCGCACCGCCTATAACGACGATCACGAGGCCTTTCGCGACACCGTGCGCAAGGTCTTCGCCGAACATATGACGCCCTATCTCGACCAGCACGAGGAAGAGGGCATCGTCCCGCGTTCGGCGTGGAAGGCGCTGGGCGAGGCGGGCATGCTGTGCCCCACGGTAAAGGAAGAGAACGGCGGGCTCGGCCTCGATTTCGGCTTCAACTGCGTATTGTGCGAGGAGCTGTCCTATCTCGGCAGCTCGGCCGGCTTCACGCTGCAGAACGATATCACCGCCAATTACATCGAGCGTCTCGGCACCGAGGAACAGCGCGCCAAATACCTGCCCGGCATGGTTTCGGGCGATGTGATTTCGGCGATCGCGATGACCGAACCCGGCGCGGGCAGCGATCTGCAGGGCATCCGCACCACCGCGATCAAGGACGGCAATCACCTCGTGGTGAACGGGTCCAAGACCTACATCACCAATGGCCAGAACGCCGATGTGGGCGCAATCTCGACAAGATCGGCCAGCATTCGGCCGATACGTCCGAACTGTTCTTCAACGATGTGCGCGTGCCGATGACCAATATCCTCGGCGGCGAGGGGCGCGGCTTCATCCATCTCATGGAAGAACTGCCGCAGGAACGGCTGGGCATCGCGGTGGGCGCGCAGGCCGCAGCGCAGCGCGCTTTCGACGAAGCGGTCAAGTTCACCAAGGACCGCAAGGCATTCGGCAAGACGGTGTTCGAGTTCCAGAACACCAAATTCGTCCTCGCCGATCTCAAGGCCAAGATCCAGGTCGGCTGGGCGCATCTCGACTGGGCGATCAGGAAGCACCTCGCCGGCGAACTCACCACCGACGAGGCAAGCGCGGCCAAGCTGTGGCACACCGATTTGCAGTGGGAAGCCTGCGACATGGCGCTGCAACTGCATGGCGGGGCGGGTTACATGAATGAATATGCGATCGCCCGGCTGTGGCGCGATGCGCGTGTCACGCGCATCTTCGGCGGCACCAACGAGATCATGAAGGAAGTGATCAGCCGCTCGATCTGAGGAGCAATACCGCATGACCGATCCGCTCGACTTCTCCGGTAAGACCGTCCTCGTCGTGGGCGGGACGAGCGGGATCGGCAACGGCATTGCGCATGGTTTTCGCCAGCACGGGGCGCTGGTCCATGTCACCGGAACCCGTGCCGCGGCATCCGACTATGCGGCCTCCGAGGGCAGCGATCTGGCGGGGCTGACCTTCCACCGGCTCGACGTATCGGACGCCTCCGCCACTGCCAGCTTTGAACTGCCCGAGCGGCTCGATGTCGTCGTGCTGTGCCAGGGCACGGTGCGCTATCGCCGCGAGGAATTCGAGCGCGAGGGCTGGGACGCGGTGATGGAGGTCAATCTCAACTCGCTGATGGATTGCGCGCGGATCGTCCGCCCCCGTCTGGCCGAGCAGGGTGGATCGCTGATCGTGGTCAGTTCGGTGGGCGCCTATCACGCCATGCTGGGCAACCCAGCCTATGCGGCGAGCAAGGCGGGTGCGGTCAGCCTGGTGGGCAGCCTCGCGCAGGCCTGGGCGGGAGAGGGCATTCGCGTCAATGGCATCGCGCCGGGTCTCGTCCCGACCAAGCTGACCAAGGTCACCACCGAGAACGAGCAGCGCGCGGCAGGCGCGGTGGCGCGCATACCGGCAGGCCGGATGGGCACCCCGCAGGACATGGCCGGGGCGGCGTTGTTCCTTGCCTCGCCGCTGGCCGATTATATCGTCGGCCAGACCATACGGGTCGATGGCGGAATGACGCTCGCCTGAAACCGGCCTGCTCCTGAAAGGGGATACGATCATGGACTATGTCAATCTCGGCCCGTCGGGCCTCAAGGTGTCGCGGCTGTGCCTCGGCTGCATGAGCTATGGCGACACCAGCAAGGGTTGGCATGGCGACTGGGTGCTTTCGGAAGACGAAAGCCGCCCCTTCATCCGCGAGGCGGTGGAAGCGGGGATCAACTTCTTCGATACGGCGAACATGTATTCGCGCGGCGCATCGGAAGAGGTGATCGGGCGCCTGCTGCCCGAATTCGCGCAGCGCGACGAGATCGTGGTCGCCACCAAGGCCTTCCTGCCATGGCAGCAGGCCCCCAATGCTGGCGGGCTGTCGCGCAAGGCGCTGATGCAGGCGGTGGACGACAGCCTGACGCGGCTGGGGATGGACTATGTCGATCTCTACCAGATCCACCGCTGGGACGATGCCACGCTGATCGAGGAAACGATGGAGGCGCTGCACGACATCGTGAAGGCGGGCAAGGCGCGCTATATCGGCGCCTCGTCGATGTTCGCCTGGCAGTTCGCCAAGGCGCAGGAAGTGGCCCGCGCGAATGGCTGGACGCGGTTCATCTCGATGCAGAACCACGTCAATCTGCTCTACCGTGAGGAAGAACGCGAGATGCTGCCGCTCTGCGCCGATCAGGGCATCGGCATCATTCCGTGGAGCCCGCTGGCGCGTGGCAAGCTTGCCCGCGCATGGGACGAAACCACTGTGCGCAGTGAAACCGACGGCTTTGGCAAGATGCTTTACCGCCAGCAGGAAGACGCCGATCGCGCGATCGTAGAAACCGTCGGCGCGATTGCCGCGGAACGGGATGTATCGCGCGCGAGCGTGGCGCTCGCCTGGCATTTCGCCAAAGGCGTGACCGCGCCGATCATCGGAGCGACCAAGCCCGGTCATATCGACGCCGCCTGCGCGGCGATGGATCTGGCACTGACCGAGGACGAGGTCCGCCGGCTGGAAGAGCCCTACCTGCCGAAGAACCCGGTCGGCGTGGCCTCCACCGTGCCCCGCGATTGGTCGCTCACGATCGCCAGTCCGTAAGACGCGGCGCATTTTGCGCCGCAGTGTTACAAACGCGCAGACGAGGTCACATACGAGTCATATGACTGCGGCATCGCTGCCACCTCACTGGTGGGGTGACGGCTGCGTGCGTACGATCAACATATTCCTGACCGACCCGATGGCAGGCGATTTGCCAGACTTCGAGAACGGCGATCTGTGCTACGCCTTCGCGCGGCTTTATCCCGATGGACCGCGGCGGCTGGTCGAAGGACCTGTCTGCGCTTTCGTCGACTGGGTGATGGATGATCTCTCGGGGCTTGAGATGTGCCGGCGGCTGCGTTCCGACCCGCGAATGCAGGATGCCCACATCACCATCGTGCTCGAGGAAGACGATGCGCAGGACAAGCGCCGCGCGCTCCGCGCCGGGGCCGACGACTACATCACCGGCCCGATTGATCGCACGATGGTGCTGGACCGCGTGATGGCGCTGCAGATGGGCGGCGCACAGCCACGCGTCAACGAACGGCTGGAACTGGGCGCGCTGCTGGTCGATCTCGCGGCCTTGCAAGCGCGGTGGAACGGCCGGGCGCTGGATCTGCGGCCCAATGAATTCCGTCTGCTGCATTTTCTGGCGCAGAACCCCGACCGTGTGCTGTCGCGCGGCGCTCTGATCGCGGCGCTGGGCAAGCAGGAGCCGCCGATCGACGAGCGCACGGTCGATGTCTGGGTCGGCCGGTTGCGCCGCGCGCTACGCAAGGTCGGGGCGGGCGAACGCGTGCGGACGGTGCGCTCGCTGGGATATGTGTACGACAGCTACGATTGAGCGCCGGGCGATAGCAATCTGTCGGTTAGCGACGCGATTACCGGCGTTCATCGCTTTCACAGCGGAGCCCCGATTGACGACCCAATATATGTTCCATATACGGAGCGTATATTACTCGAGCTGGAACGGACGCTATGGGCATCGTAAAGATAGACGAAGAGCTGCACGAGGAGGTGCGGAAGGCTAGCGCGGTCATGTGTCGATCGATCAATGCGCAAGCCGAATTCTGGATGAAGATAGGGAGGCTCGCCGAAGCCAACCCGACCCTGTCGTTCAGCGACATCGTCAATCAGGAACTCGCGCTTGCTCCAGACACTCGTCGCGACCAGCGGACTGCTGCCTGAAGTGGTAAAGACTTCCGATGAAATTGCGCTCATGCGCAATTCCGGTCGTCTGCTTGCCTCGGTTTTCGAGATGCTGGACGGGCTCGATCTTGCCGGCATGTCGACCATGCAGATCAACGATTTGGTCGAGCGCTACATCACCGTCGACCTCGCCGCACGGCCAGCCAGCAAAGGGCAATATGGCTTCGAATTCGTGCTCAACTGCTCGATCAATGAAGTCGTCTGTCATGGTGTGCCCGACCCCGAGACGATCGTACGGGATGGTGACCTTATCAACCTCGATATCACGTTGGAGAAAGATGGTTTCATTGCCGACTCCAGCAAGACCTATGTGGTCGGAAACGCTTCCGGCGCTGCGAAAAGGCTCGTGCGTATCGCTCGCGATGCCATGTGGGCGGGGATAAGGCAGGTCCGGCCCGGTGCCCATCTGGGCGACATCGGCTCCGCTATCGAAAAACACGCGAAAAAGAACGGATGCTCCGTGGTACGGGAATATTGCGGCCATGGTATCGGCCGCGAAATGCACGAGGAACCGCAAGTCCTGAACTTCGGCCGCCGCGGAAGAGGCATGCGACTGCGTGAAGGCATGACCTTCACGATCGAACCAATGGTCAACCTGGGCAGCCGTCAGATATTCACCCGCGATGATGGATGGACCGTGGTCACCAGGGATGGAAAACTGTCAGCCCAATTCGAGCATACGGTTGCTGTGACCGCAGATGGGGTCGAAGTGCTGACCTTGCGCCATGACGAACTGGCACCGGCCTAGGATCGGTCGGGCTGGCGCCGGTCCTAAGTTTAGGACTGCCTTCCACCCGAATTCAGCCGTGCATCAACGAAAAAGGGCCACCCGAAGGCGGCCCTTTCCGAGGGGTATGGTGGCGTGATCAGAACTCGGCAGATACCGACAGACTGAAGCTGCGGCCGACGTCGTAGCTGTTGTTCTCGATCCGCGTGGTGCCGGTGGTCTGGTATTCGAAATGGTCGCGGCCCGTCAGGTTGCGCGCTTCGAACTTCACTTCCATGTCCGTCCCGGCCAGTTCGAAACCCTGCCGCGCGACGAAATCGATAGTCAGGCCGGGGTTTTCGAGGATGTCCGGGCGTGACAGCGTGCTGCGGCTGATCACGCGCTTGCTGCCGTAATTGAACAGGAAGGTCATCTGGCTGACGCGGTCGAGGTCTTCAAGCCCCAGCTGGATGTTGGCGATATGGTCCGACTGACCGGTAAGAGCGGTACCGTCCTCGAAGAAGTTGGACGCCGACTGCAGGCCGCCCAGTTCGGGGACATTGACCTGGTCGCCCGCCTGCACGCTGATGTCGGACTGGGTGTAAGTGTAGTTGGCAATCGCGACGAAGCGCTTGCTGTCCCACCAGTCGCCCAGCGTGTAGAGGTCCTTGTTCCACTGGACTTCGACTTCCGCACCGTAGAGTTCGGCCTGGGGCGCATTGGCGAAGCGGCTGACCACGGTGTTGTCGTTGAAGCTCGAAAACACCTCGATCGGGTTCTCGATGTCCTTGTAGAACCCGGCGAGGCTGAACTTGCTGCCCGAGCCCCAGTAATATTCGACGCGGGCTTCGTAATTGGTCAGCTCGCTATCGACCAGCCCGGGGTTGCCGGTGAACTGGCGGTTGCTTTCCGGATCGTAATAGGTCTGCAGGATCAGCTCGCGGAACTGCGGGCGCGCGATGGTCTTGGACGCGTTGAAACGCGCCTGCAGGCTGTCGGCGATTTCCCAGGTCAGCGTGGCTGCGGGCAGCCAATAATCGTTGTTCAGCAGCGTGGCATTGGCCGATCCGCTGGGCAGGCCGTCGAGCCCGAGCGGCACGACTTGCTGCGTCGCGTCTTCGTAGCGCACACCCGCATCGAGCGAGACCCCGGCAAGCGGTTCGATCCGCGCCTGCGCATAGCCAGCCTTGATCTCGAGCCCGGCGGAAAACGCCGGATCGGCGGCGGTGGTATCGATAATGGTGTAGGAGAACGGCCCGATCCCGCCGGCAGTCTGCGCTTCCGTATCGTAACCCAGCGCGATCAGCGCATCGCCCAGCAGATTGTCGGGGCGCAGCGCGCCGAACGCCAGCGGGTAATCGCCCGTCGTGCGAATGTCGAATTCGCGGCGCCGCGACAGGCGTTCGGTGTCGGTATAGGCGCCGCCCACCGTCACGCCCAGCCAGTTGGCCAGCTGGTAACTGACATCGAGACCGCCGTAATAGAGGTCTTCGGTCAGGTCGGAGAACGCCACCGTGGTGCGGCCACGCTGCCCGCCGTTCTGCAGGTTGAGATAGATGTCGTCGAACCCGCCCGAGGGATTGAGGTCGCGCGAATAGACGAATTCCCATTCGTTCGGCGCTTCGCGCTGCGTCTGGGCATAACCGCCGCGCAGGTCGATCGACAGGTCGCCGAATTCGAGTTCGCCGACAAACTGCGTGTCGAGCAGCTGGCGTTCGTACCAGCCGGTGTTCTGGAACAGATCGTCATCGTCGTCGGTCAGGTCGGAAATCTGCGCCAGCGACGCGCGCTTGAGCGAATCGCGGATGTAGAGGTTCGTCAGGCGGAAGCGGTGCTCGCCCACTTCGAGCCCGAAACCCAGCATGGCATTGGCGAGGATCCGCTGGTCGGTCTGGAACTGGTTGCCCGTCTGGTCGAGGTCGAGATCGCCGTTCAGCGCGGCCTGCCGCGTGATGAAGCGATTGCGGTACTTGTTGCTGAGCGATGCAGTGGCGATCACGCCGAACCGGCCGTCGGAGAAGACATCGACGCTGGTGCCCGCGGTGATGCCGCCCGACCAGTTGACGGGCAGTTCGTCGGTGCTCTGCAGGAGGATCAGATTGGGATCGCCCAGTTCGGTCAGGATGGCCTGTTGGTCCACGCCGGGGTCGTTGAGCGACTGCCCGCTGTCGAGGAAGGATTGCAGGTTGGGTCCGGGGTCGCGGCGCCCATCGTCGAAGCCGAACCAGTCGTAATCGGAGCCGTAATAGGTGTAGCCCGTGCCGAAGGTGGTTTCAGTATCGCCCGAAATGCCCGCGCTGACCTTGACGAAGCTCTCATCAGGCACCGCGCGGGTCGTCAGATTGATGACGCCGCCGCCGAATTCGCCGGGAAAGTTCGCCGAATAGGTCTTCTGGACGAGGCTGGAGGCGACGACATTGGTCGGAAAGATG
>LUMV01001103.1_pt1 | contig 10928 bp, 7 predicted proteins | sample 729731 | NCBI WGS metagenome assembly LUMV01 (sample SAMN03860301, study PRJNA289734) | marine metagenome | biome: seawater column; feature: ocean; material: water; isolation source: Red Sea water column Station 192 - depth 200m | place: Saudi Arabia: Red Sea | collected 2011-10-15 | depth 200 m
ATCGAATTCCAGCGCGCGCTCAAGGCGTTCCTCAAGGCCAAGCCGGGCTATCTGACCAAATCGGTCAAGAACATCGTCGGCGTGTCGGAAGAAACCACCACCGGCGTCCACCGCCTCTATCATCTCGCCAAGCAGGGCAAGCTGCCGTTTCCCGCGATCAATGTGAACGACAGCGTGACCAAGTCGAAGTTCGACAATCTCTATGGCTGCCGCGAATCGCTGGTCGATGCGATCCGCCGCGCAACCGACGTGATGCTGTCGGGCAAGGTCGCCTGCGTCGCCGGCTTCGGCGATGTCGGCAAGGGTTCGGCGCAGTCGCTGCGCAACGGTGGCGCGCGCGTGCTGGTCACCGAAGTGGATCCGATCTGCGCGCTGCAGGCCGCGATGGACGGCTTCGAGGTCGTGACGATGGAAGAAGCGGTCAAGGTCGCCGATATCTTCTGCACCGCGACGGGCAACGAACACGTCATCACCGCCGAACACATGAAGGCGATGAAGGACAAGGCGATCGTCTGCAACATCGGTCACTTCGACAGCGAGATCCAGATCTCGGCGCTCGACAATTACGAATGGAACGAACTCAAGCCGGGTACCGACCTGGTGAAGTTCCCCGACGGCAAGGAAATCATCGTGCTCGGCAAGGGCCGGTTGGTGAACCTGTCCTGCGCCACCGGTCACCCGAGCTTCGTGATGAGCTTCAGCTTCACCAACCAGACGCTGGCGCAGATCGAACTGTGGACCAAGGGCGACGAATACAAGAACGACGTCTACGTCCTGCCCAAGCATCTCGACGAAAAGGTCGCGGCGCTCCATCTCGACAAGCTGGGCGTGAAGCTGACCAAGCTGAGCCAGAAGCAGGCCGATTACATCGGCGTGCCGGTCGATGGTCCGTTCAAGCCCGAACATTACCGTTACTGACGGCCGTTCCGGTCCGGATACACACGCATGAACGCGCGCGGGGGCATTGCATCCCCGCGCGCGTAGGCATAGCTGGCGTGTAATGGACTCATCTCCCGCACTGCTGGCCGTCATCGGCCTTCTGCTGGCGCTTTGGACCGCGGGTGCGGTGTGGGTGATGCTGCGCGCCAGCGGACGCGAACAGCGATCGATCGCCAGTCGCAAGACCGCCCAGCGCCTGTCCCGGCTGATCGAGGAAGGTCCCGCCATTCCGCTGCTGGTACGGGCCGACGGGCGGATCGAGGCGCCCGATCGGCTGGCGCGGTGGATCGGGCTCGAGAAAGTCCCCGAATATCTCAGCGAGCTGGCTGGCGGCGAGGGGCGCGGCCTCACCGAAGCGCAGATCGATACGCTGACACGCAATGTCCGGCGCACACAGAAGACCGCCAAGCCGTTTCGCATGGCGATCAATGTCTCACCCGATTCGGGCAAGTCGCTGGCGCTGCAGGGGTCGCTGGCCGATCCGGCGGTGTCCCCCGGCGGGTCGGCGCTCGTCTGGGTCTTCGACTTCAGCGACAGCCAGGCGGAACTGACTCAGCTGCGCGAGGAAGCGGCGCGCGCTCGCGAGGATTTCGGCGCGCTGGTCGGGCTGATCGAGGCCGCCCCGATGCCGATGTGGTTCCGGGGGGCCGACATGCAGCTGCGGCTGGTCAACCAGGCCTATGTCGCCGCAGTGGGTGCCGAAAGCGCCGACCAGGTCGTTGCCGACCAGGTCGAACTGGTCGAAACGGTCAATGGCCGCACTGCGGCCGAGGTTGCGCAGCAGGCGGCCGACCGCCGCCAGCCGATCGAACGCATCCTCAGCGCGACGATCGAACGCGCGCGGCGCACGATCCGTGTCACCGACCTCCCGCTGATGGGCGAGGGGATCGCCGGCTATGCGGTCGATATCGAGGAAATGGAGGAGCAGGCGCGCGAGTTCCGTGCCTTCCGCGAAGCGCAGCGTTCGATGCTCGACCAGCTTTCGATCGGCGTGGCGCAGTTCGATGCCGGCCACCGCATGACCTTTGCCAACCAGCCCTTCCACCGCGTATTCTCGCTCCCCCCCGGCGTGGTCAACGAACGCACATCGTTCGGGCAGATGCTGCTGATCGCGCGCGAAAACGGCCGGATCCCCGAAGTGCGCGACTTCCCCGCCTGGCGCAACGAATTGACCGAGTGGTTCCAGCGCGACGAGCCCCACGAGGAAGCCTGGCCACTGTCCGACAGCACCCATCTGCGTATCGTCGCGCAGCCCCTGCCCGACGGGGGGCTGGTGATGATTGCCGAAGACCGCACCGAACAGCTCGCGCTGTCGGCAACGCGCGATACGCTGCTGCGCACGCGGACCGCGACATTCGACAATCTGTTCGAGGCGCTTGCCGTGTTCGCGCCCGACGGCCACCTCGAACTGTGGAACCGCGGTTTCCCTGGCGCCTGGGGGATCGATCCCGAAGTGCTCGACGGGCACCCGCAGGCCGAAGACCTGTTGCAGGCGATCTCGCGCAATCTTTCGGACCCCGCTTCGGTTTCGCAGCTCAACCAGGTGATCCGTGCCGCCACGCTCGATCGCAAGAAGAGCAATGGCCGCATCGAGCTCGCCGATGGCCGGACGCTCGACTTCACCGGCGTGCCGCTGCCCGATGGCAATGGGATGCTGACCGTGCTCGACGTCACCGCGTCGCAGCAAGCCGAGGTCAGGTGGAGAACGTGCTCGACCTGTCGCAATCCGAAGCGGGCCTGATGCCGCTGCGCAAGAGCACCTTCACGCTGCTGCCCTTCCTGACCAAGATCGTGCGCAAGGAAGAACAGCGCATCCATGATGGCGAACTGACGCTCGACCTGAAGGGCGATGCGGAAAAATCGGTGACGGCCGATCCGCACCAGCTCCGCCGCGCGATCTCGCAACTGCTCGACAACGCGATCAACGGCACCCCGCGCGGGGGCCGGATCGCGATCGATATCGGGCGCAAGCGCGACGAGACGCGGATCGTGATCTCCGACAATGGCCGCGGGATGAGCCAGCACGAGCTTGCTCGTGCGCTGGAGGGCATCCGCATGTCGTCGGACGGCAAGGGTATCGAACGCCGCCACGGGCTGGGCATTCCGCTGGCGCGGCAATTGGTCGAAGCGCATGGCGGTACGCTCGAGATCCGCAGCCGCAAGAACAGCGGTACCATTGCAACGATCACCCTGCCGTGAAAATCGCGCTGCCCGATCTCGCGGCGATGGAGGCGTTCGGCCAGCAGATCGCCGCGAAGCTGGCGCCGGGCGATGTCGTGGCGCTTTCCGGTACGCTGGGCACTGGCAAGACCACGCTGGCGCGTGCGATCATCGCGGCGCTCGGTCACGAGGGCGAGGTGCCTTCGCCGACCTACACGATCATCGAAACCTATGACGGCCTGCCGGTCCCGCTGGTCCATGCCGATTTCTACCGGCTCGAGGATCCCGCGGAAGCTGCCGAGCTGGGGCTCGACGATTATCGGGAGGGCGCCGCACTGCTGGCCGAGTGGCCCGATCACGCGGGCGGTTTCGCCCATGAGCCGAACTGCCTCGCCATTGCGCTGGAAAAGGTGGGCGAAGGCCGCGAGGCCGTTGTCACCCCGGGCACATCTTGGCAAAGCCGCTGGCCATGAGCGATGCGCCTTTCGACGAGATTCACGAGTTTCTGGGTGGCACCCGGTGGGAAGGCGCGGAAATCGCCCCTCTCGTCGGCGATGCCAGCTTCCGCCGCTACTTCCGGGTAAGGATGGGGGGTGACAGCGCCATGCTGATGCATGCGCCGCCGCCGCACGAGGACCCGGCGCCGTTCCTGCACGTGGCGCACTGGCTCGACCGGAACGGCCTGCGCGCGCCCCGCATACTGAGCGAGGACGCCGCCAATGGCTGGGTGCTGATCGAGGATTTCGGCGACCAGCGCATGCGCGAATGGATCGATGCCCATCCGGCCGACGAGCGCGGGATCTACGCGCAGGCGATCGATACGCTGGTGGCGCTCCACCGGCTGCCGCCCGGCCCGTTCGAGCCCTATGACATGGCCGTCTACCTGCGCGAAGCGATGTTGCTGGTCGAATGGTATTGCCCGGCCATGGGACTGACGGTCGATGTGCCGGCCTATCGCGCCGCATGGGAAACCGCACTCGAGCCGCTGCTCGCGAGGCAGGATCCCGGCGTCACCGTATTGCGCGACTACCATGCCGAAAACGTCATGCTGCTCGAACCCGGCAAGCTGGCGGGAGCGCAGGGATTGATAGATTTCCAGGACGCGCTGGTCGGCCATCCGGCCTACGACCTCGTCAGCCTGCTGCAGGATGCGCGGCGCGAAGTATCGACCGAACTCGAATGCGAGATGCTGGGCCGCTACCGTGCCGCGGCCGACCCGGGCCCCCATTTCGAAGCCGATTATGCCCGGCTCGGGGCGCAGCGGAACGCCAAGATCGTGGGCATTTTCACGCGTCTCGCCAAGCGCGATGGCAAGGCGCGGTATCTGGCAATGGTCCCGCGCGTCTGGCAGGCGATGGAACGCGATCTGGCGCATGAAGCGCTGGCGCCGGTCGCCGCGTGGATCGACGCGAACGTCCCGCAGGAAATCCGCGATACCGCCGGAGGGGAAATCCAGTGACCACACTCGTCTCCGACACGGCAATGCTGATGGCCGCAGGGCTGGGCAAGCGCATGCGCCCGCTTACCGCGACCACGCCCAAGCCGCTGGTGCGCGTGGCCGGAAAACCCCTGATCGACCGTGCGCTCGACCGCCTCGAGGAAGCCGGTGTCGCAAGGGCCGTGGTCAATGTGCATTACCTGGCCGATGCGATCGAAGCACATGTCGTTGCGCGCAAGGCGCCCGCGGTGACGTTCTCGGACGAACGCGAGCAATTGCTCGAGACCGGGGGCGGCATGGTCAAGGCCGCCGCCGCCGGGCTGCTGCCCGATCCGTTCTTCGCCTGCAATGCCGACAGCATCTGGCTCGACGGCCCACAAAACGCGTTCAGCGATCTTTCGGCCGGGTGGGATCCCGAGCGCATGGATGCGTTGCTCTTGCTCGTCACGCACGCGCGCGCCCACAATTTCGACGGTTCGGGCGATTTCTACATGGACCCCGCCGGCCAGCTCACGCGCAAGCTGCCCGGCCGGATCGCGCCCTTCATTTACACTGGGATCCAGCTGGTATCGCAGCGCTTGCTGCGCGATGCACCGGACGGCAAGTTTTCGACCAATGTCCTGTGGGATCGCGCGATTGCCGAAGGGCGGCTCTACGGTGTCGCCTTTACCGGACGGTGGTACGAAGTCGGCACGCCTGCGCATATCCGCCCGACCGAGGAAGCGCTCAAGGGTGGCTGAGCGGCAGGGGCCGAAGGTCTATTCGATCGCCGCACACCGCGGCTTCGCCGATGCCCTCGTCGCTGGCCTGGTCCCGCGCTATGCCAACGACGAGTTCGGCCTGGCGCGCCTGACGCTGCTCGTCCCCAGCAGCCGGGCCAGGCGCACGATTTCCGAAGCCTTCATCCGCCACGCTGGCGAACAGGGCACCCCCGGACTGCTGATGCCGCGCATGGCGGTGGTCGGCGATCTCGATCTCGATGAAACGCTGGGCCCGCTGCTCGACCCGCTGGGCGCCGCCGACATACCCCGCGCTATCGAACCGCAGCGGCGGCTGTTTGCACTGGCCCGGCTGATCGCGGACACGATGGGCGACGAGGCACCCGGCGGTGCAACGCTGCTGCGGCTCGCGCGTGAAACCGGGGCAACGATGGACCGGCTGCTGGTCGAGGGCGTGGGTCCTGAAGAACTGGTCGGCGAAAGCGTGCTCGACCTGTTCGGATCATTGTCCGATCACTGGCAGCGCAGCCTCCATCTCTTCGTAACTGTTCAGGCCAAGTGGTTGGAACAATTGCAGCAATGGGATGCGCTCGACGCGGCAGCTCGGCGCAATCGCCTGTTCGACTGGGCCGCCGCGCGCTGGCGTGCTGCGCCGCCCGAAACGCCCATCGTCGCTGCGGGCGTGACCAGCGCCGCACCTTCGCTTGCGCGGCTGTTGAGAGTGGTCGCCGATTGCGATCAGGGGGCGGTGATCCTGCCCGATTTCGATCTCACCATGCCGCAGGCGGTGTGGGACGAATTGGGCCGCGCCGGGGCGACGCCCGAACCCGGCGCCACGCCTTTCGCACGCGAGGATGCGGTGACGCATCCGCAATACCACCTCAAGTTGCTGCTCAACCGCATGGGGATCGCACGCGAGGAAGTGCAGCCGTGGCACCGCCGTGGCATCGCCGCGGCGCAGCCCGAACGCAGCCATGCGCTCGGATCGCTGTTCCTGCCGCCCGAAGCGAGCAAGGGATGGGTCGACCTGCCCGCCGAGAAACGCCGGCTGGCAGGCGTGCGCATCATGACCTGCGCCAATCCGGAGGAAGAGGCGCAGGCGGTCGCGCTGCTGGTTCGCGAGGCGGTGGAACAGCCGGAAAAGCGCGTGGCGGTGGTCACGCCCGATCGCGCGCTGGCGCGGCGCGTGGTCCACCACCTCGACCGATGGAACATCACGGCCGACGATTCGGGCGGGCGCCCCTTGTCGCAGACCGCTGCCGGCCGGCTGTTCCTGCTGCTTGCCGAGATCGTCGCCGAAGATGCCGCCCCTGTTTCGCTGATGGGGCTGCTGGGCCACCCGCTGGTCGATGGCGGGATGGAGCGCGGCGTCTGGCTACGGCAGCTGCGCCGGGTCGAACGCGCGCTGCGCGGGCCGCGCAAGGCGGGCGGCCTGGCCAGCGCTGTGCGGCGAAAAGCTCTGGGCACGCGAGGACGGCCGTTCGCTGGCTGGCTTCGTGGAGGAATTGCGCCGTCATGCGCGCGAGGCGGGGTTCGCCCTGGCGCCGGGCGAGGCCGCAATTGCGCTGCGCGATGCCATGGAACAGGTGGCGGTCCGGCCTCCCTATGGGGGGCATGCGCGGGTGCAGGTGCTCGGGCTGCTCGAAAGCCGGATGAACCGCGCCGAACTGGTAATCTGCGCCGGACTGAATGAAGGCGTCTGGCCGGTCCGCGGGGGGATCGACGCGCTGCTCGCCCCGCCGGTGCTCCGCGCGCTGGGCGTGCCCGGGGCCGATTTCCGTATCGGACTTTCGGCGCATGACCTCGCCGGGGCGCTCGGCGCGCCCGAGGTGGTCCTGTCGCGTTCCGAAAGGGACGAGGCCGGCCCGGCCATTCCCTCGCGTTTCCTGCTGCGCGTGCAGGCGCTGCTGGGCGAGCTGCTCGATCGCTACGAGGACCGCAAGACGGTCGCGCTGGCGCGGGCGATGACCCGCGCGCCGAGCGCGCCGGCCTATTCGCGTCCGGCACCGCAGCTGCAGCCCGAACAGCGCAAGGTCGACATTTCCGCGACCGCGCTCGATCGCCTGCTCGGCGATCCCTACCAGTTCTATGCCGACCGGATCATGGGGCTGAAGGATCTCGACGCGCTGGACGCCGAACCTTCGGCGCAGTGGCAGGGGACGGTGGCGCACGCCATCCTGCAACGCTGGCACGAAACGCGCGAGCGGGATCCTGCCGCCCGCCTCGCCCCGATCATGCAGGCCGTGCTCGACGAAGAGAACGCCGATCCGCTGATGCGGGGGCTGTGGCAGCCACGGCTCGAAGCCGCGCTGCGCTGGATCGAAGAGGAGATCGGTGCCTATGACGACCGCTGCGTGCTGGCGGTCGAGAAGCAGGGCGCGATGACCTTCGACGGCGTCCATGTCCACGGCCGCGCGGACCGGATCGACCGGCTCGCGGACGGCAGCCTTGCCATAATCGATTACAAGACCGGTACGCCGCCCAGCGCGGCCCGGGTCGAGGCCGGTTTCGCGTTGCAGCTTGGCGTCCTCGGCCTGATCGCCGAACGCGGCGGTTTCGAAGGTCTGGCCGGCGACGCGCAAGGCTACGAATACTGGTCGCTTAGCAAAGCCAAGGATGCGGAAAACCGCTACGGTTTCGGCTATGTCGACGTGCCGCTGAAAGTCGGACGCAAGACTTCGGGCGTGGCGCCCGAGGAATTCCTGCCGCTGACCGCGGACAAGCTGACACTGGCCATCAACCGCTTCATCAAGGGCAATGACTCCTTCACGGCGCGCGAGAACCCCGATTATCCCGCCTATGATACCTATGATCAGCTGATGCGGCTCGATGAATGGATCGCGCACCAGGATGGCGGAGAAACGGCGTGAGCGGGACCGTCTACGAACTGCAGGACAAGCAGCGCCTCGCGGTCGATCCGCAGGACAGCGTGTGGCTTTCGGCCAGCGCGGGGACCGGCAAGACGCAGGTCCTGTCGGCGCGTGTGCTGCGGCTGCTGCTCGAACCGGGTGCCGATCCTTCGCAGGTCCTGTGCCTCACTTTCACCAAGGCGGGCGCGGCTGAAATGGCAGTGCGTGTCAACGCGGTACTGGCGCGCTGGGTCCGGATGGACGATGCGCAGCTGGCGCGCGAACTGGCGTTTTTGGGCGCGCCCGGCGACCCAGAAACGCGCGCGCGGGCCCGGGCGCTGTTCGCCCGCGTCCTCGATTGCCCCGGAGGCGGATTGCGGATCGATACGATCCACGCCTTCGCCCAATATCTGCTTGCCGCCTTCCCCGGCGAAGCGGGCATGCTGCCCGGATCGCGTCCGATGGAAGACCGCGAGCGCGACCTCCTGAGCCGCGATGTTCTCTCGAACCTGCTGGCCGAAGGCGACCCGCGCATCGCCGGGGCGATCGCCGAGATGAGCAAGCGCAAGGGAACCGATGCGCTCCGCGGCTGGCTGATGCGCTGCGCGCGGCACATGGACCTGTGGCAGGGGCCGGGCAGCTGGCAACCGCCGATGCAGCCGCGCGTGTTTCGCTTGCTGGGCCTCCCCGCCGATGCCGATGCGGCATGGGTTGCAGACGCATGTTCGGACGCGGCGTTTCCCTGCGCCAGCCTGCGCGCCTGCCTGGCCGCCAGCCGCGGCTGGTCGGCAAAGACGGGCCAGACTTGCGCCGATTTTCTCGAAAGCTGGCTGGCGAGCGATACGGAGGCCCGGCTTGCCGCGATCGACGGGTTTTCCAAGACACTGCTCAAGGCAGATGGCACCCCGCGCAAGATGGCCGGGGCGGAAAAAGTCGATTCGGACTTTCCGGGCAACCAGGAACGGGTGGCCGAAGCCGTGGCCAAGGTGCGCGAACGCGCGGCATTGCTCGAACTGGCGGCATTCCTCGGCCCGCAGCTCGAAGCGGGACGTGCCTTCGCGCTTGCCTGGCACAGGGCGAAGGAACGCGAAGGGCTGGTCGATTTCGACGATCTCATCGCCCGCGCAGCCACGCTCTTGTCCGACAGCGCGATGGCCGACTGGATCCGTTACAAGCTCGACCGCAGCTTCGATCACATCCTCGTCGATGAAGCGCAGGATACCAACGCGGCGCAATGGGCGATCGTGAAGGCACTGACCGACGATTATTTCGACGGTTCGGGCGCGCGCGGCGAGGCGGTGCGCACGATCTTTGCCGTGGGCGATTACAAGCAGGCGATCTTCGGCTTCCAGGGGACCAGCCCGGAGAACTTCCGGCAGGCGCGCGATTTCTTCCGCGACAAGATGAATGCCGCCGCCGATGCGGCCCGCGATACGCGCGGTGCGCCCGATATTCGCGGACTGGAGGAATACGGCCTCGGCCGGAGCTATCGCACCAACCAGCAGGTACTCGGTTTCGTGGATCGGGCGATCGATGCGATCGGCCATGAAGGGTTCGGGCTCGATCAACGCAGCGATCCGCACACGGGCAGTGGCGAACCCGGACTGGTGGGTCTGTGGCAGGTCGTTCGTGTCGCCGAGGAAGAAGACGACGGCGGTGAGCGCGAAGGCTGGCTGGCGCGGCACGACCGCTTGCTGGCCGACAGGATCGCGCGGCAGGTGGCCGAATGGCTCGACCCTGCCGGCGATGGCTTTACCTTGTCGCGCGGGACCAAGCGCCGCGCCAGCGCAGGCGATATCATGGTGCTGGTCCAGAAACGGCGCGACCTGGCTTCGCTCATCGTCGCGCGGCTGTACCGCCACGGTGTCCCGGTGGCCGGGGTCGACCGGCTGCGTCTCGGCAATCCGCTGGCAGTGAAGGACCTGATGGCCGCCTTGCGCTTTGCCGCGCAGCCGCTTGACGATCTCACGCTGGCCAGCCTGCTGGTTTCGCCCTTGCTGGGCTGGAGCCAGGAGGATCTGCTGGCGCACGGCTACCGGCCGAAAGGCGTGCGCCTGTGGGAGCACCTGCGGGGCAGCAGCGATGCGTTCGTTCGCGGCACGGTCGATGCGCTGCGCGAGATACTGCGGCGGGCCGATTACGACAGCCCGCAGCAATTGCTGCACTGGATATTGCTTGGCGCGCTCGACGGGCGGCGCAAGCTGGTCGCGCGGCTGGGCCGAGAAGCGAACGATCCGATCGACGAATTGCTCAATGTCGCCAATGCCTACGCAAGCGCGCATACCGCGAGCCTGCAGGGGTTCATCCGCTGGTTCGATGCTGGCGATGGCGAACTGAAGCGCGAAGCCGGGGAGGGCGGCGACCAGGTCCGGGTGATGACCGTCCACGGTTCGAAGGGGCTCGAAGCGCCCATCGTCATCCTCGCCGATGCCGCTATCCGGCCCGATGGCGCGGGCGATCTGGTGCTGGAGGAAGAGCTGCCAGGGGACTGCGGCACGGCTTGATTCGCCTCTTTCAGATGAGCGCGCGAGGGTGGGATTGCGATCACCCAGGCTAGACCCCCGCCGGTACAAATACCCAGGACAGGGACGGTATTCGGGCAGGGTGTCGTCGACGCCACACCCACCCGGGTCCCGATGCGGCCCAGAGCCTCCCCCCGACCCCTCCCACGAGCACTCCCGAGGAGCTTGCGTGCCCCACTCCGCAAGGCGCCGGCCACGTCGCCGACACCGGTCCGGACACCCATCCGCACGGGCTCCGTGGCGCCGCGCCGGGCTGGCCGCGATGGCCCTGGTCCTTTCCGTCCCGCTGGGTGCCTGCACC
>LUMV01001831.1_pt1 | contig 10850 bp, 10 predicted proteins | sample 729731 | NCBI WGS metagenome assembly LUMV01 (sample SAMN03860301, study PRJNA289734) | marine metagenome | biome: seawater column; feature: ocean; material: water; isolation source: Red Sea water column Station 192 - depth 200m | place: Saudi Arabia: Red Sea | collected 2011-10-15 | depth 200 m
GTGATGGGCAAGCTCATCACGCGCGTCGACGATGACGGGAAAGCGCGGCTGCGCATGTTCCCCGAGCGGCGGCACGAGAACCTTCAGGGCATCATCCATGGCGCGGTCACGCTCTCGCTGATCGACATCGCGCTGTTCACCACCATGCACACGCTCGGTAGCGGCAATGCCGGGCCCTCGGTCACGCTCGAGCTTTCGACTCAGTTCGTGGGCGGAGGCAAGGCGCGTACACCTCTCGATGCGGTCACAGAGATCGTGAAGGAAACCGGTAAACTGGTCTTCGTGCGCGGTCTGGTCGAACAGGGCGAACACCGCGTCGCGTCCTTCTCCGGCATCGTCCGCAAGATGCGCCCCAGTTCCGGCACCGGTCCCGACGCTTCGTGAGCGGATTGCTCTCGCGCTACGAAGAACTGATCGCGGCGGGGGAATTGCAGCCCGACCCAGATCAGCGCCGCGCCGCCGAACGGCTCGACCGACTTCAGAAAGACTTGGAAGCAGAGCGGCCCAGCGGCGGGCTCCTGTCGCGCCTGTTCGGTTCGAAAGAGGCAGCGCCGCCGCAGGGTGTCTACATGTGGGGCGGTGTCGGCCGCGGCAAATCCATGCTGATGGATCTGTTCGTCCAGACGCTCGGCATCCCCGAGAAGCGTCGTGCGCATTTCCACGAATTCATGCTCGAAGCCGATCGCCGGATGAAGGCGGCGCGCGATACCGGCCAGGGGCAACCCGTGCGCCACGTCGCGAAAGCCATCGCCGAGGACGTCCGCTGTCTTGCCTTCGACGAGATGGTGGTCACCAACACCGCCGACGCGGCCATCATGGGGAGGCTATTCACGGCGCTGATCTGCGATGAGGGCGTCAGCATCGTCACGACCAGCAATCGCCCGCCGAGCGATCTCTATAAGGACGGGCTCAATCGCTCGCTCTTCCTGCCCTTTATCGATCTGGTCGAGGCCGAGTTGGACGTCGTGCCGCTGAACGGGCCGACCGATTACCGGCTCGACCGGCTGGGCGATATCGCCACCTGGCACACCCCGCTCGGCGAGGATGCGACTGCACAGGTGCGCGAAGCGTTCTTTCGGCTCACCGATTACTCGCCCGAGGATGCCGATCACGTTCCATCGGGCGATCTCGACCTTGGCGGAGGCCGCACGCTGCATGTGCCCAAAAGCTTCAAGGGTGTGGGCGTGTTCAGCTTCAAGCGCTTGTGCGGCGAAAATCGCGGCGCGGCGGATTATCTCGCGATCGCCCACGCCTTCCACAGCGTGATCGTGGTCGGCATTCCGCGCCTGTCGCCGGACAATCGCAACGAAGCCATGCGCTTCACCAAGCTTGTCGATGCTCTCTACGAGAACGGCGTGAAGCTCTTCGCGACTGCCGCCGCCGAACCCGAAGACCTTTACACCGCGGGCGACGGCGCCTTCGAGTTCGAGCGCACGGTCAGCCGCCTGATGGAGATGCAGAGCGCCGACTACATGGCGCGCGGACACGGCGCGGCCTGACCCGGTCTTGCAGACCGGGGAAAGCCACCCCAGCTAATCGTCATTGCCGGCGGCCAACCAACCCCGCCGATGTGGATTGTCTAAAATGATCGATATCCGACCCTTCGACACGCTCGGCCATGCCAATCACGGATGGCTCGACGCTCGACACCATTTCTCCTTCGCCAGCTATCACGATCCTGACCGCATGGGCTGGGGCAATATCCGCGTCTGGAACGACGACACGATCGCGGCGCAGAGCGGTTTTCCGCCCCACCCGCATAATGACATGGAGATCGTCACCTTCGTGCGCAGCGGGGCGATCACGCATCAGGATTCGCTCGGCAACAAGGGCCGCACGGCGGCGGGAGACGTTCAGGTGATGAGCGCCGGGACCGGGATCACTCACGCCGAGTATAACGTCGAAGACGAGGCGACGACGCTGTTTCAGATCTGGATCATTCCCGACCGGCGCGGCGAAGCGCCCGGCTGGGGCCAGCGCGAATTTCCCAAGGCCGGGCGCGAAGGCGGCTTCGCCATTCTAGCGAGCGGCACGCCGGAGGAGGACGACGCGCTTTCGATCCGGACCGATGCCAAGGTTGTCGCCGCGACGCTGAAGGCGGGTCAGAGCGCGACCTGGACCAGCGACGGATCGCGTCACCAATATCTCGTCGCTCCGACCGGACGCATCCGCGTAAACGGCCAGGAAGCGCAGCCGCGCGACGGCGTCGCGATTACGGGCGAGCCCGAGATCGTGGTCGAAGCGCTGGACGATGCGGAAATCGTGATGGGGGACGCGCGCTGATCTATTCACTCGTCCGGCTCGGGGATCAGCCGATCCCGAGCCGGGCGAGCGATTTTTCCAGCATGACGAGCTGATACAGCACCCGCCCATTGTCTGACGCGCCGGAGATATGGCGCTCTGCAAGACGCGATAGCGCGGCGCGATCGAACCAGCCAGTGCCCACCAGCACTTCACTGCGCGCCACGCCGCGCGCCATACCGGCCAGCGGACCACGGAACCATTCGGCCAGCGGCGTTACGAAACCCTGTTTGGGGCGATAGAGGATTTCGTCGGGAAGATAGCGTTCCATCGCGTGCTTCATCAGCCACTTGCCCTGTCGACCGCGGATACGGCGGCTTTCCGGCAGAGTGGCGGCATATTCGATCAGGCGATGGTCGAGAAGCGGTTCGCGCGCTTCGAGACCCACGGCCATGCTGGTCCGGTCCACCTTGGTCAGGATATCGCCGGGCAGCCAGAAGGTGAGATCGGCATATTGCGCCGCGTCCAATCCGCTACGGGCAGGCGCTCGGTCCATCGTCTCGATGAGCCGATCCTCGGCGCGATACTCGCCACGCTCGCGAAGCAGCGTGTCGCCATAAAGGCCCAGTCGGCCTTGGGCCAGATTTTGCCGAGCGTGCCGAACACCGGTCCGCGCAAGGCTTGAGGGAGTACGGCCCTCGCCTGCTCTTCGCGGTGGTGAAAAACCTGGCGGCGATACCCGGCCAGTGCTTCGTCTGCCCCGTCGCCCGACAGCGCGACCGTCACGCTGTCACGCGCCAGCTCGCACACGCGCAGCGTCGGCAGTGCCGAAGCATCGGCGAAAGGCTCGTCGAAAATTCCGGCGATACGGTCCAGATCGGCGACGTCGCCCGGCGAGACGATCCGTTCGCGATGGTCGGTCCCGAAACGTTCGGCGACGAGCCGGGCATGGCTGGTCTCGTCCACTTCCGCGACATCGAAGCCGATCGAGCAGCTCGTCACCGGATCACGGCTCGCCTCCGACATCAGCGCGACCACGCTGGAACTGTCCACGCCGCCCGACAGAAACGCGCCCAACGGCACGTCCGCGACCATGCGGCTCGAGACACCTTCGCGCAAATGGTGAAGCAGTTCCGCCGACTGGTCGGCGACCGATCCCTTCGCGCGGGTTTCGAACGAGACATCCCACCACCGCCGCGGCGGTGCGGGCGGGCGATCGTGATCGAGCAGGCGGAAATGGCCTGCCGGGAGCTTTTCTACGCCCTTCAGGATCGATCGATGATCGGGCACATAGCCCCAAGTCATGTAATCCTCGATCGCGAGCGGATCGACTTGCGAACGCATGAGAGGATGCGCCAGCAACCCCTTGAGCTCGGATGCGAAGATCAGGCTTCCATCGCTCAGCGTCGCGGTGAAGAGCGGCTTCACACCCAACCGGTCCCGCGCGAGGAAAAGCTGCCGCCGGTCGCAATCGTACAGCGCGAAGGCGAACATGCCTTCGAGGCGGCTCAGGCAATCCGGACCCCAGCGCTGCCATGCGGCGAGGATCGTTTCGCTATCGCCATCGGTACGAAACTTTGCGCCCTGCCCTTCAAGTTCGCGGCGCAACGCTCTGAAATTGTATATTTCTCCGTTGAAAACGAGCACCGCGCGCCCGTCCACCGAATGCATCGGCTGGGGCGATCCGGCGAGGTCGATGATCGAGAGGCGCCGATGGCCGAGCCCGACGCCGGGGCCCGTCCACACGCCCGCCCCGTCGGGTCCGCGATGGGCGATCGCGTCGCACATCCGGCCGACGCGATGGGGTTCGACCGGCTTGGGCGTGCCGCAATGAAAGATACCGGCGATCCCGCACATGGTCCGCGCCTAGCCGTTCGCGGGCGCAAGGCCAATCGCCAACGCGGCGGCGATGGCGCACGCTCCGAGCGCAAGACCCATGACGAGGGGCAGGCGCGCGTCGAAAGCTTCCAGACGCGACAGTATCCGGCTCCGCTCCAGTTCGGCGAGCGACCATCCCGCTTCCTCCGGCGTCCGCTCGAACCAGCGCCAGGCGAGACCGAGCACGATGGCGACGACGACGGCAAAAAACACCCAGCCATAGATCAGATGATCGATTCCACCGGCGCGTTCGGGGCCGATATATTGAGCGAGATAGATCGTCCCCCAGGCCCGGACCGCGTTGGCGAGGATCGGGACGACCACGCAAGCCAGCAGGAAAACGGCGCGGCGCGACCAGCTGGAAAACCCGGTGAAGGCGGCGAGTACGCCGAGCGCGATCATCGCGATCAGGAATTTCACGCCCGAGCACGCTTCGGCGACGATGAAGAGGCCGACCGGCGTCGTGATATAGATCGTCTCGAGAGCCGCCTCCACGCCGCTCAAATGCGTAAGCGCGATGACGAGATGCGCGGTGAGTCGCTGCATCGGCCACACGATTTCCTCGCCGAAGGGCACGAGAAAGACCATGAAGCCGAGCGGAAGCGCAAGCAATGCCGTGGCGCGAGGGCCGAGTATACTCGGCACGCTCGCCGCGAGGGCGGCAACGGCGCCCGCATGGGCGATCAGATTGATCCCGCTCGCGCGTCCCCCGAGCCAAAAAGCTAACGCCGTGCCAAGCATCATAAGGCCGGGCCACCAGGGCTTCGGGCGTATTGCCGCCAACTCGTCACGCCGCATCCAGGCGAGCCAGGGGATAATCGGCGGGATGAGCAGGATGTGGGCGTAGCTGTCGCTGTTCCACCACTGCCACGCCATCTCCCCCCATTCGCGCAGCGTCAGCGCAAACCGCCAAAGCCTGCCGCCATGACGGAGACATCGCCGTAGCGGACGTACCGAAAGCGGAATCAGGCTGCATGATGGCAGGAGACATCGGACCGCCCTACTAACCGCGCAAGTCCCGCTTCGACCGCTGCCCAGCTCATTTCCTTGATCACGAAGCTGCGGGCAGCCCGCCCCATTCCCTCCGCACGATCCGGCTGGTCCGCCAATTCCAAAACTCGCTTGGCGAAAGCCTCGTCATCGCGGCAGATATACCAATTCTCACCGTCGCTTGCATCGATCCCCGTGGCCGCTTCTTCGCTGACGAGAACCGGGCGCGCCATCGCCATGGCTTCCAGCACCTTGTTCTGTACGCCGCGCGCCAGCATCAGCGGGGCCACCACGGCGGTCGCGCCGCGCAGAAAGGGGCGAACGTCCGGAACCTCGCCCCAGACCGTCACGCCGTCCAACCGGCCGAGTTTCGAAACATCGGCGGTCGGCGCACGGCCGACGATGTGGAAATCCGCCGCTACGCTCTCGCGGATACGCGGCAGGATCCGCTCGGCAAAACGTTCGACCGCTGCAATATTGGGCGGGTAATCCATCTGGCCGGTGAAAACCAATTGCGGCGTCTCGTACCGTAACGCCGGATGCGCTTCGGTCGAGGCGGGATCGAAGAAGCCGGTATCGACTCCGTTCCCCAGCGCGCGGATATCGGCCCCCTGCGTGCCTTGGCGAGCGCGCAGGATATCCGCCTCCTTCTCCGTAATCAGCAGCGTGGTGCCCGCAGAGTTGGCCAGGCGTATTTCTTCGCGACACAGCAACTCGGCCTCGCGCGCGTAGAGAAAAGAGCGCGGAAATCCGCTCTCCTGCGCGTAGGTTTCGAATTTCGCGCTATCGACGTCGCAGAGATCGACGATCACGCGCCCGGCAAAATCCGCTGGCACATATTGGCCCATCTGGCCCGAAAACACGAAAATCGCGTCGATCGGGTGCGAAGCGAGCGTCGCGGCGACCCAGTCGGAAAGCGTCTTGTCATGAAAGGCCGTCTGGCTGACCGCTCGCCGCTGCACAATCGCTTCGATCCCCGCCAGCGCTAACGGCTTGGAACGAGTGAGCATGCAGTGGCTGGCCGCGATCCCGGCAAGGCTCGCCTCCTGCGCCCGGTCCTGTTCGGTTTCGGCAAAGGTGCCGACATGGACGCAGCCGAGTTTCGTCAGTCCCTTCAGCAGATGATGCGAACGGATCTTGTCGCCGCGATCGGGCGGAAAGGGCACCCGATGCGCGAGGAAGAGGATATCTCCCACCCTCGCCTATCCCAGTCCGCGCGCGATATGCGGGCCGATGGCGTTGGCGAGCCGGAGGGGCAGCCGTTTCCAGAGCGCGATCTTGCGCGCATAGCTTTCATCGGTCGGATCGATATTGCGCGCCGCGACGCCCGGAGCGCTCCAGCTCGAATATGTCAGGGGTTCCGGTTCGAAGCCCCAGTTCTTCTTGAAGAAATACGGTCCGCTCTCGGTCTTGGAACGTCCGAAATCGAAGCGCGTGCATCCGCGCTTGCGGGCATGCAGCATCAATTCGTAATACATCCGCTCGTTCGCACGCAGCCCACGCGCCGCATAGGTACCGCCACCCCAATAGGGCATGACGGTGGGGCCCTTCCCGTCGTCATGATAAAGCGACAGCACGCTTGCGACCGGCGTGCCGTCGTGATGCGCGGTCAGGATATCGGCCTCCGCGCCGAACGCGTCGAGCACGGCGTCGAACAGGCGCCGCGGGAAGACCGGCGTGCCGAGATTATGAACGCTTTCGGCGTAGACGGCATAATGCGCCACGCGGTCCGCCTCGTCCGACCCGATGGTGATTTCGAAATCGGTCTTCAGACCTTCCTCAGCCGCACGGCACAAGGTTTCGGCATCGTGACGCCGTTGCGCAAGCACGCCACCGCCGACTCCGAAGCCGCTGGAAACGAGCGCCCGTCCGAATAGCGGGGAATGCACCAGAGTGAGCGGCAACCACCCGGTAAGCTGGCCCGCCTGCTCCAACACGAGCCCCATCGCCTGCTGGCCGGTCCCCCGTTCGATCGCACGCAGCCAAAGCGGGCGATGGAACACCGATCCGCCCTGCTGCGTGACGAAGCGTTCGATCCGCGCGGCTTCGTCGGGATCGGTCAGATGGGCCAGCGACACACTCGGCACGGCAAGGCGCGTCGGCGCGTTCACGATACGAAGGGCACGCAGCGTTGCGCTTCGATCCGGGCGATTTCGTCCATCCGGCCCCAGCTGAAATCGCCTGCCAATCGCCGCAGCTTGTCGGCCATGGTCGAAAGGTTGGTGTAATGACGCAACCGCGAACGCAGCGGAGCGTCCTTCATGCGCGGTTGATCGGGATCGATCTCCCACGGGTGGAAATAAAAGATGGCGGGCCGTTCATCGCGATCGTTTACGCGCGCGATTGCCCAGCGGGAGAACGCATAGGGCAGGACGCGGAAAAAACCGCCCCCACCTGCCGCCAGGCGCCGCTCGCCGATCTGCGCTGTCGTTACGGGAATCTCGACGAGCTCGGTGCCCTCCACCGGGCGGAAAGCGAAGCGCGGCGCATCGCGCCAGCCGTAATGGTCGTGCACGATCGGCGCGACGCTGGAACTGTAGCGATAGCCGTGGTCCGCGAGGACCTCGTGCGCCCAGGGAGTGCGCGCATCGATCGAAAAGCTGGGCGCGCGATAGCCGGTGATGGCCGCCCCGCCCGCATCTTCCAGAATGGCGCGCGTCTTGGCCAGATCGGCGGCGAATTGTTCGGGCGTCAGAGTGAAGACACGGGCGTGATCGTAACCGTGGCTGGCCAGTTCGTGCCCCCGCTCCACAATGGATCGGATCGCAGCGGGTTCGCGTTCCGCCACCCATCCCAATGTGAAGAAGGTCGCCTTGACCGCGCAGGCATCGAACAGGTCGAGCACGAATTTGACATTGTCAGCCACGCGCAGCGCCAGGCCGTTCCAATCGGCGCGATCGATGGTGTTTTCGAACGCGCCGACCTGAAACCAATCCTCCACATCGACCGACAAGCCGTTGAGAATTCGAGAGGATGCTATCCTGCGCTGTTCCAAGCCAAACCTCCTCGCCTCAGGCGGCCTCTCGCCGTCCATCGGTTTCGAAATGCGCGATCAGCAATTCGAGCACATGACGGATCGACGCCTCCTGTTCGGCAAGGCGCGCTTCCATGGTTGCGAGACGCTCCTCGATGGCTTCGGAAACGCCTGCGTTCGATGCCGGATCCGCCTGCTGCAATTCGGAAACGTCGCGGCGCAATTTTGCGATCTGGTTCTCGTGCCCGCCGAAAGCGGCTTCGATCGCCGCGATCTGCGCTTCGGCGAGGCCCTGTTCGACACCGCGATCTTCCGCCGGAGCGGTGGATGCACGCGCACGATCCGATTCCTCGCGCTTCGCCTCGGCGACGGCCTGAGCCGCCTTTTTGCTGGGGTCGGGCCGGATGCGATCGTCGACCGGGGAATCTTCGGCGGAAGAATCGCCCGCCATTTCCTCGATCACCGCTTCCAGCATGGCGAGATCGATAGTCGACTGTTCTTCGACTGCCCCCAGCAGCAGCAACCGCGTCATGACCTGATTGATTTTGCGCGGAATGCCGCCGGTCGCCTTATGCATCCGAGTGAACAACCCTTGCTCGAAAGCTGGCTCGCCATCCCATCCGACATGGTTCAGCCGGTGGCGGACATAGGGTTCGATCTCGCCCGGTTGCATCGCGTCAAGATGATGCGCGGCGATAACGCGCTGGCGCAATTGTTCTAGTTCGTCGGAACCTGCGAGCAGGCGCTTGAATTCCGGCTGGCCAAGCAACAGCGTCTGCAACAGCGGATGCGCGCCGAGCTGGAAGTTCGAAAGCATGCGCAGCTCTTCCAGTGCGCCGATCGAGAGGTTCTGCGATTCATCGACGATCAGCAGGCAGCGTTTGCCGTTGCGTGCCTCTTCGTGAAGGAAGTGCTCGATCGCGGCCAGGGCAGCTGCCTTGTCGCGCCCTTCGACATCGAGCCCGAAGCTGCGCGCGGCGACGTGGATCATTTCCTCGCCGTCGAGCGCGCTGGTTACGACTTCGCCCACGCTCATCCGGTCGTCGAGCTTCTCCTTGAGGTGGGCGACCAGAGTGGACTTGCCCGAGCCGACCTCGCCGGTGATGACCACAAAGCCTTCGCCCTGGTTCAGGCCATAGCCGAGATAGGACAGCGCCTTCTTGTGCGTGATACTCTCGAAGAAATAGGCCGGATCGGGCGTAAGCTGGAAGGGCCGCTCGGAAAAACCGTAGAACTGTTCGTACATGTGAGGGGTCCTATCAGAAACCGTAGCGCAAGCCGACCAGGGCCGAAGCGGTCTTGAGATCTTCGGTCGTGAAATCGCTGTCGAGATAATTCAGCGCCACCGCCGCGCGGCCCGACAGGCTTTGCGTGAACGCATGCGAGTAGGAGGCGGACGAGCCGAGCCCGAACAGATCGTTCGCGCCGAACCCGCCTTCGAACCAGTTGGCGTAAGTCGCCACGGTAAAGGTACCATTGGCAGCCGCCAGCACCGTGCCCGGGGCGCCGATGAATTCCCGCTGTTCGTAGCCTGCGCTGATCGCCGCGGTGTAGCGGCCGACGCGGCGGGAGTAATTGCCCGCAACTCCGCGCGAGCGGAAGACGGAGGAGCGGATCGAGCCGAGCAGTCCGTCGAGGCAACTCCCCCCCGTGACCGCATTGACGCAGCCGACCACCGCCCCGGTGATCGGATCGCGCACGACGTCGAAATCGGTCGGCAGCGCGGACAGCGAATTGGTCAGGCGTCCGCCAAAGCCGCGGATGCCGTCGAAAGCGCCGATCGAAAGGTTGGTGTCGGGATTGGGCGAGAAGCTGAAGCTGCCGTAGAACGTGTCGCTGTCGTAGCGGCGTCCATATCCGGCCTGGAGCGAGGTCCGGCGGCTCGGGCGCCACAGCACGCCGACATCCCAGATCAGGCCGGTGGCTTCAAAAGCGATGGTGCGGGGGCTGCCTTCGTCGGTGACGAGGCGGCCGCCGAGGGCCGATTCGTGCACGTGTACGTCGACAACACCGACCCCGCCCGCCCCGTCACCCCGATGCCCGACGTGATCCGCGCCGCAGTCGCCCCGCTGGTGCGCGGGGAGGAGCCGTCCTGACCGGACCTGTGGCACGGTGGCCGGTGTGCTGACCATCCTCATCGCCATGCTCGGGATCGTGGTGATCGCCGGCCTCGTGCTGTTCTACGTGGCCTTCCCGCACCGGGGCGAGACGCCGACGAACGGTGAGTGGCTCGGGTCCGCGATGACCCGCGCCGTCGACCGGCTGCCCACCCTCGACGAGACCGACGGCGACGCCGCCGTCCGGCCGCACCCCTCCGACCGCGGATCCCTGGCGGCGGGACCCGCCGGTTCCTGAGGGTCCCCGGCACGGTGGTTGGATGGCGCCCATGAGCTCCGTCGCCCTGCTGATCCTGATCATCGCCCTCGCCGGTGTCGCCCTCGTGGCGGTCGTCGTGGGGCTCGTGGTCGCCGGCCGCCGCAAGCCCGCGCCGCTCCCGGACACCCACAGCGACGTCCTCACCACGCCACCGGCCGACCCCGAGGCCCCGACCGAGCTGAGTGCGCCGCCGGCGACGCTGGAGCCGGAGGTCGAGCCCGGGGTCGAGGAGCCGGCGGCGCCGGTGCTCGAGCGGCCGGAGGGCACCGCGTCCCGCCTGGTCCGCCTGCGCCAGCGACTCGCCGGCTCGCAGGGCGCCCTGGGACGCGGGCTGCTGGCGCTGCTCTCGCGTGACAAGCTCGACGAGGACACCTGGGAGTCGATCGAGGAC
>LUMV01000570.1_pt1 | contig 10774 bp, 9 predicted proteins | sample 729731 | NCBI WGS metagenome assembly LUMV01 (sample SAMN03860301, study PRJNA289734) | marine metagenome | biome: seawater column; feature: ocean; material: water; isolation source: Red Sea water column Station 192 - depth 200m | place: Saudi Arabia: Red Sea | collected 2011-10-15 | depth 200 m
CGTCAATCTGAGAGCGCGCGATACCGTGCTTCCGGGACCGGCCAATCTCACGATCGGCTCGGCGATCGTCGATGCGCGAGTGGTGCTGTACGACCAGCCCTATGTTGTCGCCGACGCCCAATTGGCGCAGACCAATATCGGCAGCCTCAATCTCAACGCCGCGCGCGCCAAGATCGATTATCGCAATGGCAACGGCACTGCGCGCGTGCTCGCCGAAGGGGTCAGCGGCGTGCCCTTCCGCGTCGCCGCCAATGCTGAACTGACGCCCGATCTCTGGCGCGCGCAGATGAAGGGCAGGGTTCGCGGCATCGATTTCGCCACGACCAGTCCGGCACGGATCATTCCGGGTGCAGGCGAATACGAATTGCTGCCGACCCGCATCGATTTCGGTCGCGGCAATATCCGCCTCGCCGGGAAATACGGAGACGGTATCGAAATCCAGAGCCGGCTCGATTCGCTTGACCTTGCCATGATCGAAGCCTTCGTGCCCGGCCTCGGCATCAATGGCCGCGCCACCGGAAGCCTCGATTTCGCCCAGGCCAGCAGCACTGCGTTCCCGCGTGCCGATGCCCGCCTCCAGATCGCCAATTTCAGCCGCACCACTGCGGTCTCCGTCAGCCAGCCGCTCGACATCAATTTCGTCGGCAAGCTGCTGCCCGATGGGGGCGAGGCGCGTGCTGTGATGCGGCGGCGCGGCGCGGTGATCGGGCGAATGGTCGCCTCGCTCAATCCGCTTCCGCCCGGATCGGGCAGCTGGACGACCCGCCTTCTCTCCGCGCCTCTTGGCGGCGGGATTCGCTATAACGGCCCGGCGGACACGCTGTTCTCCTTCGCCGGTCAGCCTGATCAGCGCCTGTCGGGGCCGATCGGCGTGGCGGCGGATTTCTCGGGCCGGGTCCAGAGCCCCGAATTGTCGGGCATCATCCGCGCCAACAATCTGACCTATGAAAACCAGACCTACGGTACGCGGCTTTCCAACATGGCGATCGCCGGGCGCTTCAGCGGCGATCGGCTCGAAATCGAGCGCCTGACCGCCACGGCGGGTGACGGCAAGCTCAGCGCCAATGGTTTCGTCAGTCTTGCGGAAGCCAGCGGCTATCCGATGAATGTCGAAATCACGATGGACGATGCGCGCCTGGCTCGCAGCGACGCCTTGTCGGCGACCGCGACCGGCAATCTTCGCCTGACCAAGGCGGCCCGGCAGACTGCGGTGGTGAGCGGACGGATCGTGCTGCCCGAGACGCGCTACGAGATCATCCGCCAGGGCGCCGCCGAAGTGCCCGAGCTGACCGGCGTGCGCTTCAAGCCGCCGCGTGGCCCGCAACGCATCACGGGTGACGAGCCTTCGCAGCCGCAGCCGGGCCTGTTCGATCAATTGCGCGTCGATATCGCGCTCGCTGCGCCGGAGCGGCTGTATGTTTCGGGCATGGGTCTGGAATCCGAATGGAGCGCCGATCTGCGCCTGTCCGGCACCAGCACCGCTCCGCGCATCTCCGGCGATGTCGAGCTGGTGCGTGGCACGCTGGGCTTTGCCGGGCGCTCCTTCGAACTCACCGAAGGGCGTGTGGATTTCACCGGCGGCCGCACGATCGATCCGGTCATCCGTCTGACCGCGACCGAGGATATCGAGGACGTGACCGTCAATGTGAACGTCACGGGCCGCGCCTACGATCCGCAGATCGCCTTCTCCAGCACGCCCGGCCTTCCGCAGGACGAGATCGTCTCGCGCATCCTGTTCGGTAGCTCGGTCGGCAATCTTTCCGCCATCCAGGCGGTTCAGCTGGCCGCCTCGCTCAACTCGCTGCGTGGCAGCGGCGGCGGTCTCAATCCGCTCGGCAAGCTGCGTTCCGTTTCTTTCGATCCTGAGCCAGGCAGGCGGATCGGGCGCGACCAATGTCAACGTTCGCTATCGCAGGAACTATTGATGCGAAGCGCGATCATCCTCGCGGCGATCGCGCTGAGCGCCTGCCAGAGCGAGCCGAGCTTCGACGAGCGCTACGACACCGCGCAGGAGACGATCGAGGCGAAGGCTGAGGAGCTGGACGCGGAATTGCAGGACGGACCGACGCAGGTCGAGGAGCCGCCGGAAAAACCCGCCGCGGAGTAGCGCACTGCGCATTCGGTGTCCCCAAACGGGGTGGAGTATGGTGCTGAAAAATGCGGCGAAACGATTTTCGGATCGCAAGCCGAAAGTTGGTCGGGGAGAGAGGATTCGAACCTCCGGCCCCTGCCTCCCGAAGACAGTGCTCTACCAGGCTGAGCTACTCCCCGACCGGATCGGCCCCGCGGAAAAACAAGCCCCGCGGGTCGAGGCAAGGCGCGCCCTATAGGTGGGGATGGCGTGACGTGCAAGCGGGCAATTCGGGGAAACTTGCCCTATTGGGAAATTCCAACGGAGAGCCGCATCGTGACAGACCCCCACCGCGAACCATCCCACTACGAAACCGCCTATCTCGATCTCATGCGCCGCATCTGGGCGGAAGGGGACGAGCGTGTCGATCGCACCGGCATCGGCACGCGCTCCGTCTTCGGGGCGACCCTGCGATTCGATTTGTCAGATGGAGCGATGCCGCTGATCACTACCAAGCGCGTCTATTGGAAAACGGCGACGCGCGAATTGCTGTGGTTCCTGACCGGCGAAACCAATATCCGGCCGCTCGTGCTCCAGGGCGTGAAGATCTGGAACGAGTGGCCGCACGCCCGCTATGTCAGAGAGACCGGCGACGATCTGTCGCTGGACGCTTTCGTGCAGCGGATTGCCGAGGACGAGACGTTTGCGGAGAACTGGGGCGATCTCGGCCCGGTCTATGGCAAGCAATGGGTCGACTGGCCGACCTATCGCTATCGCAAGGACGGGACTTACGAAAAGGGGCCGGGCATCAATCAGGTCGCAGACCTCGTCGAAAGCCTGCGCACCAATCCCGGCAGCCGGCGCCACATTCTCGAAGGGTGGAACGTCGCCGAGCTTGATCGGATGGCGCTGCCGCCCTGCCACAAGACCTATCAGTTCCACGTCGCGGACGGGAAGCTGAACGGGCTGCTCTATCAGCGCAGCTGCGACGTGGCGCTCGGCCTGCCGTTCAATCTGTGGTCGGCCGCGCTTCTTCAGTGCATGCTCGCGCAGCAGGCCGATCTCGAACCGGGCGAATTCGTCTGGATGGGAGGCGATACCCATCTCTATCTCAATCACGCGCATCTGATCGAGGAGCAGCTGACGAGGGAACCGCAAGGCCGCCCACGGCTTGAGATAATGCGGCGTCCGCCCTCCATCTTCGACTACGCGATCGAGGATTTCGTGGTTCATGACTATACGCCGCACGGGCCGATCAAGGCGCCCGTCGCGGTGTGATCCGGCCATCCCTTGACCGTTTCCCATCTGTGAAATAAAATAACGCTTAAGCGTAAGATTGCGTCTGGGAGACGATTCTATGGCCGACAGGCCCCAGGGTAGTGCATCGGAAGGCGAAAACCGCCCGAGACTCTCGCTGCATGTTCCCGAACCCAAGTTCCGGCCGGGCGACACGGTCGACTTCTCGCACATCGAAGTGCCCGAGGCGGGCAGCATGGCGCGGCCAGACGAGGCGTGCGACCCTGCGGAGATGCGCGACCTTGCCTATGGCCTGGTCCGCGTGCTGGGCGATGACGACAAGGCGCACGGGCCGTGGGATCCCAAGCTCGACGCGGACACGCTGCGAGCCATGCTCGGCCACATGGCTATGACGCGGGCGTTCGACGAACGCATGTTCCGCGGGCAGCGGCAGGGCAAGACCAGCTTCTACATGAAGTGCACCGGCGAGGAGGCAACCAGCGTGTCGGCCTCGATGGCGCTGGCGGGGGACGACATGGTCTTCCCCAAGGGCGACAAGCTGAAGGGCCGCCAGCTACCGATCATGTATTCGAGCCGCGAGCACAGCTTCTTCACCATCAGCGGCAATCTCGCGACGCAGACCCCGCAGGCGGTTGGTTGGGCGATGGCCAGCGCGATGAAGGGCGACAGCCGGATCGCTGCGACCTGGGTGGGCGAGGGCAGCACTGCGGAAGGCGACTTCCATTCGGCCTGCACCTTCGCGACGGTGTATAATGCACCGGTTATCCTCAATGTTATCAACAACCAGTGGGCGATCTCCAGCTTCAGCGGTTTTGCCGGGGCGGAGCGCACCACTTTTGCTGCGCGCGCATTGGGCTACGGCCTTGCGGGTCTGCGGGTCGACGGCAATGACGCGCTGGCCTGCTATGCCGCCGAGCGTTGGGCGGCGAACCGCGCGCGGGCCAATGCCGGGCCGACGCTGATCGAGTTCTTTACCTACCGCGCCGAAGGGCATTCCACCTCGGACGATCCCAGCGGCTACCGCAGCGCGCAGGAGCGCAGCGAATGGCCGCTCGGCGATCCTGTTATGCGGCTAAAGAACCACCTCATCGCGCTTGGCGAATGGGACGAAGAGCGGCAGGAGAAGATGGACCTCGAGGCGGCCGAGCACGTCAAGAAGGTGACCAAGGAAGCCGAGGCCAACGGTATCCTCGGCCACGGCCTGCATCACCCGTTCCGCACCATGTTCGAAGACGTCTTCGAAGAGCTTCCCTGGCACCTGCGCGAGCAGGCTGACCAGGCGGTGCACGAGCGCAAGACCAAGTTTCCCGAAGGATTGCCCGAGGCATGAGCGAGACCCAGACCAAGGACCTGCCCGCCACCGAGCAGCAGGGTGAACGCCGCCTCAACATGATCGAGGCGATCAACGATGCGCTCGACGTGTCGATGGGCCGCGACGACGATGTCGTGGTGATGGGCGAGGACGTCGGCTATTTCGGCGGCGTCTTCCGCTGCACCGCGGGGCTGCAGGACAAATACGGCAAGACGCGTGTGTTCGACACGCCGATCAACGAATGCGGGATCATCGCGGTGGCGGTCGGCATGGGCGCCTATGGCCTGCGCCCGGTGCCCGAGATCCAGTTCGCCGATTACATCTACCCCGGGCTCGACCAGCTGATCTCCGAGGCGGCGCGCCTGCGCTATCGTTCGGCGGGCGAATATGTCGCACCGATGACCGTCCGATCGCCCTTCGGCGGGGGCATCTTTGGCGGCCAGACGCACAGCCAGAGCCCCGAGGCGATCTTTACGCATGTCTCGGGCCTCAAGACGGTTATCCCGGCCACGCCCTATGACGCCAAGGGGCTGTTAATCTCGTGCATCGAGGACAACGACCCGGTCATCTTCTTCGAGCCCAAGCGCATCTACAACGGTCCGTTCTCGGGCTATTACGACAAGCCCGTGCAGCCGTGGAAGAAGTTCGACGCCAGCGTGGTGCCCGAAGGCTATTACAAGATCCCGCTGGGCAAGGCGCGGCAGGTCACCGAAGGCGACCGGCTGACCGTCCTCGCCTATGGCACGATGGTCTATGTGGTCGAGGCGGTGTGCCGCGAGAAGGGCGTCGAAGCCGACATCCTCGACCTGCGTACGCTGGTCCCGCTCGACATCGAAGCGATCGAAGCCTCGATCGAACGCACCGGGCGCTGCCTGATCGTGCATGAGGCAACCCGCACGAGCGGTTTCGGCGCGGAGCTTTCCGCGCTGGTGACCGAACGCTGTTTCTATCATCTCGAAGCCCCGGTCGAACGCGTGACCGGCTTCGACACGCCCTATCCCCACAGCCTCGAATGGGCCTATTTCCCCGGCCCGATCCGCATCGGCGAGGCCATCGACAAGATCCTCAAGGACTGATCCCCATGGCGAAATTCACCTTCAACATGCCCGATATCGGCGAAGGCATCGCCGAGGCCGAGATCGTGCAGTGGCACAAGCAGGTCGGCGATCAGATCAGCGAAGACGAAGAATTCGTCGACATGATGACCGACAAGGCCACCGTGCCGATGGAAAGCCCCGTGAACGGCAAGATCCTCGAGATCGCCGGCGGCGAGGGCGACATGGTATCGATCGGCTCGATGCTCGTCGTCATCGAGGTCGAGGGCGAAGTGCCTGAGGATGTCGTCGAGGAAGCCGCGCCTGCAACCGATTCCGCGCCCGCATCGGCCCCCGCGCCGAAGGACGAGGCGGTCGAGGAACGGATCGAGGTCGAAAACTCGGATGCGTCCGATGCCGACGATGCGCTGGCGGCCGATCCGCAGCCCGAGCCGCTTCCTGCGCCCACGCCGGCGCCCGAGCCGGTCCAGCACGCCAAGGTTCTCGCCACGCCCGCGGTGCGCAAGCGCGCCAAGGACCTCGGCGTCGATCTCGCGCAGGTGAAGCCAGCCGAGGACGGCCGCGTCCGGCACGGCGATCTCGACCAGTTCCTGTCCTACAATGCAGGCTATGGCGCCGCCGCCGCGCCGCGTGCGGATGAGGAGAAGAAGGTCATCGGGATGCGCCGCCGCATCGCCGAGAACATGGCCGCATCGAAGCGCAACATTCCGCATTTCTCCTATGTCGAGGAATGCGACGTCACCGATCTGGAAGTTCTGCGCGCGCAGCTCAACAGCAACCGCGGCGACAAGCCCAAGCTGACGATCCTGCCGTTGCTGATCACTGCGATCTGCAAGACGCTGCCCGACTTCCCGATGATCAATGCCCGTTACGACGACGAAGCCGGCGTCGTGACGCGCCACGGCGCGGTGAACCTGGGCATGGCGGCGCAGACGGATGCCGGCCTCATGGTCCCCGTCATCCGCAATGCGCAGGCGCAGAACCTGTGGCAGCTTGCCAACGAGATATCGCGCCTCGCCGAGGCAGCACGGAGCGGCACTGCGAAATCGGAAGAAATGCAGGGCGGGACGCTGACGGTGACGTCGCTGGGTCCGCTCGGCGGGGTGGCGACCACGCCGGTAATCAACCGTCCGGAGGTGGCCATCATCGGGCCCAACCGCATCATCGAACGCCCGATGTATGTCAATGGCAGCGATGGCGTCGAGCGGATCGAGAAGCGCAAGCTGATGAATATCTCGATCAGCTGCGACCACCGCGTGGTCGATGGCTGGGACGCGGCGAGTTTCGTCCAGGCGCTCAAGCGCCTTCTCGAAACGCCGGCCTTGATCCTGATCGACTGACGGCCCTTTCCGGGGTCATTTGCAGCATCGACTTAAAGGGGGCTCCCGGACGATCGGTCCGGGGGCCCTTTTCATTGCGATGGTGCGGTAAAAACGCGCGGAATTCGGCGGTTTTGCGGTAAATAGAGAGGCGGATTGCCGCCTGGGAAAAAAGTTCGAAAAAAGGGACGAATCTTCGTTGACAGGAATCGGACCCGCCCGTAGATGCGCGGCTCCCAAGTGGCTGCGCGGGTGTAGCTCAGTTGGTTAGAGTGTCGGCCTGTCACGCCGAAGGTCGCGGGTTCGAGTCCCGTCACTCGCGCCACTTGGGAATTTCCTTACAACTCGATGTCCATCAGCCTGCCGTGCCCTTGCGGGTTTGCGCCAGCCGGCGCAGGTTTTCCTCATGCGCGTTCCGGTCGATGCGATAGCGCGCGATGCAGAGCAGCGCGGCGAGGTAGATCGCGAGGATCGCGGGGGCGTAGAGCGCGCCGAGATTCCACAGCGTGTCCGCCGCGACGCTGCCCGGCTCGGCTCCTTCGGGGAAGTTCACGAAGGACAGGATGAGCCCGGCGGCGAGCACGCCCAGACCCTGTGTGGTCTTTCGCGTAAAGGTTACCGCAGCATAATAGACCCCTTCGGATCGCCGCCCGGTGCGCAGTTCGTTGGATTCGACCAGATCGGCGATCATGGAAAAGGACACCACCTGGACCGCGATAATTAGCGCCAGGTCGATCACATTTACGCCCAGCACCAGCGGGAACAGCAGCGGATCGCCGTTTTCTGGCATCAGCCCGGCCAGCCGGAGCAGCACGGGCATGGGCTGGATCGTGAAGGCCAGCACCCCGAGCAGGATCGTCGCGCGCTTCTTGCCCAGCCGGCGCGTCGTCCAAGGGGCGAGCACGAAGCCCAGCAACGCGGAGATGAACACCGAGCAGGTCCAGATGAAGATCTGGTATTCGCTGAAGCCCCAGAAATAGTTGAGCATCAGGAAGGCCAGTGCGGCGGACAGCCCACTGGCGATGGCAAACAGCATGGTCGCCAGGAACAGCGCGATGAAGCTCTTCTCGCTCAGCGTCTGCAGCATCTCGCGGAAGATGCGGCCGACGCTGTAGCGCTCGCCCGTCTCGACTGGCTGGTGGAGATAGGGAATGCGGCTGTGCGTCCCCAGCGCCGACATCATGATGGTCGCAAAGATCAGCACCGAGGCGATGATGCCATAGGTGGCGTAGGCATCCGGATCGCGCATGCCGAGCGGACCGGTCAGCAGCACGCCGAACATCACGACGCTCATGCCGGTTCCCGCCGACCAGCCGAACAGCAGGCGATAGGCCTGCAGGCTCGTACGATCGGCATAATCGGTGGTCAGTTCGGGTATCAGCGCCGAGCTGGGTGTTTCGTAGAAGGTGATGAAGGTTCGGATCAGGACCGCGAGGACGGTCAGATAGACGAACAGCCCGGTCTGCCCCCAGTCGGGCGGGTTCCACAGCAGGAAATAGCTCAGTGCGACGGGCAGCGCGGCCGCATACATGAATGGGTGCCGCCGCCCCCAGCGGCTGCGGAAATTGTCCGACCAGTAGCCTACCAGCGGATCGCTGATCGCGTCGACCACCAGTGCAATCAGGATCGCGAGGCCGACCAGACCGGGTTCGAGCCCGATGACCGTGCCGTAGAACAGCAGCAGGAAATAATCGAAGCCGCCGTTCTTGATCCCGAACGCAGCGGCGCCCGATCCATGTGCCAGCTTCAGCCACACCGGGGCTTTCCCGGTCGCGCCTTCAGTTTGGGTCAATGCCCTCTCCCTATCCCGCAACGAGGCTAGGGCAGGGCAGGCGCCTTGGCAATCAGCCCCAGCGGCCGGTTTCCATCCAGATCAGGAAGCGGCGCAGCGGCAGCAGCCACACGATGCCGAGGACGACATAGACCAGCGTCTGCAGCAACGTCGGCCATTCGCCGATCAGCCCCGGGGCATAGCGCGCGATCACCACGCCATAGACCACCAGTGCGACCATCAGGCCGAAAATGCCGACCGGGAGGCGCCAGCTGGGTTCTTTCCTCATGCGAAGGGTCCGTAAATACGGGTCGGGGTGACCACTGCCGATAGCGGAATATCGTGCGCTTCGCTGGGCAGATCGTCAACCATCTGGCTGTCCCAGGCGAGCCCGATCGCAATCGTCCCGGGGTGATCGGCAAGCCAGCGGTCGTAATGTCCGCCGCCCTGGCCCAGTCGCGCACCCGAGGCGGTAAATCCGACCAGCGGGACGATCAGCACGCCCGGTTCGAGCGTGTCGGTATCGCCGGCGGGCTGCATCACGCCGAACGGGCCGGATTCGAGATCGCTCTCGGCGAGGGGATCGGTGAAGCGCGCGAATTCCATTGCGCTGTGCGTATCGGCGAAGCGCGGCAAGGCGAGATCGTGGCCCTGCTCGATGAAATACCGCGCATAGGCGGCGGTCGGGGCTTCGTTGGCGGTCGCACGGTATAGCCCGACCACAGCACCGTCCGGCACCAGTTCGAGCAGCGGCGCGGGCGGGCGCATGAACACCAGCGTGCGCATGCTGGCGGGCAGGGCCGCGACATGGTCGCGCCGCGCGGTGCGCAATTGCCTGCGGAGATCATCCTTGGTCACGGGGCAAATCCTTATCGGGGAGAAGGCAGTGCGTCCATCGCGCCGCACGCCGGCGCATGCCGGGCACGCAGCCCCGGACACGGGACGGACAGACAGAAAGGGAAGAGTGACGGGACCACCATGGGTCGTTTCCGGCGAAATCCTCTGACGCCTAAAACGTCAGGTGGGTACCGTATGCCCCAATCCCACGGCCGAACCGGTGGACCAGGGCAGGGACAGCTCCCTTGGATTGCTTATAGCCTCAGGGATGTTCATGCGGCTCGTGCCGGGCAGCCCCGTCACCCCACTATCTAGGCGTTATGCGACCCGTCCTCAAGGGTGGACGCCGCTTTCTCGAGCGCGGAGGCCAGCCGTTCGAGCCGTCCGGCCAGCCCGTCCACGTCGATTTCGGGCTCTGCGGGCGGGGCGGTTGCGCGCTGGCCGGCTTCCTCCAGCTCGTCGGCCAGAAGGAGCGCAGCGAACAGCAGGTTTTTCGCCTCGTTGGTCGACAGATTGGTGCCCATCGATCCCAGCTTGCCATCCACCACGCGCGCCAGCCGCTGGACGTTTTCTTCCTGCCCATCGGCACAGGATACGGTGTAATTGCGGCCGCCCACGGCAAGCGTCACGTCGCTCATCGCTCGAGCCCTTCGATCAACCCGTCGAGTTCGGCGAGGCTGGCTGTGACGCTGCGGCGCAGGGCTTCGTGCCGGGCGGCCAGGCCGCTGTCGTCCGGATCTGCCGCATCGCCGAGGCCGGTTGGAGGCGCGGCATGCGAAGCCAGCGCGGCTTGCGTTTCGATGCGCGCCATCGCGCGATCGATCCGATCGAGGGCATTTGTAATTCGCTGCGAAGTCATGACTCGCACAAATTACCAAGATTGCTGCGCCAAGGCAAAGGTTTGCCCCGCGCTGTTGATAAGTGGAATGAGGCGGCTGCGCGCTGTGCATCGCGGCCGGGGCGGGTTGACCTCGCGCCTACGCTCCGCGAAGGCTTCGCGCGCGTCGAATCGACCCAGTTTCCGGAGAATAAATCCCATGAGTCTTGCCACCGCTCGCATGGTCCAGATGGCCAATGCCATCAGGGCACTTTCGATGGATGCGGTGCAGGCGGCGAATTCGGGGCACCCCGGCATGCCGATGGGCATGGCCG
>LUMV01000922.1_pt1 | contig 10752 bp, 10 predicted proteins | sample 729731 | NCBI WGS metagenome assembly LUMV01 (sample SAMN03860301, study PRJNA289734) | marine metagenome | biome: seawater column; feature: ocean; material: water; isolation source: Red Sea water column Station 192 - depth 200m | place: Saudi Arabia: Red Sea | collected 2011-10-15 | depth 200 m
CCCCAGTCATCGCCGCCGACACCGCGCGCGATCGCCTTGCCGGCTTCCCACAGGATGATGTCGCCAACGACCCCGCCGACACCGCCGCGGCGATAGCGCCGCCGCCGGCCGCCGCTGAACATCGGCAAGATGAAGAAGAAGAATATGAAGCCCAGCCAGATCAGCGCGCCGATGGGAAAGCCGCCCTCGTTCTCCCGCGCGGCAGTGCGTTCCTGCGCGACGCGGGCCGCCTCTTCGGGGGGAAGTTCGAGCTGGGTGACGATCTCGTCGGCCGCCCAGGCGATCCCGCCCGAATAGTCGCCCTGCCGGAAATAAGGCTTCATGCCTTCGACATATTCGAAGGCGAGCCCGTCGGGAATGACGCCTTCGAGGCCGTAGCCGACCTCGATGCGCATCTTGCGTTCGTTCGGCGCGACGATGAGCAGTATGCCATCGTTGCGCTCCGCATCGCCCAGCGCCCATTCGCGGCCCAGCCGATAGCCATAGTCCGAGATATCGTAGCCCTGCAGGTCGGGGATGGTGGCGATCACGAACTGGCGCTGGTTGCTTTCCTCGAACTGGTCGAGCTTCTGCGTCAGCGCCGCTTCGGTCGCGTCGTCGATGATGTTGGCGGCATCGACCACCGGCGCGGTGCCCCGCTCGGGGAAGTCCTGCGCGGCGGCGGGCAGGGCCAGGCCCAGCGCCGCCACCAGCGTCAGCATCGATTTCATCGGCAGGCGCATGTCAGCGCCCCTCAATTGGCTGCATCGTCATCCGCGCGCATGTTCAGCGTCGGTGCAACCTCGGCGCCTTCGGTCACTGCCGCATAGGGCACCATCGGTTCGGCGCCGTGGATGATGTTGGCACCGATCGTATCGGGGAAAGTGCGGATGGTCGTGTTATACTGCCGCACCGCCTCGTTGTAGTCGCGGATCGCCACGCGGATGCGGTTTTCCTGCCCTTCGATCTGCGTCATGAAGCGGCCGAAGTTTTCCTGGCTGCGCAGTTCGGGATAGGCTTCGACATTGGCCATCAGCCGCGACAGTGCGCCGCCGAAGGTGTTCTGTGCTTCCTGGTACTCTGCCATCTTGTCCGCATCGCCGAGATCATCACCGTCGAGCTGGATTTCCGGACGCGTGGCCGAGGCGCGCGCCTGGATCACCGATTCCAGCGTTTCGCGTTCCTGTTCGGCCGAGCTCATCACGATCTGTTCGAGATTGGGCACCAAATTGGCGCGTTCCTGAAACGCGGCTTCGACATCGGCCCACTTGGCCTTGGCCGTCTCTTCGGCCGCTGGCACCGAGTTAATTCCGCACGCCGACAGGACGAGGGCGGCGGCAGCAACGATGGAGGTGCGAAAGGCAACCAGGCGGTTCATGGAACATCCCTTTTGTGGTAAGTGTGTCTTGTCCAGATAGCACACCTTGGCCGCCATACAAGATTAACGCGGACTTTTCGCCGATCCTGTTTAAAGCGCAGACAGCGGCGTGTTTCAGCATGAACGCGCCTGCGACCAGACAACCCTTTGGCGGAAAAATCAGGGGAAATGCATGTTCAAGGAATTCAAGGCCTTCATCGCGAAGGGCAATGTCATCGACCTTGCGGTGGCAGTAATCATCGCGGGCGCATTCGGCGCCATCGTCAGTTCGCTGACCGATGATATCATCATGCCGGTGATCGGCGCGATTTTCGGCGGGGCCGATTTCTCGAGCTATTTCATCTTGCTGAGCACGCCCGAAGGCTATGATGGGTCGCTGACCGACTATGCCGCGCTGAAGGAAGCGGGAGCCGCCATGATCGGCTATGGCGCATTCGTCACCGCAATCATCAATTTCGTGATCCTCGCCTTCATCATCTTCCTCCTGGTCCGCTATGCCAAGAAGGTCATGGCCGAATTCGAGGAAAAGAAGGCGGCTGCCGCGCCCGCGGGGCCGACCGAAATCGAGTTGCTGACCGAAATTCGCGACGCGCTGAAGAAATAGGCCGGTCGGCCAGGCGCCCGTATACACTTCACATTAAGCGGGCAGGGCCTATATGGGTCCTGCCCGTTTCGGCGGGCTATGGCGATAAATGGCGCTGTGCAATAGGTACAACGGACCCGGGGGCAGTACCCGGCGGCTCCACCACAAACCGCTTCATTGGCGGGTTATGACGGGGCCGAACTAGGATCGACGTGTGCTGAAAGACAGTGTTTTTGCTCGGGCTGAGTATCCCGTAAAAATGTTCACAACACACAAGTGCCAACGATAACGAAGCACTCGCTCTCGCAGCGTAATTTGACGGCCTAACGGCCTGAATTTACAAAGCTAAAGCGCGGTTGGACCCACCGGGCAACAGAAGCGGATTCCGGGGCTCCGGGGGTAGCTAGCAACAGAAACCCCCACCTTAGCCTTATTGAATTGTGCGATTGCCCGCTTGGCGCGGCTCAAGGCTGCAGGCCGGCTTTCTCTGCCGTGTCCGCGCCGGCTTCGCGTGCCTCGCGTTCGTAACGCAGCGCGTCGAGGATCTTGGCGCCGCCGAGAAAGACCGCACCAGCGGTTGCTGCAAACAGCAGGTAACCGCCGACACCGGGGTATTGAACCGTGTAGTGCGCGCCGCGAGTCATGGCGCCGAGGGCAAGCGCAAAGATGATCAGATACGCTTCGAAGCGCGTCTTGATCACGAACAGCCGTTTTACCCTCGTCAGCGAAATCGTCCGGTCTCCACGGTTAATCCCTTGGAACTGCAATTCCCGTGCCAGCATCGCGTTCCCGCGACTCGCAATGGTTAATGCATCATTGAGTGTAAGACCCGCCGACGCGGCGGTCCAGAGGCGGACGACCAAACCGGGTCAGGCGAGCTCATCTAGCGAGAGCACCGCGAGCAGCGCCTCGCGCGCTTCGATCACGGTCTTGGCCAGCTTTTCCGATCCGATTTCTTCCGGTTCGATCCGTTCGGGCCAGGCCTGGGCGATGACCGATTCGATGCGCTGCGCCTTGGCTTCGTCGAGCAGGAACCGCGCGTCGACCGTGGCGGGATCGGCCACCACCCGCAGCCGCAGGCATGCGGGCCCGCCGCCTCGCTTGGGACGACTAAGGCCATCTCTCCGCTTGGCAGGCTGACCAGCTGCGCGTTGAACAGATAGGTCCGGATCGCTTCCTCGAGCGATACCGCGCTGGCCGGCACTTCGACGACGTGCAGCGCCGGGAAGGCGGCGTGCATCGCTTCATAGGCATCCTTGCGATCGGCAAAGGCCTGTTCATGCGTGAACAACACGGTTTGGTTCGCAACCGCGACGACATCGTTGTGGAACGCGCCCGCCTCGATCGCGGCGGGGTTCTGTTCGATGAAGACGCAGCGCGCAGGATCGAGCCCGTGCTTGCGGGCCACGGCGCGGCTGGCCTGTTCGTGCTGGCGCGCGGGGAAGCGCCCGCCGGGCCGGCCATAGACGAATACCTCCACTCCGGGCTGCCCGTGGCTTTCGCACAGCCGCATGTGGTTGGCCGCGCCCTCGTCGCCGAAACTGGGCGGGACCGCATCGTGCACTGCGAAATGGCGGGTATCGCCGAAGGCGAGCTTCAGCTGCGCCTGCGTATCGCGCCATTCCTGGCCGCGATGCAGCATGGTGACGAGATTGGCAGGGGTCAGGTGACAGCGCCCGTCCGCGGTATCGGGCGCGGGGCTGACCGTTGCGGCATTGGCGGTCCACATCGAACTGGCCGACCAGGCTGCGGCCAGCAGCGCTCGGTCGCTTGTGCCATCCACCGCCAGATCGTCCAGCAGTGCAAAATTGGGCCGCGGCAGCGGGAGCAGGAAGCCCTGCGCGAGCCCGCGTTCCATATTCGCGCGCATCTTCGCCACGCCTTGCAGCGCCGCGGCACGCGGATAGGAAGCGCTGCCCTTGTGGCTCGCGCTGGCGATGTTGCCGAGACTGAGGCCGGCGTAATTGTGGCTCGGCCCGACGATGCCGTCGAAATTGATTTCCCTGAGCATATGCTATCCGTTCGGTTCGAGCGAAGTCGAAGGCCAGCCGCGCCGCCGCGTCCCGACTCCGTTGGACGCGCGCGGCCATGTTCCCGTCAGCGGGCGACGCTCCAGACTTCGTCGCCTTCGCCCACTTCGAGCGTTTGCGCAGCCATCGCGTCGATCGCGATCGATCCGTCCTCCGCGATTTCGCGCATGCCGTAGACACTGCGGAAACTCGCCAGCGTGCCAGTGGCAATCAGCGCTCTTTCGCCGATGTCGAGATCGGTATCCGAAACCTTGCCCGGCTGCGCCTTGCGCACGCTGCGCACCTGGCTGGTGCGCGCGGTCATCGTCGGCCCGCCGTCGAAAATGTCGACATAGCCTTCGGCGGCGAAGCCCTCGTTCTCCAGCATCCGCATGGCCGCCCGGCCGGAGGGGTGGGGCACGCCGATCACCTTCTTCGCCTCCTCGTCGAGCATCGCGATATAGACCGGATGCTTGGGCATGAGGTCGGCGATGAACTGGTTGCCGTTGATCGCATTAAAATAATCGGCTTCCTGGAAGGTCATGCCGAAGAACCTGCCGGCAACGCCGTCCCAGAAGGGCGAGCCGCCGCGGTCGTCGATCACGCCGCGCAATTCGGCAATGACGCGATCGGCAAAGCGCGCCCGGTGCATGGCGATGAACAGGTACCGGCTGCGCGCAAGCAGCAGGCCGAACCCGCCGGCACGTTCGGCGGGATGAAGGAACAGCCCGCCGACTTCCGAACAGCCCTCGAGGTCGGTGACGAGGCTGAGCAGTTCGGCGCGCACGGTCCGGTCGAGTTCCTGGCTGTGCTGCGTCAGCGTGGTCATGCGGTAACTGTAGAAGGGCCATTGCTGCCCCACCTGGCTGAACATCTGGCAAGTGCCCCGCACCTGACCGGTCTCGGTGTTTTCCAGCACCAGCGTGAACTGGTCGTCGCCCAGATCGTCATAGGTACGCGCAAAGGCTTCCTCGGCGCGTTCCAGCTTGCGCGTCAGCGCGGTACGGTCGGCGGGGAGGTTGGTGAAACCGCCGCCGGTCAGCTTGGCCATTTCGTAAAGTTGTTCGAGATCGGCGATTTGCGCGGCGCGCAGGCGAAAAGTCACAAAGGGTCTCCGGTCGAAAGCCTGGCCAAGACCAGCGCGGACAGGGCGGCGCGCTCGCGCAGGCTGGGGACGATCATGAATTCATCGGGCGAATGGATGGCGCCGCCGCGCACGCCCATCGTATCGACCACGGGCACGCCGGTGGCGGCGATATTGTTACCATCGCACACGCCGGCGGTGCTTTTCCAGCCGATCTGCTGGCCCAGTTCGGCGCCGCATGTCTTGACGAGATCGAACAGCTTCTGCGCCTTGGTATCGACGGGTTTGGGTGGGCGCGTCACGCCGCCGTGGCGATGGATGGCAACCTCGCGTTCGCTGCGGATCGCATCGAGGATCGCGTCGAGCTGGCCGTCGAAGCGGTTCATCGCATCGGTCGATTGGGGGCGGATGTTGAAGCGCAGGATCGCCAGGTCGGGCACCACGTTGTTCGCACTGCCGCCTTCGATCTTGGCCGGGTTGACCGTGATGTCCCCGGCCTCGAGCGCCTTGATCCGCAGCACGAGGTCGCTGGCGGCGACGATGGCATTGCGGCCGTCATGCGGATTGCGGCCCGCATGCGCCGACTTGCCGGTGATCGTGATCGAATAATTGCCCGTCCCGCCGCGCGCATGTGCCAGCGTGCCGTCGGGCAGCGCGCTGGGTTCGTAGGTCAGCGCGGCATATTTGCCGCGCGCCAGTTCCTCGATCAGCGTACGGCTGGCAAGACTGCCGGTTTCCTCGTCCGAATTGATCATCACGTCGTATCCGACGCGCGACGCGCCTGCCATCGTTTCGAAGGTCTTCAACGCGTGGAGGATGACATTCAGCCCGCCTTTCATATCGGCGGTGCCGGGCCCGTTGATCGTCTCGTCGTCGAGCCAGCTGACCTGCTGGAAAGGATGATCTTCGGGGAAGACGGTATCCATGTGTCCCGTCAGCACGAAGCGCCGCTCCGCTTCCGGCCGCACGCGCAGCACCATGTGCCTGCCATGCGGCTTCTCGAACTCGCGGCCGTCGGGCGAGATCGCGGTGACCGTGGCGGGTTCGACCAGTTCGACATCGCCGGGGAGCGTGCTGAAGGCATCGGCGAGGATCCCCGCCATCCGGTCCAGCCCGGTGATATTGCCGGTGCCCGTGTTGATTGCCGCCCAGTCCTGCACCTCGCGCAGCATCGTGTCGCCATCGATTGCGTCGAGCAGCGCTTGGGGGGCGGTATCCGGTTTCATGTGCAACGTCCTTAATCCTGCCTTGGCCCGAGTCCAGCCCGTGCCTTGCATTGATCAACGGCTGGCGGCATAGACCGTGCCACTCCTCCCCGGGTACGACATCGCCGTTCTACTACTGCTCGAGGAGTTCCATGACCGAATTTGTCACGCGCGCCGGAATCGAAGCCGATCCGCAGCTTGCCGCCTTTATCGAAACCGACGTGCTCGGGCCCCTCGGCCGCGACGTCGATGCCTTCTGGAAAGGTTTTGCCGACCTCCTGGGCAGGTTCGGTCCGCGCAACGCGGACCTGCTGGCCAAGCGCGAGGATCTGCAGGCGAAGATCGATGCCTGGCACACCGAACGGGCTGGGCAGCCGCATGAAGCGGGCGCCTATCGCACCTTTCTGGAAGACATCGGCTATCTCGTCCCCGAACCGGGCGAGTTCACCATCGGGACCGAGAATGTCGATCCCGAGATCGCGACCATGGCCGGCCCCCAGCTGGTGGTGCCCATCCTCAACGCACGCTTCCTGCTCAACGCCGCCAATGCCCGCTGGGGCAGCCTCTACGACGCGCTTTACGGCACCGATGCGCTCGACGCGCCCGCCGCACGGCCAGGCGGGTATGACGAGGAGCGCGGCGCGGCGGTCATCGCCGAGGCGCGCAAGCTGCTCGACGAGATCCTCCCGCTCGCATCGGGAAGCTGGAAGGATCTCGACAGCCTCGACACCCTCGAACTAGCCGATCCTTCGCAGCAGGTCGGGCAGACCGACAAGGGCCCGCTGTTCCGCCACAACGGCCTGCATATCGAGATCGTCGTCGATCCGGACAGCCAGGTTGGCAAGACCGACCGGCTGGGTATCGCCGATGTCAATTTCGAGGCCGCGCTGACCACCATCGCCGATTGCGAGGATTCGGTCGCGGCGGTCGATGCCGAGGACAAGCTCACCGCCTATCGCAACTGGCTCGGCGTGATCCGCGGCGATCTGGAGGAAAGCTTCGAGAAGGGCGGCAAGACGCTCACTCGCAAGCTGGTGGGTGACAAGACTTACACCGACAGCGACGGCGGCGAACACTGCCTGCCCGGACGCAGCCTGATGTTCGTGCGCAATGTCGGCCATCTGATGACCAACCCCGCGATGCGCTGGGACGGCAAGGAAATCCCCGAGGGGATCCTCGATGCGGTGGTCACCTCGGCGATCGGCGCGCAGGACGTCGCCGGACTGGGCAAATACGGCAATTCGCGCTGCGGCAGCATCTATATCGTGAAGCCCAAGATGCACGGGCCCGAGGAATGCGCCTTCACCAACGACCTGTTCGACGCGGTGGAAGATTTGCTCGGCCTGCCGCGCCACACGATCAAGGTCGGGGTGATGGACGAGGAACGTCGTACCAGCGCGAACCTTGCCGCCTGCATCCACGCGGTGAAAGACCGCATCGTCTTCATCAACACCGGCTTCCTCGACCGTACGGGAGACGAGATTCACACCTCGATGCGTGCGGGGCCGATGATGCGCAAGGGCGAGATGAAGAACTCGGCCTGGCTCAAGGCCTACGAGGCGCGCAATGTCGGCATCGGTCTCGCGCATGGCCTGTCGGGCCGCGCGCAGATCGGCAAGGGCATGTGGGCGGCGCCCGACCTGATGGGGCAGATGATGATCGACAAGATCGGCCATCTGCGCGCCGGGGCGAACACCGCCTGGGTGCCGAGCCCGACCGCCGCGACGCTGCACGCGATCCACTATCACCGCGAGGATCGGAGGACGAGATCCGCGAGGAGCTCGACAACAATTGCCAGGGCCTGCTTGGCTATGTCGTGCGCTGGATCGATGCCGGTGTCGGTTGCTCCAAGGTCCCCGACATCAACGATGTCGGCCTGATGGAAGACCGCGCAACGCTGCGCATTTCCAGCCAGCATATCGCCAACTGGTTGCTTCACGGCGTCATCAGCGAAGAACAGGTGATGGACAGCCTGCGCCGCATGGCCGCCAAGGTCGACGAGCAGAATGCGGGTGATCCGTTCTACCAGCCGTTGCTGGAGAACGAGGACGGCGCGGCATTCAGCGCGGCGAAGGACCTCATTTTCAAGGGCGTCGAACAGCCCAGCGGCTACACCGAACCGCTGCTGCACGCTTGGCGGCGCAAGAAGAAGGCGCAGGGCTGACCACAACCAGTCGCGATCGAAGGAAAAGCCCCGCCGACCAGCGGGGCTTTTTCGTTGAGCCTCACCCTTCTGCGGTGAGTGCGCGCGCGAGGGTCACGAATTCGCCGACCGTTACCGTCTCGGCGCGGCGCTGCGGGTCGATGCCGATCGCCTCCAGCGCGGCAACCGCACCGGGCACGCCCTTGAGGCTCTGGCGCAGCATCTTGCGGCGCTGGCCGAAGGCGGCTTCGGTCAGCCGTTCGAGCAGCCGGGCGTCGACCCCTTCGGGCATCTCCGCGGGTTCGACATGGACGATCGCGCTCATCACCTTGGGGGGCGGGGTGAAGGCGCTGCGGTGGACCTTCATCGCCAGCTTCGCGTGGCTGCGCCACTGCGCCAGCACTGCAAGCCGGCCATAGGCCGAGCCGCCGGGCTGCGCGACGATGCGCTGGGCGACTTCCTGCTGGAACATCAGCGTCAGGCTGGTCCACAGCGGCGGCCATGCATTCTCGCTGCCCTTCGCCCCGGCCAGCCAGCGCACGAACAGCGCGGTGCCGACATTATAGGGCAGGTTGGACAGCACGGCGAAGGGTTCGCCGCCCATCAGCTCGGCATGATCGAGCTTGAGCGCATCGCCCTCGATCACGCGCAACTGGCCCGGGAAGGCGTCTTCCAGCTCGGCCAGCGCGGGCAGGCAGCGGCGGTCCATCTCGATCGCGGTCACGCAAGCACCGGCGCGCAGCAGGGCGCGCGTCAGCCCGCCGGGACCCGGACCCACCTCGAGCACCTGCTTCCCGGCAAGATCGCCGGGCACCGCGGCGATCCGGTCGAGCAATTGCTCGTCGAACAGGAAGTTCTGCCCCAGCGCCTTGGAAGCGCTGAGGCCGTGGCGGGCGATGACTTCGCGCAGAGGCGGCAGGTCAGCCATACGCGGACCGGTTGGCAGCTATCTGTCCCGCCATGCGAATGGCGGCGATCATCGCGCCGGGATCGGCGAGCCCCTTGCCCGCGATATCGAAGGCGGTGCCATGGTCGGGGCTGGTGCGCACGATCGGCAGGCCAAGCGTGACATTGACCCCCTCGTCGAAATCGAGCGCCTTGAGCGGGACCAGAGCCTGGTCGTGATACATTGCCAGCGCGGCGTCGTAGGTCTGCCGCGCGCGCGGTGTGAACAGCGCGTCGGCGGGATGCGGCCCGGTAATGTCGAACCCTTCGCCCCGGAGGGTCTCGATCGCCGGCGCGATGATTCGCGCTTCCTCGTTGCCGAACCGGCCGCCTTCGCCCGCATGCGGGTTAAGCCCGCATACCGCGAGCCGCGGCACTGCGATGCCGAAATCGGTTGCCAGCGCGCGCGCCACGATCCGCGCGCGTCGTTCGATCAGCTGCTGCGACAGCCGACCGGACACTTCGGACAGCGCGCAATGGACGGTCAGCGGCACGGCGCGCAGACTGGGCCCGGCGAGCATCATCACCGCATTGGTGGCGGTGACGCCGCAGCGTTCGGCGATGAATTCGGTCTGGCCCGGATGCTCGAAGCCGACGGCCGCCAGCTGCGCCTTGGCAATCGGCGCGGTGACGATCGCTGACGCGGTACCCAGCAGCACGCAGCGCGTCGCCTCGGCCAGCGATTGCAGCGCCAGCGCGGCGCCCAATTCATCGGGCTGTCCGGGATACGCAGCGACATCTTCGCGGCCGAGCACCGGCAGCGCACGGCCGAACAGTCCCGGCACTTCGGCCGGATCGTCGATCAGGGCGATGTCGAGCGCGAGGCGGCGGCTGCGCGCCGCGGCTTCGAGCACGCCCTTGCCGCCGACCACGAAAAAGGGCGCGAGGCCCGCTTCGGAGCGCCGCGCCCAGCTTTCGACGATGATTTCCGGCCCGATCCCCGCCGGATCGCCAATCGATACGGCGAGGGGTGCCATGACGGGCGTCAGTTGTACTCGATGAAGGCGTCGTTGCGCAGGTCGCGCAGGTAGCGCTGGGCGCGTTTCTCGATCCGCTCGTCCTCGAGTTCGCCCATGATCTGGTTGAAGTCGGGGCCGGCGGCCACTTCGGGATCGTCGCGTCCGCACAGCATCAGCACGCGCACGCCTTCCTCGAAGGAGCCGAACGGGGGCGTCGCCTGGCCGACCTGCAGTTGCAGCAGGATGTTCTGCAGCGCCTCGGGCAGCGACCGGACCCGGATCTGGTCGTTGGTGACGACATTGGCGCCCAGCCGGGCAGCCGCGCTCTCGGCATCACCGCAACCGCGGATGTCGCGCACGCCTTCGGTGAAAGCCGCCACACGCTGCTGGGCCAGCGCTTCGCTGGTACCGGGTGCGAAGCTGATCTGGATCTGCTTGAGGCTGAGCATCGCATCGCGCGGATCGGC
>LUMV01000568.1_pt1 | contig 10740 bp, 15 predicted proteins | sample 729731 | NCBI WGS metagenome assembly LUMV01 (sample SAMN03860301, study PRJNA289734) | marine metagenome | biome: seawater column; feature: ocean; material: water; isolation source: Red Sea water column Station 192 - depth 200m | place: Saudi Arabia: Red Sea | collected 2011-10-15 | depth 200 m
CTTTTATCTTCTTTGCTAGATACCATCGTTGTAAATAATGGTATGCAATGATAGATACAATGACTATGGTCACAATGAACACATCAAATGCATTCTCTTGTAATGACTCTAACCAATATCTCATATTATCTCCTTTTGTTTTATGATCGTGGCAACTGCTTGGACCACATCCACGGTCACTGCGTTGCCTGCCTGCTTATATCTTTGTGTGTCGCTCATCTCAACCACCTTACCATCCATCTCACCATACTTATTATGGTCATCGCTAAAACCTTGCAAACGATTACATTCACGAGGAGTAAGTCTGCGAATGTTCGTATCTAATTTCACCATACTCTCTTTACTTTGACCAGTCGTTAGTGCTGATGTTACTCCATCGCATCGTTCTTTTAGTTTTTTTAGCCTTCTAGGATCTTTTCCATATTTTCTTCTTAATTCTTTTGCTTCATCGGTTCTGACTTCTGTCATTGCTCGTACCTCTACAGCTTGACTATTGCCAGTATCCAGACAATAAGTATTTCCATCATCTCTTGATAACGGACCATGCCCACCTTTGCTTGGATCACCACTTCTTGGTTGAGTTGTATGTACACGAACATTTCCTTTCTTCGTGGCTTCTGGAACTTTATACAACCCAGTTTTCGCTCCCATACCACCACCATCTTTAATAGTTCTTGAGATTCCATTGGCATCATACACTCGTGTGGCTTCGCTGTCTTTACCTATTGTGCCAACTTGTATCAAAGTCTCTCCACCAGAATGCACACCTCGCTTTAAGTTTTGCGTAATTGTGGTTGCAAGTTGATTCGTAACCGACCTCTTTCGTCTGCTCTTTGCAAATATTTCATCGCTGTATCCGACAGGAAATACTTGTGGTCCACCTCGGTTTCCAATATATCCGACAATGTATATCCGCTCTCTATTTTGGGGTAGCCACCAGCGAGTATTAAGTAGTTGGAACTCAATGGTATACCCAAGGTTATTAAGAACTCCGTAGATTGTAGCAAATGTGCGTCCATTGTCGTGACTAAGTAGGCCTTTAACATTTTCGAGTACCAAACATCGGATCGGTCTTTTGTTTTCGACATAATGAGTAAGAATCCGTGCGATTTCAAAAAAGAGAGTACCTCTGGTGTCATCAAACCCAAGTCGCTTTCCAGCCACGCTGAATGCTTGGCACGGAAATCCTGCACAAAGGATGTCAATGTTATCTGGTGTATCTCTTCCTGGTCGAATAGTTGTAATGTCACCTAACTCCTCACTTTCTTTATAATTATATCTATACACCGCGCTGGCATATTTGTCTATCTCGCTAAAACCTACCCAGTCAAACTGATAACCTGCGCGCTTAAAACCTTCGTGGAATCCACCGATACCACTAAATAGATCAAGCATTTTCACACCCGACATGGTAGCGTCCACCAAGCCAACAGATTCAAATGTTTATCCATTTTTACCTTTCGCACTTTTGTCGGATGCGCATTCTTTACATATCTTTCTTTGCTTACCGTAGGTAACAAAATTCACGCATACAAATATCACAATAAAAAATGCAGCGATCTGCAAGTTCCGCATCTAGATTCTTTCGCTCATTATGTTTACGAATAATATGTTGTTTCCTTCCACCAAATACTGTGTAATTAGCCATGAATGCTCCTTTTTAGTTCCTCGGTCATATCTTTCTCTTTCTCATTATCATCGACATACACACCAAACAAGACCTCTGCGCTCCTGCGCCTTTGCATCAGTTCACTCAGGTCACAGATCAAGTCGCTCCAGGTTGGTCTTTGAATATAGGTGTCTTCCATTTCACCATGGTCATTATCATATATGATACCACCTGCGTAATGTCTCATAGTCCGCAGAATCCTTCTTCGCACATGAACAATTCTTGTTGGTCCACAAACTCAACATCCTTCAATGGTTTACATGAGCGATGTATGAATATCGGCTCATCTGATCCGCGCTGCGACATATCGCGTATGGCTTCATCTACCTCTATGGCCTTTTGAAATGATTCTGGATCATTATCTTTCAGGTCTTTCCAGTTCTTATCGCTATGGTATGGACAGAAGACACAACTCGACTTAGGCGGTGTAGGAAACTGGAAACGGTCAAAAATACGCATACAATCACCACGAGTCATTCGTTGCTCGATCAGTGGATAATAATACTCAATTCTTGGCAATACACTTTCTTTCATTCGTTGTATCTCATCCATTGATATACCAAGCCACACCTGTGTTAATGGCATATGTTTATGTGGTTTTAGACCATGTAATTCTCTTATCTGTTTGATCACTGGTTGTATCTTGTACTCATGGGTACATTGCCTACGTATCATTCCACCATTCTTTGTAAAAGCGGGTATAGATGCAAAACGATGTCCAGTACTATTCTTTTGATTCAATATATCTTGATACAGATTTTTTTTCTTGGTTACATGAATAGGTATGCCATCATTCAACTCTGCCCAATCCAAAAGATACTCCATTATCTCATAGGTACGTGGTGACTCTGCTCCAGGGTCACTGAACACTGCGTGATCTGCGCGCTCTATAATATTCTTACTGCTCATCATGTACATTGCTGTTGATTGTACACCCATTCCTAAACTAATTACTTTTAACATTAACTAAACTCTGGAAACCGTTCATATGAATAGAACCACTTCCTGCCTTTTGTTTGATTGTTCTTGCCAGTTGTGATCGCCAAACTCAATGCATGCGAATTATCGTATGGATAATATGCAATTATATCTTTTGGCAAATAGTATACTGCTACCACATCAATTCGATTCCTATTCTTATATTTGGTTAGATTGACCTCGATCGCAGTACCTCTTTTTAATTGCATCACTGTTTTGACCTGCACCCGCTTCATCGCGCCACTATTTAATTCCACCACTAGATCTACCTGGTCAATATCCACAATAGGTACATATACATTATATCCTTGCCGTATCAAATCTTTTTGCACCGCAAGTTCACCCAATGCGCCTTTGTTCAGGCTATGCAAACAGATCCGCCATAGAACTAAGTTGGCTTTGTTCCATCGTGTACTTTGTACCATAACCCATGTCCTGCAAATTAACATCTTGTAGTAATTGCGTTGATGTTGCTCCGCCAAGGATAGTAAAGGTCGGAAACGATACATGCACCAAAATGAATATATCGCAGTCTTTTGTAGTTTTCTTTCTCTTTGCTTGTAGGTATGCAGGGTCAAATGAGGTGGTTTTGACATCCACCTTTCTACCTTTTGCCTTGAGGTCGTATCCGCTGTAGCGTGGGCCAATGCTGAGATCGGGATACCTGTTGAAGTATTTACAAACTGCGATCTCACCACCTGCTCCATTTATGTCAGGTTCTAGTTTCCGCGGTCCTAGAGAGGTCACTCCATTTTTTTGATTCTGTAGCATCCTCGCTGTTCCCGTCTGCACTGCTATCTGCGCTTCCAGGTGGTCCCGGATTATTTGCATGAGGTTGTTCCTCTTGATCCATTGCGGCATATAATACCATATAGTTCGCCACATCAAGACATCTTTGATATGTGGTCTCATCACTATAGGTCTTGCCAGTTTTCGCATCGTTACATATTGCATCAACGTGTTTCAATACATAAACCATCAGTGCCTGCTTTGCGGTAATTCCAAGCCGTTCCGCAACGTGCTTGAAATTATAGAACTTATCCTCATTACTGATAGTGTATTCTATTGATTTGTTATCGCTTATAAGCGATGCGGTTTTAAAGAAAATATCTCTAAATTTATTAAAGTCATCATATATCATGCTTCTCTCCTTTATCACATATCAGCATTCCATTCAAATGGTCTAATTCATGCTGAATTACAACAGCGTCTAAACCTTTGAATATCTGACTCTGACCATTGCCATTCTTGTCTTCCCAGTCCAATTCAATTTCCTCATGTCTGACAATTTCATACTCTACATTTGGCAGTGACAAACAACCTTCAATACTTTTCGCGGTCTCTTTCGATGCTCTAACGATCATTGGATTTGCAAAGAATTGCCATTTACCTGATATTTTTGCTAAGAATGCATAGTGATTCATATTCAATTGATTTGCAGCAAATCCCAACGCATTTCTGCGTTTCATCATAGTTTTGATCCACATTCTATTATAGATACTACTATGCTGTCCAGCCGTTACTCGATCTAATACACAGCGCAGTATACTACCTGGTTTTATGCTTTTGACGATACCTTTCACTCTTCCTCTCCTTTATCCCAATCAACCATTTCATTTAAAACATCTAATTTTATTTTTAACGAAGCGATCTGCGCATCCATCTCAACGATAGCGTTTGTGATACTACCATGCATTTTTATGCGCTCCTTGACTATTTTTTCTGAGTACTTTAGCCAATCATATTCTTGGTCGATCACTTTAATAGAAGCACGTTTTGCTTCAACAACATCTGTATGTTCGCTACAACATGAACATATTGGTGTTTCATATTCTTTTAATTGCGCACCGCAACAACTACTTACCTGCATTTTTCTCTCCTTTTTTATTGATTCTCCTTAGTATTTCATCGCATGCATCCATGCATACCTCTAAACGAAGTTCTTCGCTTACAAGTACCTTTTTAAGCGCAAGGTCGATACATTCACTAACTAATGCGACCATTGTTGCTTTAGGATTTTGTCTTTTCATTGGATATGGCATTACTCTCTCCTTTAAGTTTAGCGGAGCCATGACTATCACGATCATTAGACACGCCATTTTCTGGTTTATGGGTTTCTAAGGCTCCGCTATTAAATAAATCTTTCATCCACTCATGCTTGACTATCCATAGCCAAGGCTTTCTATCCTGTCGGACCATAACTACATCCGCATTCTTAAATGATAAAAAATCTGCCAGTTTCTTTCTTCTTTTTACTTGTACACGTATTGTTAGGTCACCTTTGGTCGCTTTCACATCAATGTCGCTCTTTTCGCCAAAACTACGACCATCACTTCCCCAACTACGCTCGGCTGTGAAGCCGAGGTCGCGTAATAACTCTACGACCTCGACCTCACCTTTATAGCCTTTTCGGGATGCGGAAGAAGGCATCAGAAAGGTAAGTCTTCTTCCTCTGTGGGCGTACTCTCGAAGACCTTGTCGGGTTCATAGGTCTTCTTAAATTCTGCCAACGCTTCTTTAACATCATCGGTCAAAGGTGACTTCGGACACGGTGTGGTAGTATAAGTAGTATCCATTCCATCACCACTACGCGTCACAATGACATCATATTCTGATAGGTTTCCCCATTCAGAATTGCGATCCAGCTCAGTCAATTGCTTCTGCACCGTAGATTGTGTCACATCCAGTATCTTGACACCGTGGCCATCCCATACTGGTACTTGCCAAAAATGCTTTGGCTTTTCACCAGATGGTGCTTCTGCTGCGGTTTTGATACGCACTGGCACTTTATCATCCTGCCAATATTGATAACCCATTACTGGTGTATCTAATATTCGGAATCTGTTCTCGCCTTTGACAAATTTCATAAACCCACTCTCACCAGTACTAGGTACATCATAGGTAGGCTCTAATAGTCCACTCATCGTTACTCCTTTATTATGTTATATGTATATCCACGGCGATCGATCAAGGCAATTATCTTTTTATAGGTAGCATCATCTGTATTAGCCTTTACACCAATGTCTGCTCTATAGACTTTTCGCGCCCTTGGAATGTATGTTTGGGATTCACCCAAAAGTTTGCGCACATCTTGCGCAAATTTGAATCTTTCTTGTTTCTCTGGTATGTGGATCGTGAGAAGCATGGGCAGTGCCTAGTGACGCAAAAGAGAGAGAGAGTGTAGTTGTGGAAACGTCATTTCAAGCAGCACTACCCACGTATGGTAAAAAATTAAAAAGGCCATTCAATAAACTCCATCTTGATTCCCAAGACTCGTGCAATATTGACCTTATGTTCGTAACGAAACTTACGTTTGCCACGCATCATTAAAGAGAGCATACTCTTATCTAAAGCGATCTGCCTAGCTAATTGGTTTTGTGAAAAACCACACTCTCTCATATGTTGTTTTAAAGGCTTCATAAGCGTTGACAAAGTTTAATAAACCTTGTCAACACTAAGCAAGTATTATTTTATATTAGAACTCTTCTTCTATGCGCATTGCAACATTATATACGTCAGGAGCAACCTGCTGCATAGAAAGTTGATCCTGCGCAAATCTCGCAAATATATGTTCACTCTGTGCATTAGCACCTTCACTATCTTTATCGCAAGAAAATATAAAAGGCAATAGTGGACCATTGGTTAAATTCCATATATCTTCAACAACTGCATCATCATCAAAATCTTTTATGTGATATTCGTCTGGCATGACATCAGTAGATGCTAAATAACTAAAATTCATATCATATACTAAACGACCACCATATAAATGTCTATCAGATGATGAGGTAGTAAATGGTGATTTGGATGTAGAAGATCCTGTTCGTCCATGATTGGTCATAGTGCCATATCTTTGTCCACCTAACGATTCTTGCATGGTGATCTTATCAAAAATAATAGACCTGTTCAAATTTAACTCTGGTGCGTGTGGCATGTCATATATCTCACCGATCATGATACCACCTACAGTAAAATCTGTACTTGCATCCCATAGCCCATCTACATCACCAACATCTGTTTCGTTAGTTGTTCCTTCAAATTGTATACCCCAATATCGAAGATCCATTTCGTTTATTTTTATAATTGATGTTCCATCAGCATCAGGTTTAACAGCATAACTTTTATTATCTCCTGCAACATCACCATTTTCTGCATTAATCACATTGGTGACTGTCGCACCAGTATTCCAATTAATATCTGAAGTATCAGCAGCACCGCCATTGACCGTTGCAACATCACTAGATTCATCTCCAGCAAATAACCTTATTTTGCCATCTGCACTTTTTAAATTATGATTTAAAACAGCAATGAATGATTGTTTAGGACTCGCACTTTGCATATTTGCAGTTATTAAGACTCGACTGTCTTGCGCACCAGACGTATCAAATGAACATAAGTTCAGTGGCTTACCATCAAATAATTCTGCTTCGGTTCCGCTTTGCAGACCGCGAGTCGCTGTTGCACCTGATCCGCCAGTTGCTACTACATCAAAATTTCCATTCTGTGCCACACCTCTACTCAATAGATATTGTATATAATCTATATAAAATCTCGGTGTCCTAATGTTCATATTGGCCATTATCCTACCTCTCTTGCCGTTATTTTCACCTTACCTGGTGAGCGTTGTAATTTTGTTATCATATAATAATCTGCCCAATTATCTCCAAAAGGTTCAATGGGCATATCACCTGCTGTATTAGAGAATTGAATAATATCACCAGTTTCTAATGCATAACCTTTTGCTGGGTTTACTATATCGCATGAAATTATCTTTTTAATATCACCGTATATATTCATGTAATAATCTGCAAAACCATCATTGGGATCGCCACCACCTGGATCTGCATTCCCTGGCTTATTCACATTATAATCCAAATTAACCTGTTTAATATTTTCTTTTGCTCCAATATTTAAATTAGAACGAGTTGAGTTCGTTGAATCCTCTGCCGTGACACTGCTCATATAACTACTTTGTGCGGGATGTTTTTCGTAACCAATTTCCATTTTTGTTATTAACTCAGAAAATGGTGTAGTAGATATTTGTAGTTTATCTATATCATGCGCATTTAAGGTTGTTGCAACATCACCAGAGCTATATGAATTCTTTATATACCAATAAGACCCAACGCCATCTGCTCTAAACTTGAATATAAAACCAAACTCATACTGTATCTTATCGAGTATAGACTTTAAAGAAGTAGGCTCTAATACCCAAGCTCGTATATTCCAAGCAGCACTATCTATCCTTACATCTTCAATATCCAAATTACTAGACCAATTATATATATTACCATCTGTATCATCATAACCAGTAAATCTTACCAAAAGATCGCGATGTGCTTCTAATCCACAAGTTGCAGTACCGCTGCCACCATTATAACTCTTTGTCAAACCATCACCGCCACAATAAAGATACTCAATGCTTTTTAAAGTTTGATAACCTTGGTCTTTGTCTGTGAAATCTATTTCTGTCGATATATCTGCTCTAACATCGTAAAGCCTTGGCGTGAATGTACAAGTACCAGGATTAAGACCAGATACTGCTGCCCTAACTTCAATTTGTGTCGTATCTGTCCATCCATTCGCACTATTGAATGATGAAACCATTTCTGCACTAGTGTCGGTCTGTGTACTGACTGAGGTTGTACCGTTGGTTGTTTCTTTGGATGAGTTATCGGTGTTATCAAAATCATCATTGAATGACCATGTTTCATTCCTAAAAAAACATCTTTGAGTACCATCAACAATATTTGCACGAGTAATGGTCCACGCATATAAAATGGTCATAGTTGCAGAATCAACCTTGTGGTCTGGCCTTAACCATTTGGCTTTAAAATGTTTTGTTGCAGTACCAGCATTCGTTTGCGATAAAATTCCATTGGTCCAAGTATCTGTAGATGCATTCTCTACTGGCTTCATTGTAAATTTCTTCGGTATTTTGTGATATGCACGAATTGCATAGCCATTTTTATAGCTTTCATTTGCAGTGTCGAAGCTGGAAAAATCATCCATATATACTGGTAAAAACCTATCTAGATTGCGATCATAATAATGTGGATATGCAGTGCTTGTAATACTGTGTATGCCTGTCAGTGCAAATACCTCATCACCACGAATTTCGTTTATTGGTATTGGAAACATAGTTTTATTTACTCGATAATCACGAGTCGTACTATTTGCAGTATAATTACCATAAGACACTGGAAAGTATTTATTCGTGTCGCTTGCTTTGGTCTGTGGTATCTCAATATAATCCCAAGGCGATCGCTCATTGATCATCAAACTGATCGTGTCGTTATTATGAGTTAGGTCTACTAAACGACCATTATATATTTGTAAACAATTAGACAGTGTGCCATTGTTATTTAACTGACTATATATCTTAACCGTTCGATTTAAATAGCGATTAGAACCACCAAATAATTCTGCGGAAAAGTCATCACCTTTATAGGTAAAATTTACAAGTTCTAATCTTATATTACCTGTTTTAGCCTGAGAACGAGCAAGGTCAATGGAACTACGTATGGTAAGATTAGTATTGGTAATTATACCATGATAAAATACATTTCCAACTGTTGTATCACTTAACGCGATCGGTGTAAAACTACTTTCATCTCCATAGTATAATTGTACGATCCAATTTTCTACAATATTTGTTGATTTCGCTGCTGCGCTATATACTGCTGGTAAGGTAAGACTCACGCAAGATTCCGATTTGTAGCCTTATTAATAGCAGGAATGATATGGTCTATCACTGTTTCATCTACTAGTGGTGCTGATATATTGACCGTTACGCCACCTGCATCGCCAGTACGATTCATCTGCGCAAGATTCTGTACGCCAATATTTTGTACCGCTTCCCTGCGCATTACAAATTCTCCCGCTTGCGCCATGATAGGTACATTGTCTTGGCCTTGCACCACACCACCTTGAGCAAATCTTTGGATACCATTATTGCGTACTAAACCACCTGTGTGAGCAAAGAAACCAGCACCTACTGATAATAATGCACCACCCGTAGGATCGCTGATCGCCATTAGTTGCGCTGCAATACGTAAAAATGCTCCTAGTGCCTGCTTTGTGTTCATTGTTCCTTCACTCATTCTTCTCATTGCATTGGTCATTTGCTGTAAAGAACCTGTTATTTTACTATTGACACTGATAACCTCATTTCCTTTATTGATCGCATCTACTTGCGCTTGTGTTTTACGCATAATTGCTTCTGCTTCTTTTATTTCAGCTTCGGTTTTTAATCCGCTCGCATTAATAACTAATTCTCCCATTACCGCTGCTTCACGATCAAACACCAACTTACCTTTCATTGCATCACTTAGATTCTGCTCTGCTCTAAAGATAGCCTGCGCTATCTTAATACGCTTTGTATCTACATCGTTATTTTGCATGGTTAAAAGCACTGTGTCTGCCATAAGTGTATCAATGCGCTCTTGCGCTTCTGCATTGATCATTAAAGCGGATGTCGAATTATTCAGCGTATTAATATAATTTTGAGTCGCATTAGTTAGTTTATTTGTATTTCCTGTTAATGATTTGGTTGTATTGTTAAGACCTTTAAATGCATTTTGCATTTGCAAGAATTTATCTAAAGAGAATGCCGCAACCAATGCGCCAAATGCAATAACTATTGTTTTTAGTTTTAATGCAAATAATGCAGTTACTGCATTTACAGCGATCATTCGATTTCTATATGCCACCAATGCACCTGTGACTAATGTCATTGCAGTACCCATTTGGAATAATCTTTGTACATCTATGGTTCTAAAAAATGTTTCTGTGGCCTGTGCTGCGCTAGTAAGTGATGGGATCATCATATCGCCTATCTTTGCCGCAAATCTTGTAACAGCATCATTCATATTAGAGACTGCGCCAGTAAAGGTTTTAGATAATCTATCCGCACTACCTTCAATACCTGCTACAGGATCGATCATCGCACTAAGCAATGCCTTTCTGAACTGAGGTAGAGTAAGGTCTGTTAGGTCTTGAATACCTTGCGAATCTTTAATTAATTGTAATATACCTCTCTCACGCAAAATGTCAGCCGCACCTGCACCCCCCGCAAATGCACGACCTAATGC
>LUMV01000657.1_pt1 | contig 10707 bp, 7 predicted proteins | sample 729731 | NCBI WGS metagenome assembly LUMV01 (sample SAMN03860301, study PRJNA289734) | marine metagenome | biome: seawater column; feature: ocean; material: water; isolation source: Red Sea water column Station 192 - depth 200m | place: Saudi Arabia: Red Sea | collected 2011-10-15 | depth 200 m
ATGTCAGATCTTGAAGGAAAAAAACCAAATGCTTTTTTGAAATTTGCTAAAAAAAATAAAGTAAGTTTTTTAGCACTAGAATACTCTGGTCATGGAAAATCTTCTGGAAAATTTGTAAATGGAAATATTTCAAAATGGAGTAAAGAGACGTCAATTTTAATAAAAAAATACGTTAAAAAAAAAGAATTTGTGCTAATTGGTTCAAGTATGGGCGCATGGATTTCGCTCAATCAATTCAAAATTTTCAAAAAACAGATTAAAGGATTTTTAGGAATAGGGGCTGCTCCTGAATTTTTAGAAAATTTAATGTGGAAAAAATTTACTAAAAAAATGAAAGAGGAAACAATAAGTAAGGGTATTTATCAATTAAAACATGGCAATTATGAATATCCAATTACTCTACAATTAATAAAAGATGGAAGAAAAAACAAAGTCTTAAATAAAAAAATTAATTCAAATATTAAAGTAACAATGGTTCATGGTGAAAAAGATGAGGCAGTTCCTGTCTCATATTCAAGAAAAGTTTTAAGATTATTTCCAAAAGCTAAGAAAAAATTAAATATTGTAAAAAAAGGTGATCACAGTTTATCAAATAAAAAATGGTTAAATATAATTTTAAAAGAACTTAAATTATTAATTTAACTAACTTTTTTTATATCTTTTTTTAAAGTTTATCATATATAAAGGCCATTCCACCTGTCATACCAGCTGCAAAATTATCACCAACATCTCCTAAAATTACTACAGTTCCACCAGTCATATATTCACATCCATTAGAATCGCATCCTTCAATTACTGTAACTGCACCAGAATTTCTAACTGAAAATCTTTCACCAGCTTGGCCAGCAGCAAAAAGTTTTCCTGAAGTAGCTCCGTAAAGAACAGTATTTCCTAAAATTGTATTCTCATTTGAAACTAAATTGCTCTCTTCAGGTAATTTTATTGAAATAGTAGCTCCTGACAAACCTTTACCAACATAATCATTTGCATCTCCCTTTAATACAAGTTTTAAACCTTTAGAAGAAAATGCACCAAATGATTGACCTGCTGATCCTTTAAAATTTAAAACTAAAAAGTTTTCATCAAGTTTTTCATAACCGTATTTTTTATACAAATGATGAGAAATTCTAGTGCCTACTGCCCTATGAGTATTTTTTATTTGATATTCTTTCTCAATTTTTTCAGAATTATCTAAAGCTTGTTCAATTTCTGGCCAAATTTGTTGGTCAAGAGTATCTGGTACACTATTTATTTCTTGATCCTCACAATACCTTGGATTATTTCCAGTATCAGCTTGAACAAATAAAGGATTTAAATCTAAATCGTCTAAATTTGGAGAACCTTTACTAACCTGTTTTAACAAGTCTGTCCTACCAATCACTTCATTTAATGATTTAAAACCTAAATTTGCTAATATTTCTCTTACTTCACTGGCTATAAATGTAAACAGATTAACTACTTTTTCTGGAGTACCAGTAAATTTTTCTCTGAGTTTTTCATCTTGAGTACAAACTCCTACAGGACATGTATTTGAATGACACTGCCTTCTCTTCCAGTTTTAATTCCACCGTCTGTTCTTAATGTAACTTTATGTCTAAGATTATTTAAAGTTAATACTTGGTTTGCTTCCGTCAAACCCATTTCCCATGGTATTCCAACATACTTAACACTAGTCTGTGGTGTTGCTCCTGTTCCACCATTATGTCCAGAAATTAATATTATATCTGCTTTTGCTTTAGCTACACCAGCTGCAATTGTTCCTACTCCAGAGGAAGCAACAAGCTTAACTCCAATTCTTGCTTTAGGATTTATCTGTTTCAAATCATAAATTAGTTGTGCAAGATCTTCGATTGAATAAATATCATGATGTGGTGGTGGTGATATTAAAGTAACTCCAGGAGTTGAATGTCTAAGTTTAGCAATCTCCTCTGTAACTTTAAATCCTGGTAGCTGACCTCCCTCACCAGGCTTAGCGCCTTGTGCAATTTTAATTTCTATCTCATTACAATTATTAAGATAATTAACTGTAACTCCGAATCTTGCAGAAGCTATTTGTTTAACTCTTGAGTTTGCGCTGTCACCATTATCTAAAACTTTAAATCTACTTGCGTCTTCACCGCCCTCTCCGCTACATGAGGCACCTTTGATCCTATTCATACCAGTTGCCAAAGTTTCATGTGCCTCTTTTGATAAAGCTCCATGAGACATGCTCCCACTTCCAAATCTTTTTAAAATATTTTCTATTGGCTCAACCTCAGAAATATCTATTGGCCCACTTAATTTTTTTTCTCTGAAATCAATTAAGTCTCTAAGATTAATAGGTGGTAAACTATATATTCCATCCGCATATCTTTTATAGGCATCATAAGAATTAGATCCTACTGCACTTTGAAGTAAATGAATTAATTTTCCTTGATATTGATGAGTTTCACCATTTTTACGATATCTATATATACCGCCTATCGGCAATATGGTTTCAGAACTTTCAAATGCCTCTTTATGAATTTCTCTAATTTTTTTCTCTATACCCGTAAGTCCAATACCTGAAATTTTAGAGACAACTCCTGGAAAATAATCTGCAACAATTGTTCTACTTAAACCTACGGTTTCAAAGTTACATCCACCTCTATAAGAACTTAGAACTGAAATACCCATCTTAGACATGATCTTTAATAAACCTGCGTTTACTGATTTTATGTATCTCTCTACACATTCATCAAAGCTAAATTGACCAAATAATTTCTTTTCATGACGCTGAAATAAACTATCAAATGCTAAGTATGGATTTACAGTAGTTGCTCCAACTCCTATTAAGGTTGCAAAAGAGTGTGTATCTAAAGCCTCTCCAGATTGAACATTTATTGATACATATCCTCTTAGTTTTTTTTCAATAAGGAATGAATTAATTGATCCAACTGCTAAAAGCATTGGTATTGGAAGTTTTAAGCTAGAAAGCTCTTTGTCACTTAAAATCAATTGAGTAACTCCCTGTCTTACTGCAATTTCAGCTTCTTTTTGAATTTTTTTAATTGAATCAAATAAAGTTTCTTCCTCAGAAAAAGTACAATCAATTATAGATGAATTGTTACCAAAAAAATTTATAAATTTTTCAAACTGAGAATTTGATAATATTGGACTATTTAAAACATAAATATTTTGCTTTGTTAAATTATCAAAATTTAAAATATTTCCAAGATTTCCAAATCTTGTTTTCAAACTCATAACCTTGTTTTCTCTTAAAGAGTCTATTGGTGGGTTTGTGACTTGGCTAAAATTCTGTCTAAAAAAATGGTATAACGGTCTATACCTATCTGACAAAACAGCCAATGGTGTATCGTCCCCCATAGATCCAGTTGCTTCTTTAGCATCTTCTGCCATAGGATGTAGTATGAGCTCAAGGTCTTCTAAACTTATTCCAAAAGTATATTGCCTTCTTCTTAAATCATCTCCCGAAAAAGAATTTTTTTCATCTGAAATAGTTAACTTATCATCTAGGTCGATAATTTGTGAATTAAAGTGTTTATACTCTTTGGCTAAATAATCTTTTATTTGCTTATTTGTAAATACTTTACCTTTTTCTATTCTAACTCCAATTATTTCCCCAGGACCCAATCTTCCCTTTGACAAAATTCTTTTTTCATTTAATTCAATCATTCCTGTTTCAGAACCTGCAAATAATAATTTATCTTTTGTAATTGCGTATCTTAAAGGTCTTAATCCATTTCTATCATTTGCAGCTATAACCCACTCATTATCAGTTCCAGCAATAGCAGCTGGTCCATCCCATGGCTCCATTGTACTGTTTAAAAAATTAAATAATTGTTGGTGATCTTTTGGTAGAGTTTTATTTTTTTTAGACCATGCGTCTGGAACTAACATAAGCTTAGCCAAAGGCGCAGGCTGACCAGATATATTTAATAATTCAAAAACATTGTCTAATGCAGCAGAGTCTGATGCTCCCTGTTGTATAACAGGTTTTAAGTTTTCAACATCGTCAAAAAGGGGACTGTTCATCTCTTGTTCATGAACTTTCATCCAATTTTTATTTCCTCTATAAGTATTAATTTCTCCATTATGCGCTATAGCTCTAAAGGGTTGAGCTAAATTCCAGCTAGGTGCTGTGTTTGTTGAAAATCTTTGATGAAAAATAGCAAACCTTGAAACAAATCTCTCATCTTTTAGATCAAGGTAGAAATCTGAGATAGCTTCAGCTAAAAACATCCCCTTGTAAATGATAGATTTAGAACTCAATGAACAAATATAAAAATTGTTTAAAGACTTTTTAAAAGCTTCATTTTCTATCTTTCTTCTAGTTTCATAAATTTTTCTTTCTAAATCTTTATTTGTTAATTCTGGATTATAAGGTTTAAACAATACTTGGATAATTTCAGGCATTGTTTGGAATGCCTTTTCTCCTAAAACTTTTGGATTAACTGGAACTTGTCTCCAACCGTAAATACTAAAATCATTTTTTGTTAATTCACTTTCTACAATAGTTTTGCAACTTTCTTGTGCTGCGTAATCATTCCGAGGCAGAAATATCATACCCACACATATTTCAGAATTGTCATGTGTGTGTCCTGTCACTTCTATCTTTTCAATGAAGAAATCTTTTGGTATTTCAACATGAATTCCAGCTCCATCACCAGTTTTTCCATCGGCATCTACAGCGCCTCTATGCCAAACTGCTTTTAACGCTTCAATACCATACTCTACAACTTTACGAGATTTTTTACCTTCAGTTGATGCAATTATACCAACACCACAAGCATCATGCTCCATGTCTTCTGAATAAACATTATTTTCTTTTAAAAGGTGAAGGTTCTTTTTATAATTTTTCATTAAGCCACTCTTTTTTCCACTTTAGATTTACTCTCTAGATAAGTTTTAATTGAAGCTGCTGCATCTCTTCCATCTTTTATCGCCCAAACAACTAATGAAGCTCCTCTAACTATATCACCAGCAGCAAACACCCCTTTTATATTTGTTTCCATAGTATCAAAATCTGTTTTAATAGTTCCCCACTTTGTTACTTGTAATTCACTACTATCAAATAAATTTGGTAAATCCTCAGGATCAAAACCTAGTGCTTTGATAACCATATCTGCTTTTGTTTCGTAACTTGAGCCTTCTTGTACTTGTGGCTTTCTTCTTCCTGTCTCGTCTGGATCACCTAGTTTAATTTGATCTACAATTATTTTTTCTACTTTATTTGTACCTTTAAATTCTTTAGGACTTGATAACCAAACAAACTCAACACCTTCTTCTTCTGCATTTGCAACTTCTCTAGCAGATCCTGGCATATTTTCTTTATCTCTTCTATACAAACATTTAACAGATTTTGCCTTCTGTCTTATAGAAGTTCTTACACAATCCATTGCTGTGTCACCTCCACCGATTACAACAACATCTTTACCTTCTGCGTTTAAAATTCCTTTATCAAACAACTCAACATCATCTCCTAGACCTTTTTTATTAGATGCTGTTAAAAAATCCATTGCAGGAAAAATATTATCAAGATCATTTCCAGGTAAGTTTACTTCTCTTGCTTTATAAACTCCTGTTGCAATTAAAATTGCGTCGTGTTTTTTTCTCAATTGATCTAGGCTTGCATCCTTACCAACTTCAAAATTTTGAACAAATTCAATTCCTCCATCCTTTAAGAGTTTTGTTCTTCGCTCTACAACTTCTTTTTCTAATTTAAAATTTGGAATTCCATAAATTAATAATCCTCCTGCTCTATCATATCTATCGTAGACAGTAATTTTATATCCATTTTTTCTTAATTGTTCTGCAGCAGCTAAACCAGCAGGACCTGCTCCTATAATTCCTACGCTTTGATTTTTTTCATTCGTTACCTTAATTGGTTTTACCCAGCCCTGAGCCCAAGCATTATCTGTAATATATTTTTCTACTGATCCAATAGTTACTGTTCCATGACCAGACTGTTCAATTACACAATTTCCCTCGCATAATCTATCTTGGGGGCAAATTCGGCCACACACTTCAGGCATATTGTTTGTGCTTTGGGATAATTCATACGCCTCTTTTAATCTTCCCTCTGCTGTCAGTTTAAGCCAATCTGGAATGTTATTACTTAAAGGACAATGAACTTGGCAAAAAGGTACTCCACATTGCGAACACCTACTCGACTGTTCTTTGGCTTTTTCATTGATATACTCGTCATAAATTTCGTTAAAATCTTTCTTTCTCGTATCAACTTCTCTTTTAGGTGGAGTTTGTTGACCTATTTTAACAAATTTGAGCATTTTATCGGGCATAATATTATTTAAGTTTTGGCAAAATATACCCTGATTTATGTATATAAAGCATAAAATAGGTCATATATATTGACCTTAATTTTTAAATTATTACCGCCAATTAACACGTTTTTAATTATTGCATAGCTATTATGCTTAAATCGAATTGTTTTAAATAAATACTTTATAAGTTACGAAGAAACAATGTTTCAAAATATTATAGAAGTTTTAATTCTCTCTGCAATTCAAGGAATATCTGAATTTCTTCCTATTAGTTCTTCTGCTCATTTAATTTTGGTTTCTACTTTATATGAATTTAAATCTAGTTCCTTGCTTATTGATATCAGCCTCCATCTAGGTTCTCTAATAGCAATAATTTATTTTTTTAGGGATGAACTATTTGATGCTAGAAAAAATAAAAGACTTTTAAGTTTAATTATACTTGGATCTATTCCATTAATAATTGTTGGATACATACTTTATAGTACAAATTTAATTTATCAGTTAAGAAATTTAGAAGTCATTGCTTGGACTACTTTAATATTCGCAATTATTTTATACATCTCAGACAAAAATCGATTTGATAAAAAAATTTCTTCAAATTTAAATTTTCAGTCAATAATATTTATAGGTGTTTTCCAAATTTTCTCTCTTGTACCCGGAGTGAGTAGGGCAGGAATTACTATAACAGCTGCGAGAATTTTAAAATTTAATAGAGTAGATTCAAGCAAGATATCTTTTTTACTTTCAATCCCAGCATTAGCTGGAGCTAGTGTCTTAAGCTTGAAAGATGTTTTTGAACAATCAATTCAGTTTAATTACTTAGTTGTTATCGCAATTATATCTTCTTTTATTTTTTCTTTTCTAACAGTTAAATTCTTTTTAATTTATATAAATAAATTTTCAATGAATGCGTTTGTAATTTATAGAATAATAATTGCTTTAATTTTATTTAGTTTAATTTATTAAGTATATTTCTTTTTAATTAAAGGGAGTAATTGAGACAAGAGAACTCCACATAGAATAAAAAAGCATCCAAGTAAATTATTAACATCTAGAATTTGATTTAAAATAAACCAAGCAGCTATAGTCGCAAATACACCTTCAAGAGAAAAAATTATAGCTGCAGGTGCTGGAGTAATATTACGCTGGGCATAAATTTGTAATACAAATGCAAATCCACCAGATAATATACCTGCATATAAAATTGAATAAATTTCCATTAAAATATTACTTAAAATAAATTCTTCATAAATAATTCCAATTATAAATGAAAAAATAGCCACAATTAAAGTCTGCGCAGCTCCTAAAGTAAGTGGAAGATTATATTTAGTTATAAAGTTATAGGCTAAATCTATTATTTTAGGAGGATAAATTATGAAGAAGAACAATTAAACATAGAACTACAGAAGGCCATACACTCCAATGCATTGATTTTTTACCAAACAAAAAAATGATAATCGGTACCATTGGCACATAAAAAATTGTAAAAAAAGCAGCATTTGCAACATCTGTATAAAGCAAAGCAACTTGTTGTAGTGCTGAGCCTAAGAATAAAGAAATTCCAATTAATAATGAATAAATTATGAAAGTTTTTTTATCTAATTTAAATTCTGATTTAAAATTTTTTAATTCAAATAAAATCATAAGTGGAATTATGGCTAAAAAACCAACAAAAAATCTCACAGCATTAAATGCAAAAGGGCCGATATTATCCATGCCCGTATCTTGGGCAATAAAAGTTGTTCCCCAAATAAAAGTGCACAATAAGGCACTAAATAATGATATGGATTTACTCATTTTTAATTAGACAGCTAGTTTATAGGCAAAATTTTTGCCTAAGTTTTCTTTTAGATCATTATTAAACCTAGCTGCTTCTGCACCATCAATAATTCTGTGATCATAAGATAAAGAAATTGGCAGCATAGTCCTAGTTTGAAACTTTCCATTCATAAAAATTTGTTTTTTTTCTGATCTTCCTACTCCTAATATAGCAACTTCAGGATAATTAATTATAGGAGTAAAAAATGAACCTCCTATACCACCTAAACTCGTAATCGTCATCGAGCCACCAAACAATTCTTTTTTATCAATTTTTAAATTTCTACAAAGTTCACTTACCTCTTTTAACTCTTTACTTATCAGAGAAATTTTTTTGTTATTTGCATTTCTTATTTTTGGAACCATTAATCCATTTGGCGTGTCAACTGCTATCCCAATATGGTAATATTTTTTTAAAGTCATTTTTCCAGTCTCAATTTCGTCGATAGAAGAATTAAAACTAGGAAATTTCTTAAGAGATGCAACTAAAGCCTTTATTATAAATGCTAGAGGTGTAATTTTAATTTTTTCTCCAGTATACATATCTGTTAATGAACTTCTAAAACTTTCCATCTCCGTTATGTCGGCTTCATCATGATTTGTAACATGAGGAATTGTTGTCCATGAATTTGTAAGATATTTTGATGATAATTTTTTTACTCTTGGTATGTCTTTAATTTCTATTTCACCAAAATCAGAATGTTCAAATTCGTTTTTAATTTTTTCTGGTTTACTATCTTTTACTACAACTTTATTTTTTGAATTAGATGAAACAAATTTTTTAATATCATCTTCAACAACTCTGCCATCTTTCTGACTTCCCACTACTTGATTAATATCTACACCAAGTTCTCTAGCAAATTTTCTAGCTTTTGGACTTGCAGATGAAATGTCTGAAATATTATTTTTAGAAAATGTTTTTTCTTGGATTTCAGGTTTTATTGCCTCAATATTTTTTGACTCTTTTTCAATTTCTGGTTTCTCTTTAATCTCTTCTTTTTTAACTTCTGAATCACTTTCTATAGTTAAAATTAAGTCGCCCTCAGAAACTTTGTCTCCTACTTTTATTTTTAAATTTTTAATTTTACCTTCTAAATTTGATGGTATTTCTACGCTAGATTTATCACTTTCAATTGTTATTAGGGCATCATTTTTTTTAATTGATTGACCTTCGGTAACTAATACCTCAATAACCTCAACATCTTTAAAATCTCCAATATTAGGTACTTTAATCTCAGTTTCTGACATTATAATTTTGTTGGCATTGGTTTGTTAGTATCAATATTATACTTCTTCATTGCATCTTTTGCATGTTTGGAAGTAATAAGCTGTTCTTTTGCTAAAATACTTAAACCATAAGCAACCAAATGTTCTTTATCTACCTCAAAAAATTTTCTTAAATTTTTTCTTGTATCACTTCTTCCAAAACCATCTGCTCCTAATGAATAAAAGCTTTTATTAGTATAAGGTCTGATTTGATCTGAATTCATTCTCATATAATCAGATGCAGCCATAATTGGGCCCTCTGTTTGGCCCAGGCATTGCTCAACATAAGATTTTTTAGGTTCTTTATCAGGATTCAAAAGATTATATCTTTCTACTTCCATTCCATCTTTTCTTAATTCATTAAAACTTGTTACACTCCATATCTCACTGTCAATTTGATAATCATTTTGTAAAATCTCTGCAGCAGACATCATTTCTCTTAAGATTGTTCCTGATCCTAAAAGTTGGATTTTAGTTTTTTTGTATTTGTTAAATTCTTTTATTTTATACATGCCCTTTAAAATGCCTTCCTCACAATTTTTATCTTTTGGCATTTCTGGGTGTGAGTAATTTTCATTCATTGTTGTAATATAATAAAAAACATTCTCATTTTTCTCATGCATTCTTCTTAAACCTTCTCGAAAAATTACCGCTAATTCATAATGAAATGTAGGATCATAAGTTACACAATTTGGAATAGTTGATGCAATTAAATGACTATGCCCATCCTGGTGTTGTAAGCCTTCTCCAGCTAATGTTGTTCTTCCAGCTGTTGCACCTACCAAAAATCCTCTAGCCTGACTATCTCCAGCCGCCCAAGCTAGATCTCCTACTCTTTGGAAACCAAACATTGAATAAAAAATATAAATTGGAATCATTTCGATATCATGATTAGTATATGCAGTGGCAGCAGCAATCCATGAAGACATAGCACCTGCCTCATTGATACCTTCTTCTAAAACTTGACCACTTTTATCTTCTCTATAAGAACTTAATTGAGCAGCATCCTCAGGTTCATATTTTTGTCCTTCGTGAGCGTAAATTCCAATTTTTTGAAAAAATCCTTCCATGCCAAACGTTCTTGCTTCATCAGGAATAATAGGAACCAGTCTAGGAGATATATTTTTATCCCTTAATAAATTTGTTAACATTCTTACTAAGGCCATAGTAGTAGACATTTCTTTTTCACCAGTTGATACTTTCATGAAATCAAAAATATCTTTTGAGGGTGCTTTGATTGGTTTAGCGAAAGTTGAACGCTCAGGTAAATATCCACCTAATTTAATTCTTCTGTCTTTTATGTATTTTATTTCTGGAGATTTTTCGTCAGGCCTAAAGTATTCAATATTTCTCACTTGTT
>LUMV01000515.1_pt1 | contig 10698 bp, 9 predicted proteins | sample 729731 | NCBI WGS metagenome assembly LUMV01 (sample SAMN03860301, study PRJNA289734) | marine metagenome | biome: seawater column; feature: ocean; material: water; isolation source: Red Sea water column Station 192 - depth 200m | place: Saudi Arabia: Red Sea | collected 2011-10-15 | depth 200 m
TTCGATGTCGCGACCGGCCGCTTCGTCGAGGGCGGGTTCACGCTTCCCGAAGCCAAGTCGAACGTCGCCTGGTTCGATGAGAACACGCTGTTCGTCGGCACCGATGAAGGCGCCGGATCGCTGACCGATTCGGGCTATCCGCGGCTTGTAAAGCTGTGGCAGCGCGGAACCGATTTTGCGCAAGCCCGGCTGATTGCCGAGGGCGAACAGGCCGATATCAGCATGAACGGTTTCTCGGTGCTCGACGGCGAGACCCGCTACCGTTTCGTGCGCCGCGGCCCCAGCTTCTGGACCAGCGAATATGCGCTGGTGACCGACAATGGCGACACCGTCCCGCTGCCGCTGCCCGAGGATGCCGAGTTCGAGGCCGTGCTTGGCGGCTTTGTAATCGGCAAGCTCAATTCCCCGATGGAAACATCTGCGGGCACCGAACAGCCCGGCGCACTGCTCGCCTGGTCGCTCGACGACGTGCTCGACGGGGGCGATCCGCAGCCCTTTGCGGTCTTCCGTCCGAGCGAAACGCAGGCGGTCGAACAGGTCGCGGCGTCGGAAAACAAGCTGTGGGTCAAGGTGCTCGACGATGTCTCGGGCAAGCTCATCGAGCTGACACCCGACGCCACCGGCTGGACCGAACGCGCAATGGACCTGCCCGCCAACAGCACCATCCAGATTGCCGAGACCAGCGGTACTGGTGACACCGCTTTCGTCACCGTGGAAAGCATGCTGACCCCGCCCACGCTCTATGCCGTGCCGAGCGAGGGCGAGCCCGTCGCCATCGCGAGCGAGCCGGCACAGTTCGATGCGAGCAAGTTCAGCGTCGAGCAGAAGTTTGCCACGTCGAAAGACGGCACCAAGGTGCCCTATTACCTCGTCCGTCCCGCAGGCGCCGAAGGGCCGCTGCCCACGCTGATCCACGCCTATGGCGGATTCCGCGCGGCGCAGACACCCAAATACCTTACCGCCGAACCCTATCGCAGCGGGCCGCTTGGCCTGTTCTGGGTCGAAAGCGGCAATGCCTATGTCCTCGCCAATATCCGCGGCGGCGGCGAATACGGGCCCAGCTGGCACGAAGACGCGCTGCGCGAAAAACGCCAGAACAGCTTCGACGATTTCCATGCGGTGGCCGACGATCTCGTCGCCAACCGGCTGGCTTCCCCGGGCCGCATCGCCGCTTCGGGCCGCTCGAACGGCGGCGTGCTGGTCGGCGCGGTCGCGAACCAGCGCCCCGATCTATACGGCGCAATCATTTCGGGCAGCCCGCTGATCGATATGAAGCGCTACAACAAGCTGCTCGCGGGCGCATCGTGGATGGCCGAATACGGCAATCCCGACGTACCGGCGGACTGGGCCTTCATGCGCGAATGGTCGCCCTACCAGAACATGCGCGATACGCCGGACGTCCCCGCGGCGTTCTACTATCTCTCGACGCTCGACGACCGCGTGCACCCCGGCCACGCGCGCAAGGCGGCGGCCAAGCACGAAGCCTGGGGCCAGACCTTCTATTATCACGAGTACCGCGAGGGCGGCCATTCGGTCGGATCGGACCATGAAGAAGACGCGAAGCGCGCCGCATTGCTGCTCGCCTATCTCAACCGCGAGATCGGGACGGGCGCGCAGTAAGGCACGCATTCCGGGCTGGTGCGTTACTGTCCCTGTCCTTTAGGATAGGGGCGTCGGCTATGAGAAGGAACGGCATTTGGCCGCCAAGGGCCCGCTTCGCGGCATCTCGCAATATGTGATCCACCGGCTGGTGGCCAATTACTGGTCGCTGCCCCTGATCGCCGTGTTCGGAGCCCCGCTGCTGGGTGCGGCGGTCCTGTGGACGGACCGCGCCTTTGCCGGGGAATGGCTGTTCGAGCGCGGAGTCACCCTGCTCGTCGCCGGCGATGCGGCGCAGGACCTCGCGATCGCGATTGTCGGGGTGAACGCGGCGCTGCTGACGCTCTACTGGTCGGTCACGCTGATCGTGTTGACGCTGGCCACGGCCAATCTGGGCGTACGGCTGGTCGATCGCTGGCTCGACAAGGTGCTTACCCGCGTCTCGGTTGCCGGGCTGACCTTCTGCCTCGTCTTCTCGATCGTGGTGCTGTCGCGGATCGATCCCGAAGCAAGCCTTGCCGAATTGCCGCATTTCGCGCTGGCGGTGCTGTTCGCGCTCGAACTGGTCAACATCGCCATGCTGGGCGGGGCAATCCACGATCTGGGGCGTACGATGTTCGTCGACCGCTCGATCGCGCATCTTGGTACCGAAGCGTCGAGCATTGCCATCCCGGTCGTGGCGGCAGAACCTTTCGCGGGCGAATGGCGCTTCGCCCTGCCCGCCCCGCGCGAAGGCTATGTCGAGGGAATGGACCTCGAGCGATTGCGCAAGCGCCTGGCCACGCACGAAGGGCAGGTCCGCTTCTGCGCGGCCCCGGGCCAGCATGTCCTGAAGGGCGAACCGCTGGTCCAGTTCGAATACGAACCCCGCAAGACCAAACCCGTCCTGCGCACCGTGGCAATCGGCGATTTTCGTTCCAGCGTGCAGTCGACGGTCTATCAGGTCCGGCTGCTGGTCGAAGTGGCCAGCCGCGCCCTCTCGCCCGGGATCAACGATTTCTACACCGCGCTGGCCTGCGCGGACCAGCTCGCCGTCGCGATGGCGGGCCATGCGCAAACTTGGGTCGATGACGGGCTGGTCGCAGTGTACGAACACGGTTCCCGGTTCGAACTGCCGGGGCAGGATTTCCGCGGGCTGTTCGAAGGCCCTCTCAAGGCGTTTCGCCAGGCCGCCGCCGATTATCCTTCGGTCTCGATACGGATCATCGAAAACCTCGCGCGGTTGAGAACGCTGCTGGCCGGACAGGACTGCCCGGGCGCGCTGCTGGAGTTCTTCCAGACATGCGCAGCGGAAATGCATGCCCATGCCCGCGCCAATGCCGAACACGATTCCGACCGGGCGGACATCGATCGTGCTTTCGACAAGTGCCTGCTTGCGGTAGCCGGCGAAGCATGATCGCACGGCTGCGCAAATTCTGGCACGACATCAATGCCAGCTACTGGTTCCTGCCGGCGCTCTTTTCGATCGTCTGCGTGGCACTGGCGCTTGGTACGATCTGGCTTGACCGCAGCGGATGGGCCGATTTCCTCAACGACGTGGATTGGCTCGAACCGGCGCGCCCCGACGGGGCCAGCAACATCCTGACGGTCATCGCCGGGTCAATGATCGGGGTCGCATCGACCGTGTTCTCGATCACCATCGCCGCAGTCGCCTATGCCAGCGGCAATTACGGCCCGCGCCTGCACGAGGTGGCGACCAATCTGGAAGACGCCGCCGCAACCGCGCTGCCGGGCTTCGTCCCGCAGCTGTCGCTGCTGGTCGCCTTCGGCCTGATGGCGCTTTCGGTCGCGGTCCTCGTCTATTTCCTCAACCACATTCCTGCCTCGATCCGCATCAACACGGTCCTGAAGGACATCGGCGCGCGCCTGCTGACCGATATCGAGGCGCGGTTTCCCGATCCCAACACCGGCCAGCGCGCCGGGACGGCGCCCGACGGCAGCCCGATAACCGCGCGCGAAACGGGATACGTACAAGCGATTTCCTTCTCGCGGCTCGAACGGATCGCGCAGCGCGAGAACGGCAAGCTCAAGCTGGCCGTCCGCACGGGGGACTTCGTCCACCCCAAGGTCGTGATCGCCTATTGGGCGGACATGGATGTGGTCGAGGATTGCCCCGACGCGGATGTCCGCGAATGCTTCACGCTGGGCAGCATGCGTACGCCGAGCCAGGACATGCAGTTCCTGATCGACGAATTGGTGGAAATCGGCTTGCGCGCGCTCTCGCCCGGGATCAACGATCCCTTCACTGCCGTTACCGCGGTCCACTGGCTCGGCGCGGCGACGGCCGAACTGGGACGGCGGGACCTCACGCGCAGCTATGCCAGCAATGGCGAAGAGCCGCGCGTGGTCCTGCTCGAGGACGATTTCGAACATTTCGTCAGCCGCGGTTTCGGCGCGATGCGCGGCGGACTGGCCAACAACCGAATCGCCGCCCAGGTCGCGTTCGAGGCGATGGTCGATGCGGCGTCCACGCTCGATGACGAGACGCGGCGCGAAACCCTCGCCCGCGAAGGCAACCTGCTGATGCTGCAGGCACGCGAGCATCTGGTCGGCCCCGAGCTCGACATGGTGGAGGCACGCTACCAGCGCTTCCTCCAGGATATCGAGCGCTAGCGCATGCGCGGCTTGCGCTTCACCCGCGCCAGCACCAGCGCCGTACCGACAAGCACCATGCCGACCACATCGAGCGGCACCAGCGTTTCGCCGAAAACGAGCCAGCCGACGAGGGCAGCCAGCGCGGGCTGGGTCAGCAAGGCCATGCCAATGATCAGCGGCGGAAAATGCCCGAGTGCGAAGACCAGCAGGCCCTGCCCGACGATCTGGCTGCTCAGCGCCAGGATCAGCACGGGTCCCCAACCGGCCGTGCCCGGCCACACCGGCTCGCCTGCCACCAGCGCAATTCCGAGCAATATCGGTGCCGCTGCGAGGCTGACCAGGAGCAGGACCGTCCACTGCCCCAGCTGCGCCCGCGCGCGCTGGGCCGGGAGCAGGTAGAAAGCGTAGAACACGCCCGCGAGCAGGCAGAACAAATCACCCGCGAAGCTGGTCGGCGAGATCTCGAGGCTGCGGCCCAGCAGTATGCCGGCCCCAGCCAATGCGGCAAACACACCGATGCCTTCCTGGCCCGTCGGCGCCCGCCGCGCCGCGATCAGGCCCCAGATCATCAGGATCACGCTGCCCGAATTGCCGAACAGCGTCGCGTTGGCGAGCCGGGTCTGCTCGATCCCGACATGCCAGCTGGCAAGATCGACTGCGAAGAACGCGCCTGCCAGCAGGCAGAGCAGCGCCAGGCCGCGATCGAGCGCCAGCGGTGAACGCCCCCGCCACGCCAGCAGGGCGAGCAGCGGGATCGGCAGCAGCAGGCGCCAGAATCCGGCCGACACCGGCCCGGTGTCCGCCAGCCGCACGAGCCAGGGCCCCAGCGCCAGCGCGACATTGCCGGCGATCAGCGCCGCGAAGTGCCATGCGCTCGCCTGATAGCCATTCTTGTCGCGGGGAGCGGTTGCGCTGGTCATTGGCCGCCCCTAGCTCTTTGATCCAAACGCGTCAGCAAGAAGGATTGCCCTGCATGCACGAAAGCCTGTTCCAGCCGCTCACCATGGGTGCCCTCGAAACCCCGAACCGGATTTTCATGGCACCGCTCACGCGGGGGCGTTCGACCCAGCCGGGATCGGTGCCCAACGAGATGATGGCGACATATTACCGGCAGCGGGCAAGTGCCGGGCTGATCATCTCCGAAGCCACGGGGATCAGCGTCGAAGGACTGGGCTGGCCCGCCGCCCCCGGTATCTGGAGCGATGAACAGGTCCAGGGCTGGAAGCAGGTGACCCAGGCGGTTCACGATGAAGGCGGCCTGATCGTGCTGCAGATGTGGCATATGGGCCGGCTGGTGCATCCCGATTTCCTCGGCGGCAATCCGCCGGTTTCCGCCAGCGCGACGACCGCGCCGGGCCACGCGCACACATTCGAAGGCCGCAAGGACTATGAACAGGCAAGAGCGGCCACCGTCGAGGACATCGCGCGCATCGTCGAGGACTACCGCAAGGCGGCCGAGAATGCGAAGAAGGCCGGCTTCGACGGTGTCCAGCTTCACGCCGCCAATGGCTATCTGATCGACCAGTTCCTGCGCGACAGCACCAATCTGCGCGAAGACGAATATGGCGGCAGCGCCGAAAACCGCACCCGGATCCTGCGCGAAGTGCTGACCGCGCTGATCGATGTATGGGGCAAGGACCGGGTCGGCGTCCGGCTGTCGCCCAATGGCGAAACGCAGGGCTGCGACGATAGCGATCCCGCAACCACCTTCGGCGCGGCCGCCAAGGTCGTCGAGGAACTCGGCGTGGCCTTTCTCGAACTGCGCGAGCCCGGGCCCGACGGCACTTTCGGCAGCACCGACGTGCCCAAGCAGAGCCCGCTGATCCGCAAGATCTACTCGGGCACCCTCGTTCTCAACAGCGACTATTCGGCCGCAGAGGCGGTGGCCGACATCGATGCGGGCCGCGCCGATGCGATCAGCTGGGGCCGTGATTTCATTGCCAATCCCGACCTGCCTGAGCGCTTCAAGCTAGGGGCGGACATCGCCCCGAATGTGGATGTCCCGCGTAGCTGGTATGGTAAGGGTCCACACGGATACATCGATTACCCTAAACTAACCGATGAGGATCAAGCTGCAGTGGGCTGATTTGCCCTTGGCGATAGTCTGGAGGTTCAATGCGATCGTGGATCCTGATCCCGGCAGAGAATGACAAGGCTATCGCCGCGGCCGCCGGATCGGGTGCGGGTGCCATCGTCATCGACCTCGCCCGTCCGCTGGCGCCCGGCTTGCAGGCTGCGGCCCGGATGGCGGCGAGCGCATGGCTGCGCGCGCATCGCGAACAGGTGGTCGCCGAACGCCGGTTCGAACGGTGGGCGCGCATTCCGGGGCTCGATACGGCGGACTGGCGCGAGGCGCTCGGCGCCGCGATGGAAGGGTCCCCGCATGGCATCGTGCTCGCCAATTGCCGCGGCGCCGAAGACATCCGCCAGCTGGCCTCGGTGCTCTACGAAATGGAAGACCGGCTGGGGCTGGCCGCCAACATCACGCGGATAATCCCCCAGCTCGGATCGCGTCCGGTCGATGCGCTGGCGATCGGCCGGCTGGCGGACGATCTGCACCCGCGCGTGTCCGGGCTGACATGGGATGCGATCGGCCTGGCCCGGGCGATCGGCGCGCGGCGCCTGCGCGGCCCCGGCGGACGCTGGAGCGACCCGCTGGCCCATGTCCGGGCGCAGGTGGTCCTGATCGCGCATGCCCGCGGCATCGATGCGATCGAACATCCCTTCCGCGACGCGCAGGACGCCGATACCGGCCGCCGGGTGGCGGAAACAGCGCGGGCCGACGGCTTCACCGGCATGGTCGCGGTCCATCCCGCGCAGGTTCCCTGGATCAATTCCGCCTTCGCTCCGCTGGAAAGCGAGCTATCCGAAGCCTTCAGGATCGTTGCCGCCTTCCGCGCCGATCCCCATGCGCCGTTCCTGGTGGTGGGAGACCGCCGGGTCGAACGGTCCGAGCTGCAACGCGCCAGGCGGTTGCTGGGCGAAGACTAGCCCTCGGGGCCATCCTGCCCTGCATCGTCGGGCTGCGCCGGCATCTCGTCCGCATCGTCATTCCGTTCGGCCACGGCAGGCGCGCTCGCCGCTTGATCCGCCGTGCCCGCGCCCTGCGAAGCGGCAGGCGCATCGGCCACCGGAGGCGATTGCGAACGCAGCCGGTCGAGCGGGATCATGTCGTCGCTGATCGTCCCGCCGAGCACCTCGCCCTTGGCGGCGCGGCCGGCCTCGTCGACGTTTTCCTCGAGCGGGGCCTCGTCCTGACAGGCCGACAGGGCGAGAGGGCCAGCGACGAGCAGGACCAGCGAACGAAATCTCATGGCAGCGCGGAGCCCTTCCCTTCGAGCGCTTCGAGGAAATCACCGAAGCGCCGGTGCAATGCCTCATCGAATGCCGCAGGCGCAAGCGCGATTCCCAAACGCTCGAGACTGGTTACGCCGAAATCCTCGATGCCGCAGGGCACGATGCCGCCGAAATGGGCAAGATCGGGGGCCAGGTTTACCGAGAAGCCGTGCATCGTCACCCAGCGCCGCACGCGCACGCCGATGGCTCCGATCTTCGCCTCGCGCCCATCGATATCGCGCGTCCAGATGCCGATCCGGCCTTCGCTGCGCCAGCTGTCGACGCCGATATCCGCCAGCGTGGCGATCACCCAGCCTTCGAGCGAATGGACGAAACAGCGCACGTCGCGGCCGCGTTGCTTCAGGTCGAGCATGACATAGCCGATACGCTGGCCCGGACCGTGATAGGTGTACCGTCCCCCGCGCCCCGCCTCGACGACATCGAACCGCGGATCGAGCAGTTCGGCGCCATCGGCACTGGTCCCGGCCGTATAGACCGGGGGATGTTCGAGCAGCCAGACCAGTTCCCCCGCTGCGCCTTCGGCGATCGCATGATTGCGCGAAGTCATGCTGTCGAGCGCGGTGCGGTAGTCGATCCGGCCAGGCTCGGCGCGCCATTCGACGGTTTCGGGTGAAGCAGTGGACATAGGCGATTGCGTGGCGACTGGCGGAACGCTTATCAAGGGGCAAACGGGAGTAGCGCTGCATGAAATTCAACCTCGATACCGCCTGGAAGGACGCCTCGCGATTGCTGTCGCGCAACCTGGGGCTGCTGGCGGTCGTCGCCGGGGTCTTCTTCTTCCTGCCCTACGCCGGTGTCGCCATGGTCCTGCCCGAGATGGGCGATCTGCAGGCCGCGCAGGCCAGCGGCAATTTCGACCTGATGGCAGCGGCCGCAAGCGATCTGTACGCCAGCTATTGGTGGCTGTTCCTGGTCCTCGCGATCATCCAGGGGATCGGCCTGCTGGCCATGCTCGCGCTGGTCCGGCAGCGCGCCAATCCCACGGTGGGCGAGGCGCTGGCCGCAGGCGGGCGGTCGGTGCTCAGCTATATTGCCGCGCAACTGCTGCAGGTGGCGCTGATCGTCTTCGTCGCCGTCCTGCTGACCGCGATCGGCGCATTGACCGGGTTGCAGGCGCTCGCGGTGCTTGGCGGTATCGTCGCCTTCGTCGTCACTTGCTATATCGTGGTCAAGCTGTCGCTGGTCGCGCCGGTCATCGCGATCGAGGGGGAACGCAATCCGGTCCGGGCGCTCAGGCGGTCCTGGAAGCTTACCCGCGGGCAAAGCTTCCGCCTGTTCCTGTTCTACCTGCTGCTGCTGGTCGCCTTCATGGTTCTGTCTGTGGTCATCACGCTGGTGCTGGGCCTGCCCTTCGCGCTGGCCGGGGAACAGGCCGCGCTGCTCGGCGAAGGCGTGCTTTCGGGACTGGTAAATGCCGTGATGGTGGTGGTGGCAGTCTGCGTGCTGGCCGCGGTGCACACGCAGCTGGCCCGGCTGGGCCATGAACGGACGCCGTCAGCCGACGGCTAGTCGGCGCGGTCTTTCCAGCCCCAGAACAGCTGGCACGGCAGGACATTCCAGAATTCGAACCCGCGATCGATCCGGCGGAAATGCTTGGCCATGAAATCGCGTGCCTTGGCCGAGAACTGATAGACGAGGAACGCCCCGCCCGGGCGGATCACGTCATGGGTGGCCTTGGCGATTGCAGGTCCGACGCCATCGGGCAGGGTCGAGAACGGCAGGCCGGAAAGGACATAGTCGGCGCCGTCATGGCCGTGCGCCCTGACGATTTCGACCACGTCGGCCGCCGAGCCGTGCACCGCGTGGAAACGGCTGTCGCGGAAGTGCTTGCGCAGATAGTCGATGTACAGCGGGTTGGTGTCGATCACGATCAGCGTGCCATCGCGCCGCAAGCGGTCGAGCACGGGTTGGCAGAAGGTGCCCACTCCCGGGCCGTATTCGACAAACACCTCGCAGCGGTCCCAGTCGACCGGCGCCAGCATCTTGCGGATGGTGAAGCGCGAAGAGGGAATGATCGACCCGACCATCCGCGGTTCTTCGATAAACCCGCGAAAGAACACGCCCCACTGGCCGAAAGCCCGCGCGAGCCGTTTGCGCATGTTCGGCCGCGCGATCACGCCAGCGCCCTGATGTCCGGTCAAAATTGCCAACCCTATGACAGTTCGATGAAGCCGCCGGTTTGCCAGTCCCGCTAGTCCATTGCAAGGATGCGGGCGCGCGCCTACCGCTGGTGCCGATGGCCGATATCGATCCCGCCCGCCCGCTGACGGAGCCGCCTGCCGAACGCGCGCGCGCCATCCCGCGGGGACGGATGGCGTTGCTGTTCGCCGTGATGCTGACCACCGCTGCTGGCAATACGGCGATGCAGTCGGTGATGCCTTCGATCGGCACATCGCTGGGCGTGGACGACGTTTGGATCAGCCTGGCCTACAGCTGGTCGGCGCTGCTGTGGGTGGTGTGCGCACCGTTCTGGGCGCGGAAATCGGACCAGCGCGGACGCAAGGCGATGATGGCGCTCGGGATGCTCGGTTTCATCGCCAGCTTCGTCCTGTGCGGATTGATCCTGTGGCTGGGCCTGGCGGGCATCTTCCCCGCGCTCTGGTGCCTCCTGCTGTTCGCTGCGGCGCGCAGCCTCTATGGCGGTTTCGGCAGCGCCGCCCCTCCGGCAGTGCAGGCCTATGTCGCCAGCCGGACGCCGCGCGCCGAACGCACGCAGGCGCTGTCGCTGATTGCGTCGAGTTTCGGGCTGGGCACGGTCATCGGCCCTGCCCTTGCCCCATTGATGGTCCTGCCCGTGGTGGGGCTGGCCGGGCCGTTCCTGGTGTTTGCGCTGATCGGCGCGATCACACTGGTCGCCGTGCGGTGGCGGCTGCCCAATGACGAGCCGCAATTCCCGGCGCGCGGCACCGCCTACGAATCGCCCCATTCGGGCAGTCCGCCCAACGAGGTCGGCAAGGACGAGAGCGACGAAGAAGATGCGGTTGGGGCCGAGCCGGGCAAGCTGCGCTGGTTCGAACCGCGGCTGCGGCCGTGGGTCGTATCGGGCCTTCTCGGCGGCCATGCCCAGGCGATGGTGCTCGGGATCGCGGGCTTTCTCGTGCTCGACCGCCTGGGCCTGCGCGGCGACCCCGCTGCGGGGGCGGGCCC
>LUMV01001118.1_pt1 | contig 10644 bp, 20 predicted proteins | sample 729731 | NCBI WGS metagenome assembly LUMV01 (sample SAMN03860301, study PRJNA289734) | marine metagenome | biome: seawater column; feature: ocean; material: water; isolation source: Red Sea water column Station 192 - depth 200m | place: Saudi Arabia: Red Sea | collected 2011-10-15 | depth 200 m
GGTAAAGGTAAAAGCAAAACTAAAGTTTGGGGAGGTAACTGGGCTACACCAGGGGAAAAAATTTCTTGGCAAGAAGCTAGTAGTATAGTAGGTACTGCTAATGCAGCTGGAAAAGGTATGAATACAGTTTTTCTTCAATCTGGTGATAAAGCTTTTAGATTTAAAAATGACCCAGTAGGTACTAGAAGATATTATGGTTCTGATTATAATCAACAAATGAAGCGTGCTCAAGCAAGTGTTTCTATGGTAGCAAGAAACCAATTTATTAAAACTTGGGATGATAGAAATGTTTATAATAACGGAACTAAATTAAATATAAAATAATGCCTGCTCAAGAACCTAAACACGACTGGACTACACATGGCATGACAGAGCGTGAAATGAAATCACGCATCAAGTCACATAGTGCTATGGCTCAAAAGAATCTTGAATACTGGGATAATACTAAAATACCAGAAGCTTTCTTAAGTCCAGAGTTTAGAACTTGGGTTAAAAGTAATCCTAACTCTCCTTGGGTACAAGGTGGAGGTTGGGATAGACTAGTTCAACAACAAATGTCTGCACTTAGTGCTAAAAGTAGAGGTACTAAGTATGCTGATACTGCTTATAAAATAAGTAAAGCTTTAAAAAAGAATCAACTATCTGCTATGCAGAAAAAGATAAGTAAATTAACAAGTGGGTACTAATGCCAATAACTAAAAAAGGCAAGAAAAAATCATACGGTAAGAAAAAGAAATACTAAATAGCTTCTAACAGCCCGATAGAGCCGTTTTAAGAGGTAGTAATTGTTCGTCTGCCATTGTTTATGGTTACTGTATATATGTAAAAAAAAAGCAGAAGGTTAACTATCATTAATATTATACATGTGATATTGTAATGTAAGTTCTTCTCCAGTAATGATAAGTTTTTCTGTAATTAAAAAATACTCATCACCTCTTATTTCAAGTTTGCAATTAGGGTAATCAGAATGATTAATGAAACCACCTAATGGAGTTCTAATCACACCATGTTCAGACGGTCTTTCTGTCCTATAATGAGGCATAGTTGAAAAGAGGCCAAGGCCTTCCACCTTTGACCTCTTAACAGTTACTTCTTTAGGAAGTGGTCTATAACTCATCAGGGTAACTCCAGGCCTGTTCAGGCACAAAGTATGTACTATCTGGAAGATTCCAGTATTCCATAATATCATGTTGAGTTACATCAGTATCTACAAAGACAGCGTCAGCTACATATTTAAACATTAACTTTGTAGGTTTATTTTTGATAAAACCTTTGTAAAAATTAATGTCAACAAGATTGGATAGTCTTTGTAAGTAATGTAAAGTTTTGATGGTCACCTCTCCACCACGCTTCTTCTTTAACTTTCTAGTCATTGATTCATAACTAATGTTAGGTCTAGTTCCATTCTTATACATATACCTATCATTAGCTAATTTACTTCCCTCTTTTGTAAGGACAGAAAGATTATGAGTAAAGGACATCTTTAACTTTAAATCGGACAGATTAATAACATAAGAAACGAATACAGGTTTACCTGCTTTAGTTAATCCTAGAAATCTTTTACCTCCATAAGTAGTAAGTGCTAAAGTTTTATCTTTATTCTTATCCTTATCCTTTGCTTTTCTAGACACATTATCATTTAAAAGAGCTTGTTCTTTTGTCATGAATTGTGTATTAATGTTATTAACCATTATTCTTCCTCTGCTGCTTTCTGTTGCTCTACCATTTGATTATAAAAAAAGTTATAATCAGCAACGAATTGTCCAATTAATCCGTCAACTTTCTCTGTATTAGGTAATGTATTTGTTTTATTATCTCCTAAGTAGCCTATTAATGTCACTGCCCAATGTCTAAGTTCCATGGGACTATTAAAGATATTCTTATTTTCTTTAACTTTCGGAACGAATTTCTTTCTTTTTGATTTTGCCATAATTATCAACCTTTCCCCAGCAGCGTTTGCTACTGTTCCAATGGTGCCAACCGTCATTGTACACCAACCATGATGCAACAGCTGTTGTTACTTCAGGGTTATATCTATTACTTGTTATATCAAGTTTATTTGTTAACCATGTCCATGTATTGTCATTGAATTGCCATAGTCCTATGTCTCTGGTGCCATTAGTATTAATACCAACTGCGTCATTTATACCAGAAGATTCACAATATATAATTGTTAATGCTTTAGGTATATCTTCTTGTTTAAAGTATTCAGACACTAATGGTTCCCATTTTTGTACATACTCTATTTTATTTTCAATGTCTCTACATTGGATATACTCAGTCACGCTATCCAGACTCACAGGCAAGGACAATGCACAACTGAGTATTATCCCAGCCATGTTTAAGCCATCGCCTTTCTTATTCTATTAAGTAAGCGTTGGCCTTTGCGTTTCATAGTTGCACTGTCTGCAGGTGTGCTAACTAAATAGTAAAGGTAATGTCCTTTCTGTTTAGCTGGCAATGTTACAATATCATAACCTTCATCTCGTAGATTATGTAATGTACCACCAAATCTAGTACATCTAAGGTCGAATACAAACTCACTATTACTGATAGGTTCCTCAAAACGATTTGTTTCTAAGGCCCACCTAATGAGCTCATGCTTTGATGTTATATCTGTAGGAACTGAAATGCCCCTAAACTCTGATACTATCAATTTATTCTCCGTTTCTCCACCATATAGCGTGGACAACCTAAGTTAACACACGCTATGATACGGTGATTTTTTTTTGTAGTTTCTTCTAATAACTTATTACAGTTATCACAAGCTTTATTGTTGGTCCCCATCTAAGTTCCATTCTTGAGGAACATCGGAATTATCCAACCACCATGATTTTCGCCACTTGCCTGTATGCATAGGGCATTCCTCTGGTGTCTTACCTGAACATACAAAGTCAGGACTTCTATCTGATTTCTTATTGCGTCTATTATCCCAAACCATTAGCTTGTTAGGACATGGACACTTTAAGTCATCACGATACTTATTTTGGTTAGCCATTTTATTAACTAACTTATCTGTTATCTCAGACACTTCAGCGTCTGGTTCTGGTGTTATGTCTTTCACTTCACCCATTATACTAGATACTTTATTTATGATATCCAAATCTTCAAAACTTTCTTGTGAATAAACTTCTGGCATTTCAGATAGTTTTTCAACATAATCAAAGTATTTGCTTAATTGGTCATCATTATATTCAGTTAGTTTCTCTGGAAACTTTCTTAACTTCGCATATTGTGAAGCAGACTTTAATATCTTTTGTTTAGTTTCCAATTGCTTACCTTCCAATATAGAATTTAATGTAGTCTTGATAAACTCTATATCTTGCATTAGAAAGGTGCCTCCGCTATGGTTCCATCATCATTTAAGAGGATGTCTTCCATTGGTTTTGGCTCTGGCTTAGGAGTTCTATGTTCTTTCTTACGCATATCAATCTTAGTAACTTCAACTGAAGCTTCTCTAGCTGCTTCTGCAGCAGCCTCTTCTTCAGTTTGTGTTGAACCACTCCATAGTTCTACACCTAAACCAAACCTCATACAAGCTCTCTTGAATGCGTCTGATTCTGCGTCTTTAAGATTAGTGCCATCATTAAACTTATCACTGTTTAATTTAAAGGTATCTATATCTCCAAATCCGTCATAGCTTCCCATGCCTTCTATGGTTATAGTCCCTTTAGCACCAACGATACGCTTCTCGCCATTGTGCGTTCCATATATTGGTTCACATGTCCAACTATATTTAATCCCACTATCTCGTAGTCTTTCTACATAATTAGCATGTGGTACATAGTCTCCAAACTTCCCAGCAGGTGCTGAACGCACCAAATTACTAGGAAAAGGGGACAGTAGTTTACCGGTATCTATTTCTACCATTGTTATCCTTCCTATATATCAAAATAGAGAAAAGAAATAAAGTGACCGTTAGGTCACAATAAAACTTAACCTACTTTTTCTTTGTCTAGTTTTGTAATACCTCTTTCAATAGGTACAAACTCTATCTCTCCTAGTTCATTTTGAACTATAAAGAGTGGTTGACTACCCATTCCAGCGTATTCTATTCCAACTATCTTCATGTATTGACATACCTCTATCCATATATACTATACATCTTCTAATTTTACTAGATATTCTGCAGTTACGCCAGTACCATCTTTACAAAATAGTAACCATTGGCATGGCCTACCCATACTAGCTAATTGTTCTAATGCATAAGTGTTATAGCTTTCTGTGCTTCCATTAACCCATAATCTTATATCATTAAGATACATTGTTGTAGGTGTATGGAAATGTCCAGCAATAGCATTGTCAAAGTCTGGCATAAGACCGTTAGCTGCTAATGTTTTCCAACCCTGTAACTTTTTACCAAAGCCATACCATGGAAATCCACTGAAACCTCTCACATTGTCTCCGTGCCATAACAAGAACTTACATTCTTTACCTAAATCAGCTATGTCGAACCAATGGTTGTCACCTGTACTGTCAGGTATTGTGAATGTTATACGCTTTTCATCTCTAAATATCATCTTCATAATGTTACCTAGCATTCTGTCAGCGTTAGAATCTGGATGATACTACTTCATTAAAGTTAGCAAGTAATATGTCAAAGAATTTTGTCATGATTCTAGGACCGTCAACTGTTACTTGTTTATACAAGCTGCTGTCAATTAAGTGTGATTGACCTGGAAATATAAGCTCACCTTCTACTATATCTCCTACTGCAAACACTGCAACTTTGTTAACTGGATGTGATTGTCTTTGTACATTAGTAATGTCAACTATCTTGTTAGCATAAGCAATGACTCTTTCTTCTGCTATTTCTGAATTGTAATCAGGTGTAACTTTAGCAAGTTGTATGTCACTTAATACTGCGATAGCTGTTTCTACATCTTTTGTTTTCTTTAAATTGCGTGGTTTAGGGATACTTGGTTTATCCCATGTACGAAGATTGGCTGACACTGCCTCATAAACTGCGTCAACCATATCCTCTTTCTTCTTTTTGGCCTTCTCTAGTTGCTTTAATATATTTAAGTTATCCTTTTTTAAATCACGAATAACTGTAGATTCAACTTCAGCCATCATTCTATTCACATCTGGTTTAGACATTATCTCTCTCCAATCTTTGTAAGTATCGTCTCATAGCTGATTCAGATATTACAATACCAAAGTTTTCCTCTAGTAATCTGGTTACTACATAAGGTCTCATCTTTACTTTATCTTTAACTACCCTGTCTTTTAAAGCAATCCAAAACGGTTCAGCTTCAGGTGTTATCTTACCTTCAACAAAGTTACCTTTTTTACCGTGTTGTGCTTCGTCTAGCATTTCATTTATGTTTACCATACAGAATAGTATAGCTGATTTAAGATGTATGTGAATGAATTTAAAAGAAATTGGTGGAGGTGGAGGGAATCGAACCCTCGTTGGCATGATAGCGGGCAGCTGTCTTGCTCTAACCTGGACACCCCCAACAAAGATGGAATACCGTGCTTAAGGTCGGAAAGGAGTACAACCCACGGTTGCCCGTTGCACGGTACTCCTAATTTTCCTTCCTTATACTAGCTGATTTAATTGTAAAGCAAATTGTTTTACTTCATTTATATCAGCTAGTCTTGTTATTCCTGAACGCTTGCATTGTTCTATGCAATCTTTCAATAAGTTTTCTGAGTTATGATTATGTAATCCAAAGACATACATATCACTTACCCATATTCTTTTTGGTGGTTGTTTAGCTAGCCAAGCTAATGCTGGGCCATCAACTAAGTTACCACCACCGGACCAACGGCTAAGATATTCTTGCGAAACTCTTTTACCATTTTGTCCTATAATTCGTAATGAGCCTTCTTCCCATGCACCACCTCTATCGTTATACATAGCGATAGTAACTGCAGGAAGTAACTGCATTATTTCTAATATATCTTGACCACTAAAGTTCATAGAACCTGATGCGTCAATCAATATTGTTCCTCCATATACTCTTTGTTTTTGTTTGAATACTTTCTTATCCACACACCAACGGTTCATATATTTTGGATTTACACCGTAATCCATAGGTCTGTATTCTCTACCACCTTTTATTTTGGATTGCAAGTTTACTTCCAAATGTGGTTTAAAGACTCTCATCTTGCCCCACTTACCCATGTTATTAGGTTCTGGTACATAATTCATGCTTGACGGATTGTTAGTCTGTTCAAACATTTCTTGCTTATTACGGTTCATTAATTCATCAAGCGTCATAGTATCTTCGCCTTCACCGTCATTGGATGATTGCTTAGACTCAGCTTGTTTGTTAGCCTGCATAGCTTTTTCTTTAGCTTCTTTAGCTAAGCGTGCTTTCTCTAACACTTGGTGCTCTTCAGGCTTTTCATTGAACTCATTCATTAATTTGTTTAATTGCAATGCAGCTTTTCTAGTCTTATTATATTTAGTAGGTTTCGTATAATAACCTCGTGTATAGGTTATTGTTCTTATAATAGCTTTGTCTTCTAAACTATTTGCTTTAGAATAATAATATTGTCTGTCATTTTCTGGTTTCATATTCATTAATATCCATGCAGTCATATCAAATATTGAACCGTTGTAGAATATATCTATTGTTTTCTCTATAAATTTAGATTCACATACTGTCCAATCATCTATTACTACATTTTTAACAGATAGGTTATAATTAACACGAACCTCTTCGCATATCTCTATACATTTCTCTGATTCATTTTCTTTTAATTTACCTACTGTTTTAGGACTCCACTTGGCGTGACCAAGTTCATGTCGTCTAATCATTTTGTTATGGTTAGAACCACATAATCCACATAACTCATCATCCGTAGGAACATACATTTCTTTCGATAATGTAGATGTTCTCGGTTGAACTTCGTCTTCAAATACTTTCCAAGGTCCCTCTCCAGAAGCTATTTCTGGAAAGGGGACTTTGTTATTCTTCTTCTTGTACATTGTTCAAGCTATTATCACGAACATTAACATCGGATAGTTTAATAGCGTCAAGAAGTTCGCTGGCTCTGTCACCGAATATTAATTCGGATGCCATATCCATACCAACACCTCGTTGCTGTAGCTCAAAGTATTCTCTCCAAGCTCTAACAGATATTCTTTCTTCCATATCTTCTGTTAATGATGTATCTTGTATTACTTGATGCCATGTTTTAGGAAACATCTTCAATGCAGAAGGATGTATTTCATCAACATGTATCTTAACTGGGAACCTATCTTTGAGTGCCATTGGTAGGCTTTCAGGTAGGCTGTTAGTTGTAGCAATAACATTAAAACCTTTCTTTGGTCTTACTGTTTCTTTGTCATCATTATTTAATGTCAATTGTGCTATATCTTTGTCATCAAGAATAGCATGTAAGAATGTCATAGCGTCTGGACTGGCGTGGTCAATCTCATTGACTACCAATCTTCCACCATTTCTCCATGCTTGAATTGCAATACCATCATGCCATTCAAATCCACCTTCTGAGTTTGGCTTATAAAAGCCTTCAAGGTTTGCACTAGCAGTGTCCTCTGTCATGGTGATTTGATATACATTAGGGTCGCCTTTCATGTTCAAGCCGACTTTATTTGTAGCAGCAGCATATGTTTTACCGGTGCCTGGTGGCCCGTATAATAATATTCTGTCACTATTTCCGATAGCCGTAGCTACCTTATCCCAACAAGTTGCTACTTTTGTAGCGGTATCCTCACTCATTGTTCTCCTTTCTAGAATGTGTTATCAACATCATTCAATTTTACGAAACGACAATATATTTCTACAATGCCATTATCATTTTTTCTTTGTTTAACTTCAAACATACCTTTATCTTTAAGATGTCTGATATTAGTTTGAGTCATACTTTCTATATTTTGTTTAACACCTGATATCCAATTAGTAGATTCAGCTATCATATACCATTCATTAGGTGTAGATAGTAATGTTTCTACTTTATCATCTGTTAATATTGTAGGTGACTTACCTTTTCTACTTTGGTTAGAAGCAGGCGGTACTTTTCTAACTAGTTTGTTACTCTTTATCGCCATTGTCTTCCTCAGTTTGTTCTTTAAGCCACTGTTCTGCAATGTCAGCTGTATGTTCTGAATGATTAAGAATATGATTAGTTGTTTTATTAATCAGTCCTTCTTCATTTTGTTTCATTACAACTTGTATGCTTGTAGGTTCACTAAAGAACATACGATTAAACAAGCCACTATTACCCATACTAAGTAATACATTATATGCTTCATCTAATGTAGTTTTATCATCAAGACCAGCTCCCCAGCCTGACATTAATACAGCTTTACGATACGAATCTATTCTCATAGCTGAATCTATCGCTTCTCTAGCACCTACTGCTTTAACTTCATATCTAGAAACACATTCATCTAGTTCTTCCAAGTTTAAAAACTTGTCATCCCATAATGATATGTGTTCATCATCTCTATGATATGATACTGTTACGATATAATCGTGTAGTTTTATATCAGGTATGCTTATATGGTCTCTATTTCCAAGCATAGCTCTGGATATAAAGTCCAAATCATCATTGCAACCTTCACAATCGCAATGTTCTGAGTTTTCATCACTCATATATTTTCCCTTCCTCTACTTCCCAAGGTTCAAAGTTAGCGTGACATCTCTCACACCACCATAATTCTGAATGTTCATCATCAAACAGTAAATCACCGTCACATAATGAACAGTAGAATCCTTTAGGTTCTTCATCATTTGTTACAAGTGCAAGCATATCTTCAATAATACGCTGCTCAATTAGCAGCTGTTTCTTGTTATACTTCCACCATTTCTTTATATTATAATTAAACTCACGCAGTCTTATATAGACTTGTAAGTAGAATCGTTTGTAATCGTTATATGTCATCCTCATTGTCAACCTTAATTTCTATTAGGTCAATTTGATGACTCATAAATGTAAACAACTCATTGTTATCAGCTAGTTTTACAAGCTCATCAACTTGTTCATCTATCTGGTCATTAGTTGTATCTTCTGGAAATGTAAATGTAACCACTACATCTTTGTCCCATGTCTTTTTCATGGTGTTTTCATAAACATAAGGTTCACTCACTGTTCCTCCTTTCTAGCTTCAGCTTTTAATTCATTAAGAATTAATACGCTGAGCTTAGCGTTATGTATTCTATTGTGTACTCTAATTTCTTCAACAATCATATTGCTACTAAATTTGTCATAATCTTTTTTAATCTCTTTTATTATCTTGATTAATGAACCTTTTGGTAGCTGTTCCAATTGTTCGTCTAAAATTGCCATTACACTCCTCTCTCTATCTTTTTTATATAGATAGCACAGAGTGTACACCTATATTGTATCCCCATACAAATGTCCATTTCTGGCATACACTCTATGCTACCTACATCGGTCATAATACAGCAGGGTTTCCGCATTATTCCTACTATAGATAGCACGATGTGCTCAAGGAAAAGTAACTTAGGTTTAAAGAAGCCGGTTATGAATCCGGACATTGAATACCCGTACTTTTTAGCATACAAACCTCAAACACATCATGCTACCTACAACAAGTAGTTTTTCGTAGAGTAGATATTTATATAGTTATCTTTCTCTTGTTATAGATAGCTTGTAACACACAGCCAATGGTCTTGGTTACCGTGCCGACCTTGCTCGGGTGATATATTTCTATACCTTTATGTACTATGTGCTACAAGCTACGCATACTTTCGTATGCAATAGCTCTGCTAGTTACATCGAATCTAATATTTTCTTTGTAGTATCCCATGCTTTATTGTTTTCATCAACAGATGTTTTTTCCATAGGATATTTGTCTATGTGTATCCCTTCTTCAAATTCATATTGAACATTATCTATTATAGTAATGTTATATTTTTCTGCGATATTATTTAATAATTTCCATGGTGGTCCCCAAGCAGATTGGAATGTGATTATTTTCTTACCTTCGTTATTAGTAAAGACTTCTGTTTCACAATCTCCCCATTTGGTTCCCCAATTTTCATACTGCCATTCAATTGGCTTGTATGTACCATACTTTTCAATTAATTCTTGTTTAGTAATATCCATTAATGGTCTAACACCGTCTTCATCATCATACCAAGCGTCAACTTGAACTCCATCAATTGTTCTTGAACCTTGATGTAATTTTGCAATTGCTTCTGGTATTGGAAATAGTTGTGCTAAGTTATCATTAACAGCTCTAAGCTCAGTAAAGAATGTTTTCACATTCTCTACCGGGCCGTCAATTACTAAGAGATTATCTGTCCAGTTAGGCATTATTCCTCCTCATTATTTAAGTTAAGGTTTAGTTCTTTTTCTATTTTGGCTATCTCTTCATTGATTTCCATATTTTTTAACTTAACTTCATCTGGTACATCTTTGCTATTATTTAGAAAGTCTGTAAAATCATCTCTAAATACTTTTTGTGCCATTACATTTGCAATAGCTTGAGCTCTAAAGTCTGTTGATTTATTACCTAAGTAATCGACTATTGTCATCTGCATTGTAGATAATAATTGTACTTTTCGTTTAAGTTCATTAATCTGTTTAACTAGCAAGTCCATAGCTTCTTTACTATCGAGCTCCATTTGTGTAACTTTAACGGTTCTACCGTCCTTAGTGTTCTCTTCTTTAGATACACTCATTACTCCTCCTCAACTG
>LUMV01001155.1_pt1 | contig 10640 bp, 10 predicted proteins | sample 729731 | NCBI WGS metagenome assembly LUMV01 (sample SAMN03860301, study PRJNA289734) | marine metagenome | biome: seawater column; feature: ocean; material: water; isolation source: Red Sea water column Station 192 - depth 200m | place: Saudi Arabia: Red Sea | collected 2011-10-15 | depth 200 m
ATAGCACTATTAAATTTTCAACCGCAATTGTGTTTTGAAAGTTTAGTAATTTGTCTAATCCATTAATTCCTCGAATTATAACATTATTTTTCATTAGATAGTATGTCACTTCAAGAACGAGAATTGATCAAATTGATGGATGAGCATATTTTAAATGCAACGGAGGAGGAATTAGTAAAATTACAAAAAATGGATGTTGATACACAACTTGATGGAAATTGGTTTTATGACACGTATAATCACTCAAACCAAATAAAGAAACAACATAACATCACAACCAAAAAAATTCTTTCAAAGTAAACATTTGTCATTCTAAATTTAAATGAGGGTTTCAGTGATTTCCATACATGGCAACTAAATCTAAAAAATCAAAGATAGTAAAGTCTTCATCTAAAACTATGAAACAAAAGAGGACTCAAACACTTTGTATTTCACATCAGGAAGACGCTGATGGAATTTCATCTGCTGCATTGATTAAACAAGTATTTGGGGGTGATACCATACTTGTGGATTATCCAAGCATGATGGATACATTAGAATCATTACGAAATGATGAAAAATTAAAAGAAACTTAAAAAAATTAAAGTGAAATTAATTCACGATACATCTGAATGTACTTCAGTACTTGTTTATGATATGTTAAAGAAAAAATTATCAATTAATTCTACATTTATTGCTGCATGCGCTGCTATAACGGATTACATGGAAAATAAACCAATTGCTTCAAAACTTTTACAGATGTATGATAGACAATTTGCTTTGATCAATGCTACTGTCTTAACGTATAACATAGTAGGGCATCAGAAAGATTCTGAATATCTTCTTTATTTAGTTGATGAAATATCAGAGTCAAAATTTCCACATGAAATTCCAAATACATTTGAATTCGCTCAGATTCAAGTAGGAAAACTTTCTGACATAATGTCAAAGGTAAGAAAATCTATGAAAGTTTTAAAAAACCTTGCTTACATGGAAGTACTTGATTCTGGTGCAAGTGGAGCTGTTAATTTTGTACTTGGGTTTTCAGGAAAGGATGTTGGTATTGCATACAAGGAACGTGTTGATAAGGGAATATTTGCAGTATCTGTAAGAGGTTCATCTTCATGTAAAACACATCTTGGACGATTAGTATCTTCTGTTGCTGCTAACCTTGATGGCTCTGGTGGCGGGCATGATAAGGCATGCGGTGCTGTGATCCCAAAGAATAAAATTCAAAAATTTTTACGTGAAATGAATTCTCAACTTGGAAAAAAATAGTCAAAGGAAATCATACATACTACACCAAAAATAGATTGTTACTATATCGTCACTACTTAGTTTTAGGCATGAATTGAGACTAGTGTAAATAATTTCACTAGATTTCGTACAGATATTTACAATTGAGAGTACCTTAGTAAACTGAAACCAAATAGTGGTAATTTCAATGAATATGGCACCTCAGGAATTAGAAAAATCTGCTAGTCAGTATGCTTCTGATGCAATAAAGCATGATTCACAGGGAGCACGTGGTATGGCTATAACCAATTACCAAAAAGCAACAGAATCATTATTGAAATTACAACGACTTTATCCAGACAGTCAACTAAACAAAATTTATGCAGAGCGAATGAGGTCATATCAAAATAGAATAAAGGCGTTACAAAACACATCAATAAATAATGTTGAACCAGTAGTTGATCCAACAGCATCACCAGAAGAACAGAAAGCAAGTCTTGCTAATAATACAAAAAATAGCTTCGACGATATGGTAATGAAGGAGAAACCAGATGTTAGGTGGAATGATGTGGTTGGTGTTGATGATGCAAAGAATGCATTACGTGAATCAATAGTTTATCCAAGTAAAAGACCAGATTTGTTTCCATTAGGATGGCCAAGAGGAATTTTACTATATGGTCCACCAGGATGTGGTAAGACAATTCTAGCTGCCGCAACTGCAAATGAATTAGATGGTTATTTCATCAATGTTGACGGCTCATCAATGATGAGTAAATGGTTAGGTGAGGCAGAAAAAAATGTTTCAAAATTATTTAAAATGGCTCGTGGTTATGCCGAAAGAGAGGGAAAACCTGTAATTTTATTCATTGATGAACTCGATTCACTTTTGGGCGAACGTACAAACGAGATTGGCGGCGAAGTAAGATCTAGAAACCAATTTCTAACTGAAATAGATGGAATCAACGGTAAGGGTAAAGATATGCAATTGTATGTGATTGGCGCAACTAACAAACCATGGAGTCTCGATCACCCATTTTTACGTAGATTCCAGAAAAGAATCTATGTTTCATTACCTGAAAGTAGAGTACGCACCCATACATTGGCATCTATTTTTGATGGTTATAGTGCAAGTGATATTAAAGACATATGTCAAGCTGTTCAACTGAAGGTCGTTAATGAAATGTTCAGTACGCCAGCATATAATGAACCAGTAGCTGGGGAAAGGCAATCTGAACCACGCGGTATAACAATGAAGGATTTCAGAGAAACCATGGCAAGAAGAAAACCTAGTGTTTCTATGGATATGATAAGAGCATACTACAAATGGAGCGAACAATTCAAAGCATTGTAGCTCTGAAATTCACCAAAAATACATCAAAACTATTTTTACAAAAACTTAAATTCCTTTTCTGAACCACTTTTCGAGGGTCACAATAACTACAAAAGAATCCAAACATGCAAACAAGTTTGGAAAACTGATCTTAAGTGATGGCTCTGTTTTTGACGGTATGGGATTTGGTTATTCTGGGCTTAGTTTTGGCGAAATTGTATTTAATACAGGCATGGTTGGCTATACTGAAACGCTTACAGATCCCTCTTATGCTGGTCAAATTGTTACCCTAACTTACCCATTAGTTGGAAATTATGGGGTTCCTGATCCCACACTGAAAACTGATGGAGTACCCAAGTTTTTTGAATCAGATAAAATTCAGGTCCGAGGACTAGTAGTTCATGAACTATCTCTAATGGCTAGTCATTGGAATCTCACTATGACCCTTGATGAATGGATGTATAATGAAAAAATCCAGGGAATTTCGGGTGTTGATACACGTGCATTAACTAAAAAATTAAGGGAATCAGGTGTTATGATGAGTGCACTGGTTGTTTCTGAAAATGAAATTGATGAAAATGATATTAAAAATCAGCTAAAATCTGCCCCAAATTATAATAACGAAAAATTCATGAATTCAGTTTCCACTGAAAAGGTGGAGAAATTTGGCAATGAATCAGAAAATATTATTCTAGTTGATACAGGTGCAAAAAATGCAATTATTCGAAATATTCATGACATAGGATACAATACTATCAAAGTTCCTTGGAATACAAGTATTGAAGAAATTTTAAAACATAAACCCAAAGGGGTTGTAATAAGTAATGGTCCAGGCGACCCTGAGAATTGCCAAGAGACTATTTCCACTGCTAAATCATTAATTCAAAAAAATATTCCAACATTGGGGATTTGTCTTGGTGCACAAATTTTAGCAGCAGCAGGTGGCGCTCAAACATACAAACTAAAGTATGGGCATAGAGGTCAAAACAAACCATGCGTAAATCTAGATAACAATCAAGTCTATGTCACTAGTCAAAACCATGGATATTGTATAAATCCTGATTCATTAAGCAGCACTGAATTTGATTTATGGTTTTCAAATGTGGATGATAAAACTGTGGAAGGCATTAAACATAAAAACAAAAAATGTATTGCAGTTCAATTTCATCCAGAGGCATCACCAGGACCAATCGGAGAAGCAGGCGAAAGTCGATGAATCGACCGTCAATTCGACTACTCCGGAAGCCAATGCCTCAAAGCAATCCACGAAGATGGACTAAAGAGTGTGCTAATCAACCCAAACATTGCAACAATTCAAACTGATACTAGGTTTGCTGATCAAGTTTACCTTTTGCCAGTTACTCCACAATATGTTGAATCAATAATTGAAAAGGAAAGACCTGATGGCATCATGTTAAGCTATGGTGGTCAGACTGCACTAAACTGTGGTGTAAAAGTAGATGAAGCTGGAATATTGAAAAAATATGGCATATCAGTTTTGGGAACACAGGTTCCAGGAATCATGGCAACAGAAGATAGGCAGAAGTTCAAGGATTCGATGGTTGATTGTAATGTCCCAGTTTTAAAAAGTAAAACAGTACACACATTTGATGACGCAAAAAAAGTGGCAGAAAATTTAGGCTACCCTGTCATTGTCAGAGTTGCATACACACTTGGTGGAAAGGGTGGTGGTGTTGCATTTAATGAGATAGAATTACATGAAATTGCTGGTCGTGGACTAGCAGCAAGCCTTGTTGGTCAAATACTGATTGAGGAATATGTTGGTGATTGGAAACAAATCGAATATGAGGTTATGCAGGACTATTCAAAAAATAATGTAATAGTATGTAATATGGAAAATGTACTTTCAATGAGGGTTCATACTGGTGATAACATAGTTGTTGCACCATCTCAGACAATAGATAATCATGAATATCATATGTTAAGATCTGCAGCATTACGAGCAACAAAACACGTTGGAATCGTTGGAGAATGCAATATTCAGTTTGCATTAGACCAAGCTTCCGATAAATATGCTGCAATTGAGATTAATCCCAGACTATCACGTTCTTCTGCGCTGGCAAGTAAGGCTACTGGATATCCATTGGCATACATGTCTGCAAAGATAGGACTTGGTTATTCATTGCCAGAATTAGTTAACACTATCACAAAAAAGACCACTGCATGTTTTGAACCAGCCTTGGATTACATAGTATGTAAACATCCAAGATGGGATTTTACAAAATTTGAACTTGCCAACAGGAATCTAGGCCCTACTATGAAATCTGTTGGAGAAGTAATGGCAATTGGAAGGAACTTCGAGGAAGTGTTACAAAAATCAATCAGGATGCTTGATATAGGAAGGGATGGTCTTGTCTTAAATCGTCAAAATGGTGAATCATTTGATAATGAACAGATTGAGGAGCATCTACAAACACCTGATGATAATATTTTGTATTATGTTGTAGCAGCACTCCATAAGGGAATATCAATTGATAAAATTTACCAATTATCAGCAATTGATCCATGGTTCTTAAAGAAAATTAATAATATTGTTGAGATAGAGAGGAAACTTAAAGCATCAACACTTGATCACAAACTTTTGTCAGATGCAAAAAAATTTGGATTTTCTGATAAGCAGATTGGCAGAGCCACTAAGAAGGAGGAATTGGAAATAAGAAAAATTCGAAAAGATCTTGGTGTTGTACCTGTAGTAAAACAGATTGACACACTAGCGGCGGAATGGCCAGCTCAAACCAACTATCTCTATCTTACGTATGGCGGCACAGAAAATGATATTTCAGTTACGAAGAAAGATAATGGTGTTATTGTTCTTGGTGCTGGTCCTTACCGCATAGGTAGCAGTGTAGAATTTGATTGGGGAACTGTGAATATGGTTTGGGGACTTCAGGATGGTGGTCAAAAAAATGTATCAGTGGTAAATTGTAATCCTGAAACTGTATCAACTGATTATGATATATGTAGCAGGCTTTACTTTGAGGAACTTACACTTGAACGAATTTTAGACATATCAGAATTTGAGCAACCGTCTGGAATTGTTACATCTGTTGGAGGTCAAACAGCAAATAATCTTACACCAAAATTAGCTAATAATGGGATTACACTTGTTGGAACAAGTGCTGACGATGTGGATAGAGCCGAAAATCGTTCAAAGTTTAGCCAAATTTTGGATAGTTTACACATATCTCAACCATCTTGGCAGGCATTTACGAATATCACAGATGCTAAAAACTTTGCATTAGAAGTTGGTTATCCAGTATTGGTAAGACCATCATACGTGCTTAGCGGTGCGGCAATGAAGGTAGTGTGGTCACAGTTCACCTGATCACCCAATTGTAATTACAAAATTCATGCTTGACGCATTAGAAGTTGATGTGGATGGTGTCTGTGATGGAGAAAATGTGGCAATTGGTGCAATAGTCGAACATATCGATAGTGCTGGCGTCCATTCTGGAGACGCCATGATGTGTATACCACCTTGGCGACTGAGCAACAAGATCATTGAAAATATTACTGATTCTACAAACAGAATTGCTAAAGAATTCAATATCAGGGGACCATTTAATTTACAATTTTTAGTTAAAGATGAGCAGGCGTATGTTATAGAGCTGAATATACGTGCATCACGTTCTATGCCGTTTGTTTCTAAGTTTACTAAAATGAATATAATTGGTCTAGCAGCACAAGCTGTACTTGGTAAGAAAATTTCCAGCATACCTCAGGAGACGTGGGCCAATACTGGCATGCATGGAATAAAAGTTCCGCAGTTTTCTTTCATGCAACTTGAAGGAGCGGATATTGTATTAGGAGTTGAAATGCAATCAACTGGAGAAGCAGCGTGCTTCGGAAATAGTTTCTATGATGCATTATCAAAAGGGCTCACATCAGTTGGGTATAATCTACCAAAAACTGGTTCAGCATTAGTCACAATAGGCGGTGTAGAAAATCGAGAGAAACTTCTTCATACATCTGCTTTATTAAAAAATTTGGGGTTCAAAATTCTTGCAACAGAGACAACAGCAGAGTTTCTATCAGAGAAACTTGGTGATGTCACAGTGGTTCATAAAATAAGCGAGCCAGAAAGGAAACCAAATATTTCTGATTTACTTCATGAGAAAAAAATTGATTTTATTATAAATATTCCTAGTACATCAACCCTAGAAAAATATGTTGGAATGCTTTATGATGAATACCAAATACGAAGAAAGTCATTAGAATTAGGAATTCCAGTTCTTTCAACAATTGAATTAGCTGAATCATTTGTTAAAACATTAGAATGGTTACAAAAAAATGAAACATCAAAAAATTCTTTGCAACCATATATGGATGGTTAAATCACAGAAGATAGTAACTGTTCATCACCTATTATCATTCCATCAAGTGTCACAATTTTTGCCTTTATTACATCCATTTTTTCAATTATGGGTGAAATTGATTTTTTATAGAATTTTTTTTGTGTTGTGTAGAGATACTTGTTAAATGATGGCAGTATGATCAATTCTAATTCTCCTGATTTAGAAACGAATATTTTTTGTTTCTCACATTTGATTGATGCCCACACTCGTTCACCATTAATGAGTGATTCTTCTTGAAAGAAAACTGGATGAACATGACCCATGACAATTGTATTAACCTGTGAAAAATTTTCTGTCGGCATCGTATGTCCGTGCGTTAAAAGTATATCATCAATAATAATTCCCTTTGAACCAGCAACTGTTATTCCATTTGGTATTAGTTTTTCTATATTTGCATCATGATTTCCTGGAACTAGAGTAGTATCAATTAGTTTATTCATATTTTCAAAAAAAACTGGTACTGTATCCCACTCTGCTTTTGTTATGGATTTGATTCCAGATTTTACATCACCAAGTAGAATTAGTGAGTCAGGTTTAGTTTTGGTTATTAGATGTTCAACATCATTCATAATTTCATTCACGGGCTTGTTTTTTCCTAAGAATACGTTGTTTAATGCCAGTTTACTTTCAAAGCCTAAATGTAAATCTGTGATCACTAAACTTTTTTCATCGCTATCAATTATTAGTGCTGGATATCCAGAGACGATTTTAGTCTGAGCCATTAACAATATAATTATCCAATTTAATTAAATTCTTGTGGATTCACAATTTAAGAAAATAGATTCATTGTTATCTGAAAAGCGTATTAAATTACATACTTTTGAGCCAAGTAATAGGAAGATTTGGACGGTTGTGGGAACAGATAGAGAATATTGGTTTAATCCAGATTTAGGTTTCTGTTCTTGTCCTGGTTATTATTTCAATAACAAATGTTATCATTTAGAATTTTTTACACTTGCTAAAACTAAGAATCAGATAGAATTAATCACATTTTCAGATGACGAATACGAGTCTTTTATCAACAGTTTGATTTCTGAATTATAATTCATAGACGAATTATTTTAATAACAATTTTTTATGCAGATGAAACCTCTTTCTTTAGAATCCTGAAGCCCAAATTTATCTGGAAGAATTGCTACCTTGTATTGCATTTCATCATCATATGGAATATCAAATTGTGTTGTAACGGTAGCAGAACTTCCTGGTAAAAGATCTATTACTGATAATTCTTCTATTATATCTGATCCAGCATATCCTATAAACACTGCATCATATTTTTCCTCATCTACATCATAGAGGTAAAATTGTCCACCAGTAATTCTTACAGTTTCCGTGCCGATATTATGTGCCGTGATTTGAATTTGGAAATAAACGCCTTCAGCTGTTTCACTAGTTGCCAGTCCCTTTGCTGCTTGTGTTTCTGCAAATTCTTTATACTCTTCCGTTTTTTCTAGATTTTCATAGTTTCCAACATGTATTATATCGAATTTAATGTTACCAACTGTTATTTGATTTCCTGGTTCTCCGGTTATTGTGACCGTTTGAGTATCTAAAAATAAATACATTGAAACACAAATGGAACCAATAACTATTCCTAGCATGATGAATGTCCCTATACCTGCCATCTTCTACATTTTGATTGATTATGATTCTTTAAAGTTATTTCTTGAAAAGTATGTACATTCTTACTCCTATAACAGAGGCTATTATACCAACCATACATGCTGCTAGTAATACCATACCAATAGGGTCACCACTTGTATGAAACATTGTTAATTGGATCCACTTTTTCTCCTTTTACGAAGAAGTTGAGTAATAACAGCCAATGCGATAACCGCAGCAATCCCTAGACCATAAGGCCAGAATGATGGTTCTGCCATATTGATACTACAACATACTATCTTTTGAGTCTAACTAGATAGATTTTCTAGCATAGAAATGCTATACTTTACATAGAAACATAGACGAAATACATCAATGAAGGCTGCAGTAGTAAAAGGTAACTCTACTATAGAAATTAAAAATATCGAAAAACAATCACTTGGTTCAGGTGATATACTAGTTCAAATGCGTGCTTGCGGAATTTGTGGGTCTGACGTTGAAAAAGTATTTGGAAAATATGGGCAACCATCAATGAGACTTGGGCATGAACCGGCGGGAATAATAACACAAGTTGGAACAGAAGTTTCAGACTTTAATGTTGGTGATCGTGTATTTACACACCATCATGTTGCATGTTATTCGGATGATTGCCATGAATGTAGTCATGGTAATGAAACAATGTGTAAAAAATACTATGAATCAAATCTTGAACCGTGTGGACTTGCTGATGAATATCTCGTACCGGAATGGAACATAAAACATGGTGGTGTAATAAAAATTCCTGACGATATGTCATTCGAAGAGGCTGCAATGATTGAACCACTTGCATGTTGTATTAGAGCCTGGAATAAGGTTACATACAAAAATAATGATAGTGCTGCCATACTTGGTATTGGACCAACTGGAATAATGCATGCAATGCTTGCAAAATTATATGGATTTGGTAAGATATTTTGTTTAGATTTGAACGAATTTAGATTAGATTTTGCAAAAAAATTTGAAGTCATAACAATCAATTCGGGGAACGCTAATGCATTGGAACAAATAAAATCTGAAACTACAAATCAAGGAGTTGATGTCGCCATCGTAGCCACCAGTAGCTTGAATGCATTAAAGGATGCAATTAGTTTAGTTAGAAAAGGTGGAACAATTGTTATGTTTGGTGTGCCAAGTAAGGGTGCAAATATCGAACTTGATATGAGTGAAGTATACTCAAAGGGCCTTACCATCGTTAATTCTTATGCAGCATCTGATTTTGACACTAAGGATGCAGTTGATAAGATATCAAATAAACAAATTAACGTGTCCCAATTAATTACGCATAAATACAATTTAGAGGAGTGCCAACAGGCGTTTGCGCATGCTAAATCAGGTGATAATGCTATGAAAATAATCATTAGTAATTGAGAAAGGCTTAAGAAGGCAAATTGTTTTTTGTGAAATCGAAGTAAAATGGATTGGGGAGTTATTTCCTTGGCCCTACTGAAAAATTAGAAATTCCTAAAAAAACAATTACACCGATCCTCAAGTATTGTGATTCAATAATGCTTACTAGAGGTGTACAAAGAACATCTGTCGATTCAAAATCTCCTGTACCAATTGTGTTAAGAGTGTCTGGTGGGTCTAGCATCATTGGAGAGGATTTGTCAAACGAGCAGATCACTGTAAGTATTAAAGATGCAATTAAACTGAATGCTTCTGCGTTAGCCATGTCAGTGTTTGTTGGTTCAAAGTATGAACAACAAACAATTGTTAATCTTGGAAAATTGGTTAATGAGGCGGTCGAATATGACATTCCAGTTCTTGCAGTTACTGCTGTTGGAAAAGAAATTGGACAAAAAGACGCACGATATTTGTCATTAGCGTGTAGAATTGCAGCTGAGCAGGGAGCACATATTGTTAAGACATACTATTGTGAAAATTTTGAAAAGGTTGTAGAATCATGCCCTGTACCAATAATTGTTGCTGGTGGGAAAAAAATACCAGAACGTGATGCACTTGAATTGACGTATAACTCAATCAAGGGCGGTGCTGTGGGAGTTGATATGGGACGAAATATTTGGCAATCAGAAAACCCAGTTCCTATGATCCGTGCAGTTCGTGCTATAGTACATGGA
>LUMV01000753.1_pt1 | contig 10626 bp, 8 predicted proteins | sample 729731 | NCBI WGS metagenome assembly LUMV01 (sample SAMN03860301, study PRJNA289734) | marine metagenome | biome: seawater column; feature: ocean; material: water; isolation source: Red Sea water column Station 192 - depth 200m | place: Saudi Arabia: Red Sea | collected 2011-10-15 | depth 200 m
CGGGTGAGCTGGACGAAGCGACCAAACAGGCGCTGTCCGAATGGGAGCGGATTCCGGCCACGCGCGTAGTCACCATTCCCGAGAATTGGGGCGAGGTCGACTACGTCTCAATCCCCGAAGATACCGCCGCGAAGGCTAAGATGGAACGCCTCGGCTACACCTCGCTCGACGAGAAGCTTGCCGAACGCTTTCACACGACGATCGATGTGCTGAAGCAGCTCAATCCCAATGGCCGACCGGCCGGCATGGAGGGACAGGGCACGGCCTCGCCGACGCCCAGTTCGACTGCCACTGCGACTCCGACCCCGACTCCGACTTCGAGCGCGTCCGGCTCCAGCGCGCAGACCGCCCAGGCAGCGGCGGAAAGCTTCTTCCGCCCCGGCCAGCGTATCCGCGTCCCCAATATCGGCGGTGACCGGATCGAACCTGGCGCGATCGCCGATCGCGGCTGGCAGAGAACGCTCGCCGCGCTGGGCGTCGGTAGCGACCAGCCCGAAGTGGACCGCATCGTGGTCAGCAAGGCAGGCAAAACCTTGAAGGCCTATCAGGGCGACAAGCTCGTCGCGCTTTTCACGGTCAGTTCCGGGTCCAGTCAGTTTCCGCTGCCCATCGGCGAGTGGGATATCGAGGGCGAAGCCTATAACCCGACCTACAGCTACGATCCGGAAGTCCTCGGCGACGGGGAAGGCGAAACCTATCAATTGCCGCCGGGCCCCAACGGACCGGTCGGCGTCGTCTGGATCGATCTCAGCAAGGAACATTACGGGATTCACGGCACGCCGGATCCCGAAACCATCGGCCGTGCGCAATCGAGCGGCTGCGTCCGCCTGACCAATTGGGATGCGGCGCGGTTGGCTGGCATGGTGTCGCAATCGACGCGGGTGATATTCGAAGCGTGACGGCATCGCCGGTGCAGGCTATCGTCATGCAATGAAGTTCGCCGATCGCATACTCACTGTCATCATCACCGCCACGGTCACCAGCATGGTCTGGATCGTGGCGGGTGGTAGCCTGATCGAGAATGCGGGCAGCGACAGCCAGCTCGAAAAGACAAGCCCCGCCAAGGCTGCACCGAGCCCCAGCCCGGATCCCGGCCCGAGCGATCCAGCCTCGTCAGAGCAGGCAGGTCTCGAAACCCCGATTTCGGATCAGGCGCGCAACGCCGCGGCACTCAACACCAGAGTCGCGCGCGCACCGGCGGAAGAATCGACCGCCGGCCTGTTGATCCCGGTACTGAACGTGAAGCCGAGCGATCTGAGCGATACGTTCACCGATTCGCGCGGTGGAGGCACGCGCTTGCACGAGGCAATCGACATCATGGCTCCGCGCGGCACCAGCGTGGTGGCCGCCGCTCCCGGCACGATCGAACGCCTGTTCCGGTCCGATGCGGGCGGCAACACGATTTATGTCCGCTCGTCAGATGGCGAAACGATCCATTATTACGCCCACATGGACGAATATGCCGAGGGTCTGCGCGAAGGGCAGCGCGTGCGGCGCGGGCAGCGGCTGGGCACGGTCGGCAGCTCCGGCAACGCTTCGCCCGAAGCGCCGCATCTCCATTTCGCCATCCTCCAGACGACGCCCGACGCCGAATGGTGGGAGCCGGCCAACGCGATCAATCCGTACCCGATCCTCTCGCAGCGATAGGTTTCAGCGCGTCGCCCGATTGCAGCGCACGCGGCCCAGCGTCCCGTCGGACTTCACCTGCTGCAAGAGCCCGCCGGACACGCGCCGCAATCGCATGTCCTTGAGCGGGCCGCGCGTGAAAACCATCGTATCGCCGTCCAGCAGGTAGATACCCTTGCCGGACTTATGGACATAGCGCGAGGCGCTGGTGATACGGAAAGACAGATCCGGGACCGGAACGTAAGCCTGGCCCTGGGCATCGCCGGGAAGGGCGCATTGATAGCGGCCCTGCGGCAGAACGCCGATATCGCGTGCGGCCGCACGGCCTGTGGTCGGAACGAGCGTGGCGAAAAGGGCCATGATGATTGGGATGGGGCGAACCGTCATCCCTCCGATATAGGCCATCGCGCCGCCCCATGCCACCTATCCGGCGCTCGCCAGGATGACCCATACGGCGCGCAGGGTTTCGCCAGCCTTGTTGTTCGACGCATGCTCGGCTAAGCGCGCGCCATACTTGCACGGGCAATCCATCGGCCCGGCACAGACGAAGGCATATCCCATGAAGATCAGCGGCGTGGACATCCGTCCCGGCAACATTCTCGAATATGAAGGCGGCATCTGGAAAGTCGCCAAGATCCAGCATACCCAGCCGGGCAAGGGCGGGGCCTACATGCAGGTCGAGATGAAGAACCTGCAGGACGGTCGCAAGACGAACGTCCGCTTCCGCAGCGCCGACACGGTCGAGAAGGTGCGGCTCGACACCAAGGACTACCAGTTCCTCTACGAAGACGGCGACATGCTCGTGTTCATGGACCAGGAAACCTGCGAGCAGATCATGCTGCCGAGCGATCTCCTCGGCGATGCGCGTCCGTTCCTGCAGGACGGAATGCAGGCGAAGCTCGAATTGTGGGAAGAAAAGCCCATCAGCGTCGAACTGCCTTCGCAGGTCGAGGCCACCATCGTGGAAGCCGACGCCGTGGTGAAGGGGCAGACCGCTTCGTCCAGCTACAAGCCCGCCGTGCTCGACAATGGCGTGCGCATCATGGTCCCGCCGCATATCGAAAGCGGCACGCGGATCGTGGTCGACGTGTACGAACAGAGCTACGTCGGCAAGGCGAGCTAGGACTTTATCATGGCAGCGATTTCCGGTCTCATCCGGGTAATGGAAAAGGCCGCGCGCAAGGCGGGTGGCCGGATGCGGCGCGACTTCGGCGAGGTCGAGCACCTTCAGGTCAGCCAGAAGGGCCCGGCCGATTTCGTCAGCAAGGCGGATATGCGTGCCGAACGCACTTTGTACGACGAATTGCTGGCCGCGCGTCCCGATTGGGGCTTCGTGCTGGAAGAAGCGGGCGTCATCGAAGGCGATCCCGACAAGCCGCGCTGGATCATCGATCCGCTCGACGGGACCAGCAATTTCATCCACGGCATTCCCCATTTCGCGATCTCCATCGCGGTGCAGGAACCCAAATTGGGCGGCGGCGGATGGGGCGATGTGACTGCCGGGGTGGTCTATCAACCGATCACCGACGAGACGTTCTGGGCGGAAAAGAGCCGGGGCGCCTGGCTCCACGATGCGCGCCTGCGCGTGTCCGGCCGTCGCAATCTCAGCGAATCGCTGGTCGCCACCGGCATGCCGTTTCAGGGCCACGGCGATTTTTCCGAATGGACCAAGATCTTCGCCGCGATCGGCCCGCAGGTTGCGGGCATTCGCCGCTTCGGTGCCGCATCCCTCGATCTCGCCTGGCTTGCCGCCGGGCGTTTCGACGGGTTCTGGGAAAGCGGCCTCAACGATTGGGATACGGCGGCGGGCTGCCTGATCGTGCGCGAGGCGGGCGGTTTCGTCAGCGATTTCCGTGGGCGATCCATGCCGATCCATTCCGATCAGGTTTTGGCCGCAAACGATGCGCTGCATTCCAAACTGCACAAGCTGCTGGTCGGCGCGCTCAAGAAGTAAGTCTTCGCGCAAAGGGGAGGATTGTGTTCCTCCCTCCTCTTCGCTATCCGCGCCGCTTCCGTGCCTCCGTGGCGGAATTGGTAGACGCGCTCGACTCAAAATCGAGTTTCTAACGAAGTGCCGGTTCGAGTCCGGCCGGGGGTACCATTCCTGTAGCGCTACCGCTGCGCTGCATGAGCGCTGGATTACCATTCCTGTAGCGCTACCGCTGCGCTGCATGAGCGCTGGATTTAAGCCGCTATCGCTTCTCTGCCTGAGCGGGTTTTTTCTGCGCTACCGCGCCGCGCGCTACTTGAGCGCGGTCATGCGCCACCGCGCTGCGCGGAACTTCCGCACCACCGAAGCTTAATCTCTTGCAATCGCTGCGCGCGCCTGTGATCCACCGTCGCGAGCAATGCCGGGTATCCCTTCCTTCCATGCCATCGCCGCCATGGCGGTCACCATCGCGATGTTCGTCGGCTTCGCGCGCGGACGGCTGTCGGTCGAGATCGTGTCTCTGCTCACCATCGCAGCGATCGCGGTGGGCCTGTATTTCTTCCCGCTCGACGGGACCAGCCCGACCGACGGGCTGGTGCTCACCTTCGGCGGCTTCGGCCATTACGCGCTGATAACGATCTGCGCCCTTATGATCATGGGGCGGGGTCTCGTCGTCACCGGCGCGCTGGAGCCGGCGGCGCGCTTTCTCGAACGCCTTTTCAAGATCAATCTTCAGCTCGGCCTGCTGTTTTCGCTGGTGGTCACCTTCTTCCTGTCGATGGGCGTCAACAACACGCCGGTTCTGGTGCTGTTGCTGCCGATTTTCGTCGCGCTGGCGCAGCGCGGCGCACTTCCCGCCTCGAAGACTCTGATTCCGCTCAACGCTGCATCGCTGATGGGCGGGCTGGCGACGACGATCGGAACCTCGACCAATATTCTCGTCGTCTCGATCGCGGTCGATCTCGGCATGCCGCAGATGGGCGTGTTCCATTTCACGCCCATCGTGCTGGCGGCATCGCTCGTGGCGCTGCCTTACGTCTGGCTGGTGATGCCGCGCATGCTGGGGGACAATCGCGTGATCGAGGCCGCTGCCCTGCGCCGGTTCGAAACGCGGCTGCGCGTATCGGAGGATTCCCCCCTCAACGGCCGCCCGCTTGCCGAAATCGCGTCGCGCCTGCCTGCCGATATCGAATTTCACGATGTGCCGCGCGGCTTGCTGCGTCCGCAATCGCGCCTGCGCATGACGGGGACGCATGCCGCGATCGAGGAAGCGATGCGCGTGCTGCGAGGCGATGCGGCGCCCAGCTGGGTGATCGACCGCATCCGCCGCAAGGCGAGCGATACGCGCGAGGATATCTCGGTGGTCGAAATGACCGTCACGGCGGATTCGCGCCTCATCAATCGCACCTTGCCGAGCTCGGGCATTGCCGACCTTTACGGTCTGCGCATCGCGGAAGGCGATGTCCTGCTCGTCATGGGCATGTCGGAGGAATTGCAGGCCTTTGCGAGCGGGGACAGCCTGCTGACGCTGGAAGGCAAGCGCGAGCTGCCGCGCCGTTCAAAAAGGATCCTGGCGGCAGGGATCATGGGCGTTTCGGTCGGCGCGGCATCGATCGGATTGCTGCCGATCGCGATTTCGGCCCTCGCCGGTGCGATCGCCATGTTCCTAACCGGTTGCGTCAAGTTCGACCGGGTGGGCCGGGCCCTGTCGGCGCAGGTCATCGTCCTGATCGCGGCGAGCATCGCGCTCGGCCGCCTGATCGACGACAGCGGAGCGGCTTTGTGGCTGGGGCAGGTGCTGTCCTACGGGCTGCAATATCTGTCGCCCGCCATGACACTCGCTGCGATCATGTTGTTCGTGACCGTGCTGACCAATTTCGCCAGCAACGCGACCGCCGCCACCGTCGGCACGCCCATCGCCTTCGCCATCGCCAGCCAGTTGGGCCTGCCTGCCGAACCGCTGGTGCTGGCCGTGCTGTTCGGCTGCAATCTGTGTTACGCCACGCCTATCGCCTATCAGACCAACATGCTTATTATGGCCGAAGGGGGTTATGCTTTCGGCGATTACGTCAAGACGGGGGTGCCGCTGGTGCTCATCATGGTGACGGCGCTGTCGGTCAGTTTGCAGGTGGTCTACGGATTGTAGGGCGCGCGTCTGTAGGGAGGCGAGGTTTTCGGCACCGGTTTCGCTTTCCTACATGCCCGGTTTCGGCATAGGATCGGGCATCGGCTTCGGCTCGCTGCGTCGAAATTGCATGGGGAATGGGCGGGCGTCGAAAGTCACGGAAAATCGATATTAGCGTTTGATTTAAACAGGTTGAAGAAGTGTGCGCGGGGCAAACCGTGTCAACGGGCCGACTTGCAAGCGAAAGGAACAGGGGCATGAAACTGAACGGAACACTCTTCGCCGGGATCGCAGCGCTCGCGCTGGTCGCTCCCGGTGCGGCTGCGGCGCAGGATCTGCGCGCCGGGGTGGCTGAGGACATGCCCGAACTGATGGAGCTTTACCGCGATCTCCACGCCAACCCGGAATTGAGCTTCGAAGAGCATAAGACCGCTGCCAAGCTGGCCAAGCGAATGCGCGATCTCGGCTTTGAGGTGACCGAAGGCGTGGGCCGGACCGGGGTCGTGTCCGTCATGAAGAATGGCGAGGGGCCGACCGTGCTGCTGCGCGCCGATATGGACGGGCTTCCCGTGGTCGAACAGACCGGGTTGCCCTTCGCGTCCGAAGTCGTGGCGACGCCCGCGAGCGGCGTGACTACAGGCGTCATGCATGCCTGCGGGCACGACACCCATATGGCCGGATTTATAGGCGCGGCGCAGCAGCTGGTCGATCACAAGGATCAGTGGCAAGGCACGCTCGTCATGGTGCTGCAGCCCGCCGAGGAGCTGGGGCTGGGCGCACTCGCCATGCTGGAGGACGGGTTATATACGCGCTTCCCCAAGCCCGATTACGCGCTGGCTTTCCATGACGCCGCCGCTCCGGCTCCTGCCGGAACGATCGGCTACACGCCAGGCTATGCGCTCGCCAATGTGGACAGCGTCGATATCACCGTGAAGGGGGTGGGCGGCCATGGTGCCTATCCGCACACAACCGTCGATCCGATCGTGCTGGCGAGCAATATGGTCATGCAGTTCCAGACCATCGTCAGCCGCAACAGCTCGCCGCTCGATCCGGCGGTGATTACCGTCGGCAGCTTTCATTCCGGCGCCAAGCACAACATCATTTCGGACGAGGCGAAGCTGCAGCTGACGGTGCGCAGCTATTCGGACGAGAGCCGCACGCTGCTGCTCGACGGTATCCGGCGCGTGGCGCGCGGCGCCGCGATGACGGCGGGTCTGCCGGAAGAGCTGATGCCGGTGGTGACGGTGGAGGATCCCTACACCCCGTCCACCTTCAACGATCCCGATTTCACGCAAGCGCGCGCCGCCGCTTTTCGCGAACGGTTTGGCGAGGAGCGGGTGATGGAATGGCCAGCCGTGATGGGGGGCGAGGATTTCAGCCAGTTCCGCCGCGCCGCGCCGGACGATGTGGAATCGATGATCTTCTGGATCAGCGGTACGCCCGCGCCGATGCTTCAGGCCTTGAAGGAAGATGGCACGCCTCTGCCTTCGCTGCATTCGCCTTATTGGGCACCCGATGCGGAAGCCGTGATCGCCACCGGGGCGGAAGCGCTGGCAGGTGCTGCGATGGACCTGATGCCGCGCGGATAAAGTAACGGCCGCCGGAGCGCTTGGGGTCGCTCCGACGGCCGCTTTCTCCTCCCCAGGAGAAATTTTGAAAGGGTTTTAGCCAGCGTCGGGCACGTAGGTGCCGAGGCGGTGGTGCAGGGCGTTTATCTTCGCCAGTTCCTCACGATCCTCGGTCTGGCGGGCATGGCTCGTAAGCGCGGCACGCAGCAGGCGGAAATCGGCGGTCGAGAACAGGGCGCGGGCGCGGCCTGGTTCCGTCTTGGGCGCTTCTTGTGTCATAGTGGTCATCCTTTCGCTCCCCGGCTTATGCAGCCTCGAACTGGTCCTCCGAGGCTGCCGGTCAGGCAGCCTCGAATTGGTTCCCCGGGTCTGCCGGTCAGGCAGCCTCGAATTGGTTCATCGTGTTGTCCTTGCCGCCGGCCTTCAGGGCCGCTTCGCCGGCAAAGTATTCCTTGTGATCGTCCCCGATGTCGGAGCCGGCCATGTTCTGGTGCTTCACGCAGGCGATACCCTGGCGGATTTCCTCGCGCTGCACCTGCTTGACGTAGCCGAGCATGCCTTCCTCGCCGAAATAGCGCTTGGCGAGGTTGTCGGTGCTGAGCGCCGCCGTGTGGTAGGTCGGCAGAGTGATCAGGTGATGGAAGATTCCCGCCTCGCGCGCCGCGTCCTTCTGGAAGGTGCGGATGCGCTCGTCGGCTTCCTGGGCCAGATCGGTGCCATCGTAATCCACGCTCATCAGGCGATCGCGATCATAGGCGGAGAGATCCTTACCTTCCTCGGCCCAGGCATCGTACACCTGCTGGCGGAAGTTCAGCGTCCAGTTGAAGCTGGGCGAGTTGTTGTAGACCAGCTTCGCGTTCGGGATCACTTCGCGGATACGGTTCACCATCCCGCCGATCTGGCCGATATGCGGCTTCTCGGTCTCGATCCACAGCAGGTCGGCCCCGTTCTGGAGCGCGGTGATGCAGTCGAGCACGCAGCGGTCCTCGCCCGTTCCGGAGCGGAACTGGTAGAGATTGCTGGGCAGGCGCTTGGGCGTCATCAGCTTGCCATCGCGGCTGATAAAGACCTGGCCGTTGGTGATGTTGGCGGGATCGACCTCATCGCAATCGAGAAAGGCGTTGTACTGGTCGCCCAGATCGCCCGGCTCGGTGCTGTAGGCGATCTGCTTGGTCAGCCCGGCACCGAGCGAGTCGGTACGCGCCACGATGATCCCGTCCTCGACGCCCATTTCCATGAAGGCATAGCGGATGGCGCGGATCTTCTGGTGGAAGTCCTCGTGCGGCACGGTGACCTTGCCGTCCTGGTGGCCGCACTGCTTTTCGTCGGACACCTGGTTCTCGATCTGGAGCGCGCAGGCGCCTGCCTCGATCATCTTCTTGGCGAGGAGGTAGGTCGCCTCGGCATTGCCGAACCCGGCATCGATATCGGCGATGATCGGCACGACATGCGTCTCGTAATTGTCGATCGCGTGCTGGATGCGCTGCGCTTCGACCTCGTCGCCCTTTTCGCGCGCCGCATCGAGTTCGCGGAACAGGCCGCCCAGTTCGCGCGCATCGGCCTGCTTGAGGAAGGTGTAAAGTTCCTCGATCAGGGCAGGCACGCTGGTCTTCTCGTGCATCGACTGGTCGGGCAGGGGCCCGAATTCGCTGCGCAGAGCGGCGACCATCCAGCCCGAAAGATAGAGGTAACGCTGCTTCGTGCTGCCGAAATGCTTTTTGATCGAGATCATCTTCTGCTGCGCGATGAACCCGTGCCAGCAACCCAGCGATTGGGTGTAGGCGGCCGGATCGGCATCATATGCTTCCATGTCCTGGCGCATGATCTTCGCGGTGTAACGTGCGATGTCGAGCCCGGTGGGGAAGCGGTTCTGCTGGCGCATACGAGCAACGCTCTCGCTGTCGATGGCATTCCAGGGCGCGCCATTCTGCTGAATGGTCTTGTCGATGGACTGGATCGAATTCTGGTAGGTCATGGTCTGCTCCGGTGTCTGTGAGGATCGAGATGCCATCCCTGCGGCGGGAAAACGAGAAAAACTTACAAACTATCTTGTGATGGTGAGCGCGTTCAGCCATGATCGCCTGTAAAGTTGTAAGGTAATTTACAAATGGCCGATCAGTCTCTGTTTGCCGGACCCGCCCTCCGCCGCCTGCGCAAGCGCGAAGGATTGACACAAGGGGCCATGGCGACCCGCCTCGATATCTCGGCAAGCTATCTCAATCTGCTTGAGCGCAACCGGCGGCCCGTCAGCGCGCGCGTGATGGTGAAACTGGTCGAAGTGTTCGCCTTCGATCCGCGAACCCTGCGCGAAGACGAGAGCATCGGCGGCGTCGATGGACTAATGCGGCGTCTAGCCGACGAGCGCTTTTCGGACCTCGCGATCGATCGCGAAGAGGTCGACGAATTGCTCTCCGCCGCGCCGCACGCCGCTGCTGCGCTCGCGCGCCTTTACGACAACGCACCGCGCGCCGCAGCCGAGCGCGACGATCCGCTGGTCGCCTCGCGCCGCGAAATCGAACGTTGGCGCAACCATTTCGCCGACCTCGACAGCGCGGCCGAACATCTCGCCGACGAGATGCGTCTCAGCCGGGGCGATATCGGGACCGCGCTGACCGAGCGCCTGCGCGAACGGCATCAGCTTTCGGTCCGCATCCTGCCGCGCGAAGTCCTTCCCGATGCCCGCCGCCGCCTCGATCTGCATGCGCGTCAGATACAGCTGTCGGAAATGCTCGGCCCGGAATCGCGCGTTTTCCAGCTGGCTCTCCAACTCGCCCGGCTCGAAATGCGCCAGGACATCGACGCGCTTGCCAAGGGCGCGTCGTTCGAGGACGAGACGGCACGCCGCTTCTTCGCGCGCCATATTGATGCCTATGTCGCCGCAGCTCTGATCATGCCCTATGGTCGCTTCCTGCGCGCCTGCGATGCGACCGGGTACGATCTGCCCGTCCTACAACGCCGGTTCGGCGTAAGCTTCGAACAGCTGGCCCATCGGCTGACGACGTTGCAACGGGTCGGTCAGCGCGGGCTGCCTTTCTTCATGGCGCGGATCGACCGGGCGGGCCAGATTTCGAAGCGTTTCGCGGGCGCGAGCGTTGCGACCTTTCTCGAAGGCGAACATTCATGCCCTCTCTGGATCGCGGCCCGCGCGTTCGAACGGCCTTCGGAACTCCTGTGCCAATCGGTAAGGTTGCAACCCGGTGGCGCAGGCGGGGCAGGCCCATCCCACTGGTTTACGATGGCCCGGATCGTCGGTGCCAGCGGCGGACAGGGTGAGTCGCGCTTTTCCATTGTGCTGGGCATCGATGCGGGACTGGCCGGAGAACTGGCGCAGGCGCGCGGTCATTCGCTCCGACAGGAAGAAGCGGACTGGATAGGTC
>LUMV01000349.1_pt1 | contig 10620 bp, 13 predicted proteins | sample 729731 | NCBI WGS metagenome assembly LUMV01 (sample SAMN03860301, study PRJNA289734) | marine metagenome | biome: seawater column; feature: ocean; material: water; isolation source: Red Sea water column Station 192 - depth 200m | place: Saudi Arabia: Red Sea | collected 2011-10-15 | depth 200 m
TCGCTGAACTGCAAGCCGAAGGACTAAATATCGTAACCGAACTCAGCCCTGCACCAACCTTCTACACCGCAGAGGAATATCATCAAAATTTCTACGCACGCAACCCAACGCAAGGGTATTGCAACTTTTCGATCCCACCGAAACTATCCAAATTGCAAACGAAGTTTCCCGACTTATTTAAAAATGGATAGAATTTTCTATCTGATGAGCAATTAATGCTATGCTCAATCGCTAGTTTAGCAACACTTATTCGTTTTTACATTATGTCGCTCAATGAAAATATTTTTAGGAAAATCAAACAATATGGCAAAACAGTCGAAAAGCCCGCTTTCCAGTCATCCCGAAGCAACTGAAAAAAAACGCTACTTTGAACCTGCACCACAAGACATTGATGTGGAAAACTTCCGTAAAGTGGTTGAAAGCCGCCGTTCAGTGCGTAAGTTCACTGATAAAGCGATCCCTGCCGATGTACTTGATGCTTGTTTAGATTTGGCTTTACTTGCACCAAACTCATCGAATTTACAGCCGTGGACATTCTATGTCGTGCAAAATCCTTCACAGAAAAAAGCCTTAGTCAAAGCTTGTCTAGGTCAGCTTGCTGCAAAGACTGCATCGGAATTGATTGTCTGCGTGGCACGTACCGACCGAATAGACGATATGGCAAAGCGCAACTTGAGTGAATTTCCTTTTCCTGAGGCACCACCTGCAGTACAGAAATATTATCGTTTTATTCCCTACAACTATAAGACAGGCTATTTCAATGCCTTAGGCAACTTTAAGCGTGTTGCATTTACTGCTGCACGAGCTCTAGATAAGCAATTGCCTGTCTCTGCTTTTAACGCTGCCGATGCAAAACTTTGGGCGAGTAAAACCACTGCGCTTGCTTGTGAAAACCTTGTACTTGCTCTACGTGCGTATGGTTTTGACAGTTGTATGATGGAAGGGTTTGATGAACCGCTGGTACGTAAAACTTTAGGATTGAACAACCAACAACATCCTATCATGGTGATTGGTGCGGGTGAGCGCACCAAAGATGGCGTATTCTTCCCACAATATCGTTTTGATCGTAATCTATTTATTCAAAAAGTTTAGAAACTTGATAAAAAAACAGGACGCATTTAGCGTCCTGTTTTTTATGATTTTACTCTAATTTTTACTAACAAAAGATATGTCCGCAAGACCTGCTTCACTCGCATAAGACATGACTTGTGCAACAGAATCATATTTGGCTTCTTTATCAGCCTCTAACATAATTGCAGGCTTTTGAGTTGCTTGACCTTCTGCTTTTAAACGCTGAGCTAATTGATCCAATGTAAGCACTTGTTTATCAATTAAAATTTCATTATTCGCAGTAATCTGAACGCTAACATCTTTTGGTGGTGGCTCTTGGATCTCTGCTGTGGTTTCATTTTCTTCTCCTAAAGAAAATGCCATTATGCTTGACCTCCAGCAAATTGCGTATTGGTCGAATCTGCTTGCGAAGTTTGTGTTACTTTCTTATCTTGCAAGATCGTATCAATCAACAAACCAAGTGCATGGTCATGTAAATCATGTGCCAAAGCACGGTTTTGACGAACACAGATGTTGTACGCCAACACCGCAGGGATCGCAACAGCCAAACCTAGACCCGTCATGATCAAGGCTTCACCCACAGGTGTAGCTACTTGCGCAAGACCTGCTTGACCTGAGCTCCCTACTGCGACCAGCGCATGGAAAATACCCCACACGGTACCGAATAAACCAACAAATGGCGCAATCGATGCAATCGTACCCAGTACAGATACACCTTTATCCGCATCGGTTTTTTCACGTGACATCTGTTGCAAGATGGCTTGCTCTGCCGCTGCTTTACGTTGCTCAAATGGAATACCAGTCAAGCGTGCTTGTAGATTATCCAAAACTGTTTGCATACGTTGTTTGGCATTTTGCTTGAGCTGACGAGTACCCAAAACACGGATAATAAATAATGTCCAGGTGATGATCGACATCGCAAGCAAGATAAAATATAGAGTCTTACTTACCACATCTGCATGTTGCCAATACACTGAAAAGTTCATGACAGAACTCCTTAAATTCAAATATGTTGTCTAAGCCCTGCGGCTGATTACTGTAGTTGGAATGGTTGCTCTGCATAAAAAGGCATTGCGACACCATTTTCGGTATATGGATGAAAGCGAGCAGCTTGTACAGCACGAATCACTTCTTTATCTACTTTTGGACTACCACTTGATTGCTTGATCCGCGCCTTGATTCGACCTGTTTCATCGACATCAATACGAACAACTACCATCGGATTAGTCACATCTTCCAAATCTTTTGCTTTAAGTCGGGGTTTAGGCTTACTTTTCCACGCCACACTCGCTGCATCGCCTAAATTTCGTGGTGATGTATCGACCTCTTTAGGTTGCTCTTGCACAACTTCTTTCGGCTTTTCTTGCACAGTCTGTTTAACCGAAGTAGACGTCGTGACTTTCGACTCTACAAAAGGCATTTCAACCTTTTTCTCAGGTGCTTTTTCTTTCACCTGTTGTACTTTCTCTTTCTTCTTCGGCGGTTCTTTCGGCTTTTCCGCAATCTGAACTTTCTTCGGCTTTGGTTTTTCCTTTGGTGGTTCAGGTTTCGGCTTTGGTGGTTCTGGCTTCGGTGGCTCTGGTAGTGGTTTCTCGACAATCTTCACAAACTTAACCTTCACAGGCGGTGTCGGTTCGATTGGACGCAACTGCATCGGTGGCATATTCGCTAATGCCCACAACGCACCGACGTGTGCAACCAGTACCGTTACCACAGCAATGATGACTTTTTGCTTGTGCTTTGGTTGCTTCGGCTGTGTCTGATTTGGATTGGGAGAAGATCCGACAGATGATTGACCCATCTACGATGTCCTAATATATTTCACAAAAAATTCAACCGATGTAAGATTGCGATCCTCAGCATCGGTTGCTTCAATAAAAGTTGCCTAATGATAAATGAGAAGTGTTTTCATTTTCAACCTTTTTATTGTATTTTCTCTTTTTACAAGCATAAAAAAGCACAACCTCGGCTGTGCTTTTTCTACATATATCTAAGAACCGTGATGATAAAAGTGTAAAAATTTAATCAAAAACTATGGTTTTATTACCATCGACGATCACACGATCTTCCAAGTGCCAACGCACCGCTCTCGCCAATACATTACGCTCTACATCTTCACCGAGCTCACGCAACTGCTCGATACTGTAGTCGTGGCTCACACGCTCCACATCTTGTTCAATGATTGGCCCTTGATCAAGATCAGCTGTGACATAGTGCGCCGTTGCACCGATCAATTTCACACCTTTTTCATAGGCTTGTTTGTAAGGATTTGCACCGACAAAGGCAGGCAAGAATGAATGGTGAATATTAATAATTTTTTGTGGCCATTTTTCCACGAAATCTTCGCTGAGAATCTGCATATACCGTGCAAGTACCAATAGATCATTGCCTTGCATCATCTCGTCAATCTTGGCATAGGCTTCAACTTTATTATCTTTATCAACTGGAACGACATGGAATGGGATACCAAAGCGCTCAACTTTATCTCGTAGTGTTTCATGGTTCGAAATGACTTGGGTAATTTCACAAGGCATTGAGCCACGAGAATGACGCCACAACAGCTCAAGCAAAGCATGATCAACTTTAGACACCAAGATACCGACTTTTTTCACGTCGCTGACGCTATTAAGCTTCCAATCCATTGCATATTTTTCTGCAACGTTTTTGGCAAAAGTTGAGGTCAACGTTTCAAGTCGAGTTGCTAAATGCTCTAGCTCAAACTCAACGCGCATGAAATATTGTCCGCCTTGCGCTTCGGTCGCGTATTGGTCAAGCGCAGTAATATTAGCGCCTTGATGATATAGAAAGCTCGAAACCGCCTGTACGATACCAGGTCGATCTTCACAAGTAATCAAAAGACGTGCTGTATTTTCAGTAAACATATTCATGGTTTAGTTAGATCACAACATGCTAAAAATGGCGCTAGTGTACCGCTTTTTTTCATGCAAATCCGCAATTGATGCGTGTTTTAGTCAGAATCCGCAATTTTTGTAGGTGAATTAGACAATACCGCAAATAAATTCGACCCGCCCATATTGCCCAGTAACTGTTCATAAGTTTCACGACTTTCACCGCGCAAATAAGGTCCTTCTAAAAACACCATCTGACGCAAGGCTTGCCATACCAAGTGTTCAGAATCTTTATCATCTTTTAGATGCCCTGACATATACAAGAAATTTGACCAATTGGTTAGGACGATCCACAAATTGATAATCAGCGCCTCAATCTCAGGCGGTGTCATTTCCATCAAGCCAACATCGACAAAACCCTGATAAATTTTCTGCCCTTGCTTCATCACTTGACTGGCAAAGATCGGATAAAGCTTTTGAAATTCGGGATTCGCCTCAATGAGATGATGAATATCACGGTGTAAAAAGCGATACGACCACAGTTGCTTGCTTAACGACTGAAAATATTGAATTTTATCACTACTCGTCAAATCTCGCCCTTCAGGCATATTCAACACATCAACGGTTTCTTGACGATATTGATCGAACAAAGCCCGAATGACTTCTTGCTTATTGCGATAATGATAGTACAAATTACCAGGACTGATGCCGAGCTCAGAGGCGATATGATTGGTCGTGACCGCTCGCTCTCCTTTTTCATTAAAAAGAGCCAAACTAGTCTGTAAAATTCTTTCCTTGGTTTTAGACGCTTTCAACCGCTTATCCTTAATCTTTCAACATCATCTATTTTGACAATTTATTTCATAAAAACTCGTTTGATGATCACTTGAGATAACTGGTTATTACTTTTTATTACTGTTTTCATCAGCCCTGATAAAAAATTTTCAGGTTAAAAGCTCTGACGAAATCCACTTAATCTAGAAACACCAGTTATCGTCCAGCAATATAGCACAATCCTTGTAGATGCCTTATTACAGCCATTCAAATGCTCAAGTTTTAAATCATCAAATCAACTCATCACACAATTAATCTATCATAGCTTATCGGATATTGCTTGACTATTTAGAGCTTTTACTCTAAAAATAGCGCAACGAATAGTCAATATGGCCACAAAGATATGAACAGCCTCAACAAAAGCCTCAGCAATACTGGATCAGACAAGATCCAAGAAATGCACGACATCCTTGCAGAGCAAAAGCGTGCTTATCGCCGTCATCAATTGCCAACTGTTGCTGAGCGTATTGATCGTTTGACCAATCTACGTGAAGTCTTACTGAAATATCAAGACGACATTGCCGAAGCGATCTCACAAGATTATGGCAATCGTGCTGTAGCAGAAACCAAGATCGGTGAAGTACTGACCTGTGTTGAGCAAACTCATTATTATTCAAAAAATTTAGAAAAATGGATGAAACCATCGAAACGCCAAGTTGGACACATTCACCACCCAGCCAAAGCATGGGTGGAATATCAACCACTTGGTGTGATCGGGATCATTGCACCGTGGAATTATCCGTTGTTACTTTCTGTTGGCCCTTTGATCTGCGCACTCGCTGCAGGCAACCACGCCATGATCAAAATCTCAAGCGCTTCGCCAAAGTTTGGTGCACTATTACAAAAAGCACTCGCAGAAGTCTTCCCAAGTGATTTGGTTTCTGTGGTGAATGGCGGTGGTGCGATTTCTGACGCATTCAGCCATTTAGCTTTTGATAAAATGATTTTTACAGGTTCAACTGAGGTCGGCAAAACCGTAATGCGTGCCGCCTCTGAGAATCTTGTTCCAGTGATTTTGGAGCTCGGTGGCAAATCCCCTGCGATCGTCCATCCTGAAATGTCGATCAAAGATGCGGCGCAACGCCTCGTTGCAGGAAAGTTATGGAATGCAGGCCAGACATGTGTTGCACCAGATTATCTATTCTTGCCACGTGGTAAAACTGCTGAGTTTGTTCAAAGCTTCCGTAGATTTGTCACACATATGTACCCAACGATTCGTGACAATAAAGACTACACCTCGATCATCAATGATAAGCAATATCGTCGCCTACAAGGCTACTTAGAAGATGCCACCGCGCATGGCGCACAAGTCATTGAGATCAACCCAAAACACGAAACTCTGCATGATGTACGCAAAGTCGCACCGACATTCTTAACTAATGTCACGCCTGATATGCAAATCATGCAAAATGAGATTTTCGGTCCAATCATGCCGATCTTTGAATATGACAATATTGATGAAGTAATTGACTTTATTAATGACCGTCCACGTCCATTAGCCTTGTACTATTTTGACTTCAATAAAGATCGTGCCGAATACGTGGCGCAAAATACACACTCAGGTCACTTTGGTAACAACCAAGCGTTGACTCATGTTGCGCAAGATGACTTGCCATTCGGTGGCGTGGGTGCATCAGGTATGGGCAAATATCACGGTCCAGAAGGCTTCTTTGGCTTCTCACATGAACGCTCAATGATGTCAAAGCCGAAGCTATATACCTTCAAAATGATCTTGCCACCGTTTAACAAACCGATTCACAAGATCATGTACAAAACGCTTTTACGTCGTTAAAATACGGCGCAAATTTGCAATCTGTCGTTTTAATTGGTCATCCGCTCTATTTGTGACAGATTTTTGAAGATTGATTAACACATAAACTATCAATGCAGTTTATGTCTTATTTTTGGAAGGTGTGCTTGTGTTTTGACCTGAAATTTGGTATAAAACGCCCCTTACAAATTAAGTTACCCGTTTTATTGACTGACAAGCCTGACAAATACCATTTATTGTTCGGCTTAATCAATGGAGTTCACCATGTCTAAGGTTTGCCAAGTTACCGGCAAGCGTCCAATCGTTGGTAACAACGTTTCGCACGCAAACAACAAAACCAAGCGCCGGTTCGAGCCGAACCTGCACCACCACCGTTTTTGGTTAGAAACTGAGAAGCGTTTTGTACGTCTTCGCCTTTCTACCAAAGGTATGCGTATTATCGACAAATTGGGCATCGAGAAGGTTGTAGCTGATCTTCGCGCTCAAGGTCAAAAGATCTAAGGAGCCATTGCCATGCGTGATAAGATTCGCCTAGTTTCAACTGCTGGTACAGGTTATTTCTATACCACTACTAAAAACAAACGTACGATGCCGGAAAAAATGGAAATCAAAAAATTTGATCCAAAAATCCGTCAACACGTGATTTTCAAAGAAGCTAAAATCAAATAATTTTAGTTTCGATAAAAAACGACTCTCGATGAGTCGTTTTTTTATGCCTGAAATTTGCATTGTTTGCTATACTTTAAGCGATAAATTTTGGCATTATTTATGCTTTATCTCTCCTAAACATCTATTTCTATTCACAATATTATTTGGAGCGTGCTGTGCCACATGATGTAGACCTGATTATCTTACTCGCCGTTGGTTTTGGCTTGGCTTTGATTTTTGGCTATATCGCTGCACGTCTACGACTTCCGCCACTCATTGGATACTTGATTGCGGGCATCATCATTAGCCCAAACACACCTGGGATGGTCGGTGATATCCATCTATCTAATCAGCTCGCTGAGCTCGGTGTGATGTTCTTGATGTTTGGCGTTGGCATGCACTTTTCCCTAAAGGACTTAATACAAGTACGACGGATTGCCCTCCCCGGTGCAATATTGCAAATCGCTGTGGCAACCATTTTGGGTATTGCTGTCACGATGCTTTGGGGGTGGTCATTCGGCTCGGCACTGGTATTCGGGTTAAGCCTATCGTGTGCGAGTACCGTGGTTCTACTCAAAGCACTCGGTGATCGTGGTTTACTCGATTCGGTTAATGGCAAGATTGCCGTCGGTTGGCTTTTGGTCGAAGACTTGGTGATGGTCTTGGCTTTAGTTCTGCTTCCTGCCACGGCAGTCTTACTCGGTGGGGTGAGCCTCAACGATGATAGTGGTCAAAATATTTGGTTGACCATCGGCATCACCTTACTCAAGGTTGCTGGCTTTATCGCCTTTATGCTGATCGTCGGTAAACGTCTCGTGCCGATGATTATGCAGTTTGTGGCACGGCTTGGCTCTCGTGAATTGTTTACTTTAACCGTGGTTGCTGCAGCCGTATCCATTGCCTACGGCTCTTATGCGATCTTTGGCGTGTCGATGGCACTTGGCGCATTCTTTGCGGGCATGGTCGTGAAAGAGTCTGACTTTAGCCATCGTGCTGAGGAAGAAACCCAACCGCTACGTGAGATTTTTGCGATTCTGTTCTTCGTATCTGTGGGGATGCTATTTGACCCTCGTATTATCATCGAAGAGCCTTTACATATCCTTGCAGTAGTTGCCATCATTATGATTGGTAAAACCATCGCTGCAATGGCATTGGTGCTGTTCTTCCGCTATCCGCTGAACACGGCACTGACGGTCGGCGCAAGTTTGGCACAAATCGGCGAATTCTCCTTTATCCTTGCAACGCTTGGTGTTGCGTTAAAGTTACTCACCCTTGAAGCACAAAATCTGATTTTAGCAGGTGCTTTAATTTCTATTTCCCTTAATTCATTTATCTTTACGGCGATTGAACCGATCCAACGCTGGATACGTGAACGCTCTCATTTGGCACGCTTACTTGAGCGTAGTGGCGATCCACTAGCTATGCTTCCCGATGAGGTTGATCAAAGTAATCTACGTGATCAAGTGGTGATCGTGGGCTATACCCCAACAGGTCGCCATATTGCAGATCAATTGCAAGCGCAAAATATCAAAGTGGTGATCACCGATCAAAATCGTGAGGTGGTAGAGAGTCTGCGTGAAAAAGGCATTGCCGCAGTCTCAGGCAAACCGACCGATCCGAATGTCTTAATCCAAGCGCACATTATGCATGCACGCCTACTAGTGCTCCGCACGATGGATATTTTAGATATTCATCAAGTAGTGAATATTGCCAAACAGCTTAATCCACAATTGCAAATCATCGTCGGTGCGGAAAGTGTAGAAGAAGCAAAAGTGCTGCGTGAAGAAAATCTCGGTCAGGTTTACTTTGCCCAAGAAGAAATGGCAAAGAATATCACTGGAGATATTTTGACGCATATCGAACGTGTGCATCAAACTACACACTAATCTTTCAGCTAACTAATCCTTTAGTTAACTCATCATTCAAAGTGAGTTGTCCAAAAAACAGAAAAGGTGCAATCTGCACCTTTTTCAACGAATAAAAGCAGTTTAACTATAATGCTGTGGCTTTTGATCGACTACATTGGCGTGCCATTTATTCATTTGTTGTTCCATGACGCCATAGATCGCCGCCTGCACCATATGCTGTGCAACTGTCCCCGCATTGTCACCGAGTAGCTTGCGCACATCATCATTAAACTCAATGCGCACCAATGGCGATTGATCTGAACCTGACGCACGTAACGCAAGCGCACCATCATCCAACTGGACTAATTCAAGTACAGTTTCTTCTTGGGTGCCTAAAAGCTTTTGTAATTCTTCAACTGACATACGCAACCTCCTATCGAGCAATCTGCAAAACACATGAGGTATTTTCAATAAAATATTCAGCGCCCAACAAATGCTTGGTTGTAAAATTAACCTTACCCTATTAATGCAACCAAAATGTCTAAATTTCAAGTCTCATTAAATGATTTGATTAAAATTCAACCATTTCATTACGAAAACCATCAATGAGTTGGGTCAGGTCTCGATGCCATTCTCGCAGAATCTTGGTATCAGGCAGCCAAGACTGAGGTCCTTGGGTGACTTTGATAATCAGATTGGACGATGTTTCACCCTCAGGCTCAGGATCGACAGGCTCAGGCGCATACTGACACATCCGAAATGCATGATTAAGCTCTGCCAAAAAACCATCTTGGCTCAGCTGCTTGAGCACTTGCACTTCAGGCGAAACTTTGCCTCGATCCGCCATATGCGCTTCAACATTTTGTAAAGTCGGACGCATTTCATTCAAATGATAATAACGTACCAATTCCTGCAAAAACGCCAACACTGCGCCTTGCAAATGAAATACCGCAGATTCACGTAGTGCTTGAATTTGCTGAACATGTTCGAGTTGCTCCGCTTGCTGACACGATAGTCGAGCAAAGTACAGCTTTTGATTGGTACGATCGGCGTGGAATCGAGCGACTCTGGACATGGCAACACCTTCAAAAATATTCACATTTTAAAATTGAGATTAAATCACATCAGCTCAAAAGATTTGCTTAATCCTTGGCTGCATCTTCTGCGGACTTGACACGGATCCCCATACCTTTGACTTTTAGAGTATTTAGGCTTTTGATTGCTTTGATTGCTTCACGAGCATGTGGCATTTCAACAAAACCAAAACCTTTGGATTTTTTACTGTCCGCATCCATCACGATCACCGCAGACTCAATCGTACCAAATGGTGCAAACAGCTCACGTAACTCTACCTCGGTAATTGAGCGTTCAAGGTTGCGTACTAAGATTTTCATGATGTGTTCCAAAATATAATTTTATCGGGAGCAAGATTTTAAATGCCGATGAGATTGTCAGGTAGTTTAAAGGAATTCAGTTGACATCCTCCCCGACCTAAAGGACTGGGATTCCTCCTGCGAGACGCTCATGTCCGAGCGCAAGAATATTCAGTGCGGAATTTACATCCCGATCATGGAGCGTACCGCACTCCATACACTGCCAT
>LUMV01001006.1_pt1 | contig 10587 bp, 14 predicted proteins | sample 729731 | NCBI WGS metagenome assembly LUMV01 (sample SAMN03860301, study PRJNA289734) | marine metagenome | biome: seawater column; feature: ocean; material: water; isolation source: Red Sea water column Station 192 - depth 200m | place: Saudi Arabia: Red Sea | collected 2011-10-15 | depth 200 m
GATTTTGTTGTTACACCTTGGAACGTTGAGGGTGATATTGATTATGACAAACTGATCAAAAGATTTGGGACACAAAAAATCACCACAGAACTTTTGTCAAAGATTGAAAAATTTACCAAGGAATCACATTTCATGCTGAGAAGGGGCATCTTCTTCTCACATCGGGATTTGAACAGGCTTTTGGATGATTATGAGAAGGGAAAGAAATTCTTCCTATACACAGGAAGGGGACCATCCGGTCACACGCATATCGGTCATCTGGTTCCATGGGTTTTCGCAAAATGGCTCCAAGACAAGTTTGACACGAAGATGTACTTCCAGCTTACAGACGACGAAAAGTTCTGGACAAAAAAGGACATGACTTTGGAGCAAACAACAGGCTTTGCTCTTGAAAATGCGCTTGATTTCATAGCACTAGGCTTCAAACCGAAAAACACCAAGATCATCATTGACACAAAAAACATAAGAACACTATATCCAATTGCGGCAGAATTTGCAAAGAGAATAAACTTTTCAAACACAAAGGCGGTCTTTGGATTTAAAAACGAAACAAATGTTGGAATGATCTTTTACACTTCGTTACAGTCTGCTCCGTGCTTTATAGAAGACATGCCTGTTCTGATTCCATTTGGAGTTGACCAGGATCCACATTTCCGAATTACGCGGGACATAGCACCAAAGATCAACAAACCAAAACCTGCACTGATTCACAACATAATGATTCCAGCACTTGGCGGTCCCAAGGGAAAAATGTCTGCGTCTAATGAGAATGAGACAATATACACAACTGATTCACCTGAGACAGTAAAGAAGAAGATCAACAAGTATGCATTTTCCGGCGGCCAGCCAGACATAGAGGAGCACAGAAAAAAAGGTGGCAACCCAGACATTGACGTATCATATCAATACCTTAGAATCTTCTTTGAGCAGGACGATAAAAAGCTAAAAGAGATTCATGATGACTACAAGTCAGGAAAGATGCTGACCGGTGAGCTTAAACAAATACTAATTGAAAAGATTAACAAATTTCTTGCCTCACATCAAGAAAAGCGCGAAAAGGCAAGGGACCAACTTGACAAATTTCTACTAGAAGATTGAACAGCGCAACGATAATCTGTCAGGACAAGTACGAGGCGCAAAAGCTGGCTAGCTTGATTTTTGTCAACGATACAAAAGAGACCTATGTAACTGAGATTTTGAACGTAATAGAAAATGAGGTTGTACTATCGATAAAGGACAAGTCTGCTCACAGTGTCATTTTAGTCGATAGTGACCAAGTCTTACTTTTTACAGATTTCATTCAGTCAGTGATAGAAAAAAGACAGAAGATAATACAGACTGAAACAGTAGGAAGTTCTGTCAAGATTGTAAAGGAATAATTCAGATGGTTTTTTTGCCCATGTATTTTTGTAAAGCATTTGGTATGTTTACGTGTCCATCTTTGGTTTGAAAGTTTTCCATTATTGCAACCATAGTACGTTCAGTAGCAACAAGTGTACTGTTTAGTGTGTGAGCATACTGCGTATCCTCATTTGTTTTATCTCTAAATCTTATCTTGAGTCTTCTGGATTGATAATCAAGGCAATTTGAACAAGAAGCAACTTCTCTGTACGCATTTTGACCAGCCATCCATACTTCCACATCATATGTTTTTGCAGAAATCTTTCCCATATCACCACTTGACAAAAGAACTGTCCTGTATGGAATCTCTAGTTTTTGAAAAAATTCTTCCGTGATAGCAATCATATTTTCGTGCTGATTCCAAGAGTCTTCAGGTTTCGAGAAAACAAATTGCTCTATCTTTTCAAATTGGTGTACCCTGAATATTCCTTTTTGGTCTTTTCCGTGTGCCCCTGCTTCCTTTCTAAAGCATGGACTAATAGCAGCATATTTGGTGGGCAGTGAATTCCCATCCAATATCTCATTTCCATGCATTGAGACCATAGCATGTTCAGATGTACCAATTAGATAGAGATCCTGGTCCTCAATTTTGTAGATGACATCCTCAAAGTCATCCAATATTACAGCGCCCTGCATGGAATTTCTATTAATCATGTATGGAGGCTGGAACATTGTGTACCCATTTTCAGATAAAAAATCAAGACCAAATTGAATTAGCGACTGGTTTAGCTTTACCAAGTCTCCCTTTAGGTAGTAAAATCTAGCCCCAGCTGTTTTTGCTGCTCTTTCAAGTTCAAGCAGATTTAGATTTTCAGAGATGTCTATGTGATCTTTTACTTCAAAGTCAAACTTGGGAATATCACCCCATTTTCTAATTTCCTTGTTTGCAGTACTGTCTCCCTGAGGAACTGATTTATCAAGTAAATTTGGTATTGTTAACGCAAGTTTTGTGTATTCTAATTCTGTCTTCTGTTGAACCTCTTCAAGTTTGGTAAGTTCCGCAGAGACCGATTGCATCTCTTGAATTATTGATGTTGCGTCACTACCTGCTTTTTTTGTCTCTGAGATTTTAATAGACATTTCATTTTTTTTCTTTCTAAGTTCATCAGTAGTAATAATCATCTCTCTTCGTTTTTTATCTAGTTCAAGTAGCAAATCAAGGTCAAACTGGACATCTCGATATTTTAGCATATTTCTAATATTTTCCAGATTCTCACGAATCATTTTCATGTCGAGCATTATTCAATTATCTCCGATGCTAGTTTTACATGTTCTAACACTTCATCAACTGTAGCTGCCAACTTCCTTGTATCTCCTATACATTGAAAATTAAAAACAAGTTTGTTATCAATACTTTTGATTTCAAATGATAAACCTTTTGGGAAATTAACATTATCTGGCTCCAATGCATTTTGAATTGAGGCAGCCTTTTTTTTGGTGATGTTATTGAATGTGATTTGAATATTGGATTTTAGTGACATTTTCCTGTCAATAATCAACAAGTCTATACAATTAGTCTTTAGTTATTTTCCTATAGTATTATTCGAGTTGCGCTACTAGAGATTTGTATTTCCAGTCTCTAGGGATCCGACCAATTTTTTTGTAGTATACTGATAATCGGTGAACTTTGGCTTCGATTAATTCAAGTGAACGCACGTTTCTTTTATCACTCTTGTTTGCCTTGAGATGTTTTTGTAATCCAATTGCCTTTTTTACTATATTATCTAGGTCTTCAGGAAGATCGGCTTTTAGATCATTTTCTTCTAAAACTTGGGAAATTGTCTTTTTTATGACTGGTTTTGCGAGTGGAATTGAATGTTGATCCCTTAATTTCACACCAATTTGACTAGCTGAGAGATTGTCTTTTCCGTACTTTACAATCAATTCTTCAACCTCTTTTGCATCTTCCTTTATCCATGTTGGTGCCTTTGGATCTATAGGTCTTGTAGAGTGTGATTTACCATAATTATGCGAATGTAGTCTACCCACGAAGCAAAATTCTTCAAAAGTAACATAAACGTTTTCCTGAAGCTGATCTAGGGTTTCTAACGATGGAATTTAGTAAAAAGTTAAATAATAATGGGTAGGAGATTTTATCAGGTTAAAATGAAAAGATCAATCTATGCTTTGAGTACTTTGGCACTATGTATGGCAATGTCCACTCTAGTTGTTCCAGTCTTGGCGTATAGTCTATTATTGCTGGAGCAATATTTGGTGGAATCGCTACTGCTATGTTTGTCAGAGGAAGATCTGGCAGATACGCTGCATACGGACGCGGTTAAATTCACCCATTCCTATTTTATGAAATTTTTCTAATTCTATCAAGCTATTCAGATCTATACTTTCTAGCAGTCCCTGATAATCACAGAAATGTATATATGCATTCCAATTAGTCAATTTATTGATGATTCCTCTATTCGGTACACTACTTCATATTCTAACTAGTGTAACTGGACAAATAGGACCAAACTATGACCCACTATTTTATGACGTCATGTTGTACATCTTTGGTACAATGATGTTCTCAATATTCCTACTTGGAATTATTGGATATTGGATTAGAGTTCACGGATGGTCATACAAGGACAACCGTGAAAGATGGGTTGATGAATTAGATAGACACTTCGAGAACGAAGGAATAGGTCTTATTCCAGACAACGGAAAGTATTGGTAAAATAACCAATTTTATTATTTTTCTATTTTGACATATTTTTTTATCAGTATTACTTTCTATTTTTATGGCAGAGCCAGAACCAGAGGAACCAGTTGAAGATGGTCCAAGTCATTTTACTCCTGATGTAATCTGTCCATTCTGTCATCAAAATGTAAAAAAGCATAAGGAAGGTTGTGTTGGGAAAAGATTCCCAAAGTCAGCTAAGGATAGAGAAGAAAATACTAAAAGATTAAGGGAACTCTACAAAAATCGCTAAAGTCTACAAGTCTGGTGGCAAAAAGTCAGCTTCTTGTGATGCGTCAAATTCCTTCGAATAAAATTCAGCTCGATAGACAGAACCGTCTTTCAGAAGTGTATGGATAAACCTATCAGATTCCTTTCCATCCATTATTATGCGGGATTTTGATTCATCCATATCTTTCATTGGGAATTCCCAAATCCAAAGAAAATGACCAATTTCAAATGGGTATTCTTCTTCCCATTCTACGTAGATTTTTCCATCATCCGTAAGTGTATAGATAGTCCTTTGACAGTCAGAAGCCAACAAGTCATCACCAAGACTGTCACCAAATCCTATGTTGGCAGGTATGTCTGCCTTGTTTCCATCCACATACAATTCGAGTGTCACCGACATTTTGTATGGTGTATCCCTGTTCTCAATACAGACTTTTAGTGGATCACTCTGACCAAGAAATCCTTGGATGGTACTACTGGTCACACCAACTGAGACACCAATGATAAGTAAAATTATGAGAAATCTGATGGTTTTTCTTCTTCTGTTTGGGTCTCCCATTCCTGGCCAGCGCATAAATCAAAAACACCTAATTTGCATAAAGTCGTTTCTATAATACCGATATCTCAAGTGTATCAAACTGGTCTTGATGGTCAGCAATGTAAAATGTGATTGGACTAGAATCGATTTCGACCCATTCTGATTCTCCTCTATATTCAACAAAGTCCTCAACTGATACGCCAGGACCTGAGCATTTGACTAGAACTCTTTTTTGTGTATTTATGGGAAAAGGAAGACGTAACACTTTGCCCCTTCTTTCATCTTGTATATTTATCGTAAATTCATCGTTTTGAAATCGTACTTTTCCCTTGAAGTAACTTTCATGAATGTCAAGATATTCTATTTGAAAAATATACCCCATGATATGCTAACGAAATGGTACGTTAAAAATTATAAAATGAAAAAAGGATTTGTTGGTTAGATTACTTGCCAAGGTCTTGTTGCAAATGTTACTACATATGCAGCTGCAATCATAACGCTCTGATATGCAAGCATTCCCCATGCGATTGGTTTCAATATTGGGTCTCCCTCTACAACAACTGTTGTTCCTGGTCCTAGACCTGGTCCTACGTTTGCAACGTTAAGTTGTGTGTGAACGTGGTAAACACCTGGTTCTAGTGCTTTAGCAGTAATTGCATAATTTGTTACAGAGTTACCAGGTATCTCAAAGACAATTCCTGGTGGGTCTCTAGCCATAATCTCCCATCTGTTACCAGAGTTGGTTGATTCTGAAAATAGAGAAATCCATCCTCTTTGTTCCCTTTCAACCAGACTTACTAGAGTTCCAGAAAGAACTAAAGTTTCACCGGTAGATAGTGATTGTCGAGAAATCGCTTCATTTGTAATTTGAATAAAACGACTTTGCAGCTGTGCTTGAACACCGTGTGCCTCAGCTGATTGGACAATTTCAGCAACATTTGGACCATACATACCAAGTACGAAAACAGCCCCTACAGTAATTGCTAGAAATTTTTTATCTATCATGATTATCAGTCCCACTTTGACCATGCGGCCATCCATCTATACGTCCACGTATTGAGCTTACAACCCAATGCTGCAAATGTACATGCTAGTACCGATCCAGCTCCCGCTCCAAGAGCTACTGGGCTGTTATAGAACTTACCTACCTGCGGTTCTATCGGCGTCATGTATGGTGGTAATGTTGGTCTTGGATACTTGAATGCAGTTTCTAGTGGATCTGCTATCAACATCAACTGTACCATGTTGAACAGTGGCATTGACATTCCGACTAAAACTCCGCCAAAGAATATCAGCGAGTGTTTATTCTTCTTTGTCGCCCAATATGCCAAGTCCAATAACATACACGATGGAATCCACATTGGATGAACAATAAAGTCTGCTGGGTAACCAAGTGCAAACCATGCAACTTTTGCAACCCAAGTATAGACTTGCATAATCAAACCGTAATACGATGCAGTACCGGGTACACCAGTAAATGTAAGATAGTACACAGCACCAACAACTGTCATCAAAGTATTAGCTATAGAAAATACTACAAATGAAGTCCAGGCCCAATCAGTATAGAAGATATAGTCACCAGAGTTAATTGTCAATAAAGTTGAGTTTACCGCAACTACGACAATAAACAGATAATGAGTACATCGTCTAAGCCAGACCATTAAAGAAATAGCACTAGTGTGAGTATATAAAATTTTATGAAATTTCGTGGATCGAGATGGGTAAAAACCTAGAAAATTAAAAAAACAGTTTTTGAGGTATTACACGATTTTTTCTAAGTCGATCGATACCATATCGCGAAGATTAAGAAAGCTTTTTAAACATTCTATATTGATAAATTGCATATGACTCTACCTAAAGGATTTGGCGGAGGCGGCGGCGGAGCCAGCCGTTCTGACGTCGAGGGTATGATTGGTAAGCGTATTGAAAACTATACCAGTCTGATTACACTTTCCTACTTGGGTGCATTCTTTGCAACAATGTTTGGAACAATGGTCGGTTATCTCTATTATCCATGGGCATACGCATCAGCAAGTGGTCACTATGCAATGATTACACTGACAGTCATTGAAGCAATTGGTTACATCTTTTGTGTCAAAGTCGCTGAGGAAGGAACAACCAAGAAAAGCAATGGTCAAATTGCAGCTGCTTTAGCAGGTACAACAGCAATTATGTTGTATGTTTCTATGTACGTCTCTTAGTAGAAAAATTACCAATTTTTATTATAATTTTTGTCTGTTACAAAGTTTGTATTTAAGCTATTTGTCATAGATCAAATAATTCTCAACTCTTTGTGATGTTTTCTTGCCTTTGTCAGAGAAAACAATTTTGCGTCAGTATGACGTCTGGCACAACAACTTCAAAAATATGTACAGGAACCACGACCATTTGTAAAATGGGCTGGAGGAAAAAGACAGCTCCTAGATGAATTACAGAAGAATTTCCCAAAAAAATTTGATACTTATTTTGAACCATTTCTTGGTGGTGGCGCTGTTATGTTTAATCTACTAGGAAAACATCCAGATATGAAATGCCATGTATCTGACCTAAATTCTGATTTAATTTTAGCATATTTGGCAATAAGAGACAAAGTAACTGAAGTTATCGACTCGCTTGAAGAACATGCGAAAAAATATCAGAAAAACCCAGATTCCTACTATTATCATGTTAGAGAGTCTGAACCAGTATCGCAGATTGAGAAGGTATCAAAACTAATCTTTCTAAACAAGACGTGTTTTAACGGACTTTACCGCGTAAACAGTAAGGGCAAATTCAATGTTCCATTAGGAAGATACACAAACCCAAACATTGTCAATAAATCGAATCTTCTAGCAGTAAGCCAGATCTTACAGTCATCAAATTTGGAATTTTTCTGTAGAGATTTTGAGAGCGTTTTGCATGATATTAAAAAAGGCGATTTTATCTATTTTGATCCTCCATACCAACCTGTCAGCAAAACAGCCAGTTTTACAAGCTATACAAACAAGATGTTCACGGATGACGATCTTGACAGATTAGCAAATCTTGCTGAAAAACTTGATTCTATGGGATGCAAGGTTTTGCTTTCAAATTCAAAATCAAAAAAAGTGGAAAAATTGTTTTCTGCATCAAAATGGACCATTAAGGAAATTCGAGTAAATAGGGCAATAAACTCCAATTCCAAAAAGCGAACAGGTCACTCTGAGATTCTAGTTAAGAATTACTAAAGCTCCGAGCGGGATCCGAACCCACGACCTTTACATTACCAATGTAACGCTCTACCAGGCTGAGCTATCGGAGCATGTCGAATCGTCAACAAAAATCCTTATAATTCTTGGTAAAATTTTTCATTTTGGACACGCGGGACTTAAGATCATATAATGGGTGATCCCGTCTCTCAGGAGTTCGTGAGTTCGAATCTCACCTCCTGCACTGTTATCTTGTTTGTCTAATTCCTTTAGAATTTAGAATTTCATAGACGTCAGGAAGACCAAAGACATAGCCAATATGGACACAATCCTTCTCCTCACAGAGTTGGCAGTAAAGTTGACCATTTTGAATTGCAACTTCGGCAATTCTATTTTTGATATTGTCTTTTAGAATGATTCTATCAGCATCAACTGATACCTTTTCTAGTTTAGGTGCATAACGGGCAAATGTTTTGTCTTTTTTCATTACGTCTTCGAGGAGATATGTCACATATCCTGCAAAGCTGTTGACACCCTTCATTGTCAACTCGTCTTTGTTCTTTTGATATGCCTGGTTGAACTTGTCGTATACTGCTTCAGATATGGTTATTGATTTGAATCCTGGTTTTGGCATGCTATGTACCTTACCGTACATTAAGGTACATAACTATATAACATTTTTTGTTAGTATTTTTTTGACCAACACGAATCAGCCTTTATACACGATAAATGCAGTTTACGATCATGGCTAGAGGATATCAAACTGAGGAAATAAAAGAAAAACTTGTTGACCTACTGACAACCTCCAGGACTGGGCTTTCTGGTCTTGAAATCTCTGAGCGTCTAGAGATTAATCGTATCACGACAACAAAGTACCTTAACATCTTTGCTGCTGAGGGTTTGATTAAACAGAAGAATATTGGTAATGTTAATCTCTGGTTTATCGAGGATGGTACTGAGAAGTTTAATTTTCCTGAGGATCTTTTCAAGGTAAAAACCAAGTATGTCGAATACCTAACTGCACGAAAGGAGCAACAAGTGTATAATCTTGTAAGGAATTCTTTTCATTCTACAACACAGCCAGTCAAAATAATAACGGAGATTATTGTTCCCGCAATAGAATCAATATATGGTATATTTGATCAGGGAAAGATTGGTAAATCTGAACTCAATCTTCTGGAAAAAATTATCTCCAATTCTATACAAATAATCAAACTTGAAAATTTTGATATTGACACAAAGAAGAAAGTAATTTTGATATCAGCTGACCACCAAAGTACTCTGCTTTCGGAAGCAGCATCAGCCACTTTTCATGCTGATGGATGGCAAGTCTATTCTTTGGGTGATATGTCTTCATCCATTGATGTCTTATTTGATCTTGACCTGCAGAAGCTTCTAACTAAAGTTTGGAAGGCTGGGTCTGGAATGATGGTAATTGTTGTATTTTCGTCAACACCAGAAAGTATGAAGTTCTTTGCTGAATCTGTTAATTCCATTAAGGCAAAATCCAGAAGAAATCTGCATCTTGCTGTTTGTGGTGACATGAAGAAAAATGCTGGAATTAAGGCTGATTTGATAGAGGAAGACGTTGAGGCAATATTACAATGGTCACAAACGACATTTGAGAGCTCAATTTAATGATTAAAAGTATGGGCCCGATGAGATTCGAACTCATGACCTTTCGATTATCAGTCGAACGCTCCAGCCAAGCTGAGCTACGAGCCCTGAAAAATTTGCCTTACACTACGTGTTTTAAGTTTGCTGTTCCTTCCATTTGATTGAGCAACCAATGGATGGGTCAAAATCCTTTTCTATCTTTTCTCCTGCCAGGAATTTCTTCAAGTTTTCCTGCATTGTATTTTCCGTTGCAGTAGCATCAGGATTCATGGCATTGTCAATTCTGCCATGAAAAATTAACTTCCTATCCTCATCAAAAAGGAATGGATCAGGCGTACAAACCGCACCATATCTTTTTGCAACATCTTGTTTTTCGTCTACGAGATAATCAAATTTCATACCTTTCTCATTAGCTACTTTTTGCATATTTTCAAAACTGTCATCTGGATACTCTGTCGAGTCGTTGCTGTTTATCCCGACTATAGCAATATTTTCATTAAATTTCTCATGAATCTCCTTGATGGCCTCAATCTTAGCCTTGACATATGGGCAGTGATTACACATGAAGATTATCAGCAATCCCTTACTTCCAGCATAGCTTTCAAGAGAATGCATTTTATCGTCAATTCCCTTTAATGAAAAATCTGGCGCATTATCTCCGGTTTTTAGTGTGATCTTCGATTCTAATAGAACCATCTAAGAAAAACTCTTGTAAATCAAATAAAATTCTTGTCAATTAAAAAGAGAACAATTAAAATCTATACGGCAATGATTGAAGGGGAGGGCTGATAGTTCAGACTGGTAGAATACTCGCCTTGCACGCGAGGGGTCAGGGGTTCAAATCCCCTTCAGTCCACCTTTAAAAATAAGCATATGTAGATCGTTCACAACTCTGACTATTTTAGATGGACTTAAATAGCAAATATTGTTCGATAGTAAATATGGCAGGATTAGTT